>Ga0123356_10006809_pt1 | contig 11498 bp, 8 predicted proteins | sample TergutEmb28metaG_2_FD_92546 | JGI IMG/M metagenome (GOLD analysis project Ga0123356, IMG submission 92546) | Embiratermes neotenicus P3 segment gut microbial communities from Petit-Saut dam, French Guiana - Emb289 P3 | ecosystem: Host-associated > Arthropoda: Insects > Digestive system > Gut ... | reverse complement strand
GTGGAACACAAACCCTAAGGTATGGAGAAAATCCACACCAATCGGGACGTTATACCGGACAACCGGAGTTGCTTCCCAAACAGCTGCACGGAAAAGAGCTGTCGTACAATAACCTGTTAGATCTAGAAGCCGCCATTGAGTTGATCGCCGACTTTAGCGATCCCACCATCGCCATCATCAAACACAACAACGCTTGCGGCTGCGCATCGGACGCCTCTCTTGTGAAGGCTTGGGAAAAAGCTTTTAAAGCCGACCCCCAATCTGCCTTTGGAGGCGTCATCATCTCCAACAGGCCGGTAGAAATCGATGTGGCTCAAGCCATGAATACGCTCTTTTTTGAAGTTCTAGTCGCCCCCTCCTTTTCTCAAGAGGCCATTGACATCCTCACTACAAAGAAAAACAGGATCCTGTTGCATTCCTCCTCCGCGCCCCTGCCCAAAGAAAAATTCCGTTCACTCCTGCACGGTGTGTTGATACAAGAGCGAGACCAGTGCATAGAAGGAGCTTACAACATGACCGCTTCTACTCTTCAAAAGCCCAATCCCTCGCAAATAGCGGACTTGCTTTTTGCCAATAAATTGGTCAGGCACTCCAAGTCCAACGCCATTGTATTGGCAAAGGATCAGATGCTTCTTGCGTCGGGGGTGGGGCAAACTTCCCGCATAGATGCATTGCGTCAGGCCATTGAAAAAGCACAAAGATTTGGCTTTTCTTTGGAGAACGCAGTGATGGCTTCCGACGCCTTTTTCCCTTTCCCTGATTGCGTAGAGATGGCGCACAAAGCGGGGATCACATCAATCATACAACCCGGTGGATCGGTGCGCGATCAAGAGTCCATAGACTATTGTAACGCTCACCATGTGGTCATGATATGCACCGGTTTTAGACATTTTAAACACTAAATTCAATATAAAACTATCAAATTTTCAAATATGGCGTTCTCTTTTTTAACACAAGAACTGGCAATTGACCTTGGAACAGCAAACACGATTATTATCCACAACGACAAGATTGTGGTCGATGAGCCCTCCATTATTGCCATTGATCAAAATACAGGCAAGCCCAAAGCCATCGGTAAAACGGCGCGGCTCATGCATGGAAAAACACACGAAAACATAAAAACCATTCGTCCATTGCGTGACGGCGTCATTGCAGATTTTAATGCTGCCGAACAGATGATCCGTGGCATGATCAAATTGACCAGATCAAAAAATCAGTTCATCTCTCCCAGCCTTCGTATGGTGGTGTGCATTCCATCCGGAAGTACAGAAGTAGAAATTCGTGCCGTGCGCGACTCTTCGGAGCATGCCGGAGGACGGGATGTGTATATGATCTACGAACCCATGGCTGCTGCGCTTGGTATTGGCATTGATGTCGAAGCGCCGGAGGGAAACATGGTGGTAGACATTGGAGGGGGCACTACCGAAATTGCCGTCATTGCCCTTGGCGGTATTGTGTGCAACCAGAGTATCCGTGTGGCCGGAGACGGTTTTACCTACGAAATCCAACAATACATGAGGCACCAGCACAACATCAAGATAGGAGAGCGTTCGGCTGAAGATATTAAGATCAATGTCGGATCTGCCATCTCCGATCTGGAAAATCCGCCGGAGCCTTATATTGTTCGTGGCCCCAATCTAATGACCGCTTTACCCGTAGAGGTTTCGGTAACCAGTCAGGAGATTGCGCACTGCCTGGATAAGTCATTGGCAAAGATCGAAACAGCCGTTTTGGCCGTTTTGGAACAGACTCCTCCCGAATTGTATGCCGATATTGTGCAAAAAGGGATCTTTTTAACCGGAGGCGGCGCACTACTCAGGGGGTTGGATACAAGGTTGTTCAACAAAATCAATATTCCCATTCATGTCTCTGAAAACCCTCTGCACGCAGTAGCCCGCGGTACCGGTATTGCGTTAAAAAATATTGGAAACTTCCCATTTCTACTCCGTTAAATCGTAGCTCCTGATATGATGAGTCGCCAAAAATCGTGGATACAAAGAACAATCGTAATTCTTTTATTTGCTATATTTCAGGCGATTGCTATTTATCTCATGGCACACAACAGCGTGGTTCAACAAGCCGGAATCGTGCGCTTTCTTAGCGCCGGACACCATTTTTTATGGAAGCGTCAAAAAGCCATTGATAACTATTTTCATTTGAATACTGTAAATAAAGAGTTGGCAGAAGAGAATATGCGTTTACGCACAGAACTCTTTAAATATCAATCTGTTTTTATTCCTCCCGCTCCTCTTGATTCAACTTTCTCCTGTATCAGCGCAGAAGTGGTGCACAACACCACCTCAAGCCATCAAAATTTCCTCATTATCAATAAAGGAAGTGTCCACGGTATTCAACCGGAAATGGGCGTAATAGGCGACCAAGGCGTAATAGGCATAGTACAAAATGTTTATGAAAATCACTCACGGATTATTTCTCTGCTTAGCAACCAAATACAAATCAACACGCGAATAGAGCCCGGGGGAGACATTGGCTCGCTCGCATGGAACGGAAAAAAAATCCATACAGCCACCATTCCGGACTTACCTCAACACAGTCAGGTTGCAGTTGGAGACACGGTTGTTACCAGCGGATTCTCTCAAATCTTCCCTGCCCGTATTCCTTTGGGAATCGTCACCGGAACGACCATTACACAAGGCACTTTCCTGGAAGCTCAAGTTAGTCTGTTCCAGAATTTTAATACATTGCGCTATGTTTACGTAATCCGTAGCAGGCATGCGCAGGAGATTCATAACCTGCTTGTAGAGCCATGAAAAGATTTTTTCTATACTTTGGACGGTTGCTCATCATTTGTCTTTTTCAAGCCTTTATTTTTGAGCGCATCCAAATAGGGCCTTTTCTCTATCCCTGCATATATGTGCTGTTCATCCTCCTCTTTCCCTTTGGCTACCATACGGTCTACCTTTTGGTCTGGGCTTTTGCCATAGGACTTATTACAGATATCTCCGCCACAGGCATGCTGGGTCTGCATGCCTCTGCATCAGTTTGTTTGGCGCTGCTCAGACCCAATTTATTAAAATTAGTAACTGTAAAAGGAGAGGTGGGTCAAACGGCCACTCCCGGACTAAATACCCTTGGGCTGACGCGTTATGTAGCCTTTGTCGCAGTATCTTTATTGATCCATCATGCAGTTCTGTTTGGATGGGAGAATTTCCGGCTCAGCTACCTGTACCTAACCATTGCAAGGATCGTATGCAGCGCAGCTCTCAACACATTGCTCATTGTGCTTGTACAGGCAACCCTCTTTAACCGGAAACGCGGATTTGACTCATGAAGAAAAACATCATTTTTGGCAGTTTTCTGTTGTTATCGATCATCATTGCATTTAGATTACTCTATTTGGTGATCGACCCCGCTAACAAAGACACGGCAAGCAACAATGTAATGAAGTACGAAGTGGTCTATCCGGCCCGCGGACTGATATTTGACAGAAATGGTGAAATCATTGTAAGTAATCTGATTTCTTATGATATTTCAGTTACCCCAAGAGAGATGAACGCATTTGACACCACCGAATTTTGTCAAATCTTTAAAATCTCCCGGGAGGTGTTGACAGAACGGCTCAATGACATCAACAAACGACGTCGCCAAATCGGTTTCAGGTCGGTATCTTTAATCAAGCAGGCAAGCGCAGAAGAGCATGCCCTCTTTAAAGAAAAACAGTACAAGTTCACCGGCTTCTCGAGCATTCCGCGTACCATTCGTTCCTATCCCCGCAATCTGGGTGGAAATCTGTTGGGATACATCTCAGAAGTCGATTCGGCGTTCTTGCGCCGGAATCCCGAATACCGTCAGGGTGACTATACCGGCATCACGGGCATTGAGCAGTCTTACGAACCTTTTCTAAAAGGGCGTAAAGGGAACAGTGTTTTTTTGCGCAACGTCCATAACCAAATCGTATCATCTTATAACAATGGCGCCAACGACTTAAAAGCGATCCCGGGCAAAGACTTGGTCTCTACCATTGATGCAAACTTGCAAGAGTTTGCAGAACGGTTAATGGTAAACAAAGTAGGCAGCATTATAGCCATTGAACCCCAAACAGGAGAGATTTTGTGTATGGTGTCAAGCCCGGGAATTCACGTAAATCAGTTAGCCAACATCAACAAACATTTTGTTTCATTGGCTACCGACCCGTTCAAACCCATGTTTAACCGTGCAGTAATGTCTTCCTATCCACCGGGTTCTGTATTTAAAGTTGTTAACGGATTGATTGCATTGCAAGAAGGGGTAATAACTCCCGAAACCCGCTTTGGCTGCAGCTTGGGGTATCACGCCGGAGGATTGACTGTTGGTTGCCACACACACTCCTCGCCTACCGACTTGGTGCAATCGATACAGATGTCGTGCAACGCCTACTATTGTAATACTTTTCGCGCTATTTTAGATAGTCGAAAATACAACAGGGCCGGCGACGCACTGTCTGCCTGGGGCAACCACGTTCGCAGCTTTGGATTGGGTCAAAAGTTAGGCTCCGATTTCCCTTCCGAACAAACCGGAACGATTCCAACCACATCCTATTATGATAGAATCTATCGCAGTCGATGGGGTTCTCTTACAGTGATCTCCTTATCAATCGGACAGGGTGAGATTGGAGCGACTCCGCTACAATTGGCCAATTTGGCGGCCATTATCGCCAACAGAGGCTACTACATAACACCTCACATTATTCGCGAAATCAAAGATACCATCGTCGACAGAAGTGCATATACCCAACGACACTACACATCTATCGACCCCATACACTTTGAACCGGTCGTTGAGGGAATGTACTTGGCCGTTAACGGAGGGGGTGGCTCTACGGCCCGTTGGTCAAGGCTTTCCAAGATTGAACTATGCGGAAAAACCGGTACCGCAGAAAATCCCCACGGGAACAAAAGGGATCACTCCGTATTCATCTGTTTTGCCCCCCGCGAAAACCCAAAGATCGCCATTGCAGTATACGTAGAAAATGCAGGATTTGGCGCAACCTGGGCTGCTCCTATAGCCTCCTTAGTGACAGAAAAATACCTCACCGGCACCAATTCACGTACAGACCTTTTGAATTGGATACTGAATGGAAATCTTCAAAATAATGTTCTCCGCCCATGAAGACCCGCCATTTCTTCAAAAAGTTAGATTGGATCATCATCTGCGTTTTTTTAGCCCTTGTGCTCATAGGATGGTTCAATATTTTTGCCTCTATTTACGACGATACTGAGGGCGGCACACTTCTCGATATTTTTGACACCTCCCAACGTTACGGCATGCAATTTCTCTGGATCGTTGGAGCCATGATAGTAGCCATTGCCTGCCTTTTGGTAGACAGCAAGGTCTACTCCGTATTTGCCTGGCTCATCTATTTAGCCTCTATACTCTCCCTTGTAGCTGTCCTCATTTTTGGGATCACCATAAACGGTTCCAAATCGTGGTTTGACATCGCAGGGATTCGCCTGCAGCCGGCCGAATTTGCAAAAGTAGCGTGCTCATTGGCATTGGCGCGCATCATGAGCTTTCATGACTTTAAACTAAGGACATTCAGCGGCTTAGTTACTGTTGTGGGTATCATGCTGCTACCGGCTGTACTTGTCCTTCTTGAGCCCGAAACAGGCCTGGCGCTCGTATTTGCCGCTTTTTTCTTAGTGCTTTATAGAGAGGGGCTTTCGGGATGGGTGATTGTCTTTGGCATATTCACAGTGATGTTGTTCATCCTCTCCATCATTTGGGAAAAAACAGATATTCTGATTCTGGTTACCGCCGCCTGCGCCCTTGCTTATGGACTTTTTTCCAGAAAATGGGGGTATCTTTTGGGGTTCGCTGCACTATTTGCCCTCAGTTGGTGGTTGCTTCCCGACTACCTGCTCAAGAACATGCGCATCGGTAATGACTATCTATTTCTTTTACTCTTATTGCCTTTTGTACTCATTGGTTGCTTCTACGCTTTTCGCTCCAGGATCCACTCCCTATGGGCGGTAATCTTGTGCGCATGTGTCTCCATTTTGATTGTCTTTTCTGTTGACTATTTTATCAACAGCGTTTTACAACCATATCAAAAGATGCGCATCCACATCTTGCTGGGAATGGAGCAAGACTTGCAAGGCGCCGGATACAACGTACATCAATCAAAAGTGGCGATTGGTTCGGGTGGTTGGGCAGGCAAGGGGTTCCTAAAAGGGACCCAGACGCGATACAACTTTGTTCCGGAACAGACCACCGATTTTATTTTCTGTACGATTGGAGAAGAGTGGGGCTTTTTGGGATCGTCTGTTTTGATTATTCTATTTCTGATTCTTTTCTACAGGATTCTCCTCATAGCAGAAAGACAAAAAGACAGCTTTGTACGCATCTACGGTTATTGTGTAGCCTCCTGCATTTTCTTTCACTTTTTTGTAAACATTAGTATGACCATCGGCCTTATGCCGGTAATAGGAATCCCTCTGCCCTTTATCAGCTACGGAGGATCGTCGCTATGGGCCTTTACCATCTTGCTTTTTGTCTTGCTTAAGTTAGACGCTTCCAGACAATAACTTTGATCTTACCCAAAATCCTCCAGATACAAGTCAGAAACACCGGACCCGACCGAATCTTGTGGCTCGCTTGCTTTGATCACCATCATGAGGGCCCCTTTTTGAAGTTTATCCCCACATTTGACCCCAATCTGCTCCACCACTCCATCAAAAGGCGCACAAATCTTATTGTGCATCTTCATCGCTTCATACACCATAAGTTCTTGATTCTTTTTTACTTCGTCTCCCTCCATTACCAAAAAAGACAACACAGATCCTGGAATGGTTGAACGAATCTCTTGGGGATTAGGCTTTTTCCAAGGTTTACGTAAATCCATCTTAATGGAACTGTATGTTTCATACCTGCGCCCGCCCTCAAAAATTTGCACATAGATCTTTCTTTCGTCACTCTGTGCATTTTTGGACACTCTTTTCTTTTGTACTCTATCTGACATAACCATCACGTTAAAATGGAGGAATTCCGTGCTTTTTACTGGGACGTTTTACCGTCTTATTTGCCGATATCTCCAACATGTGTATCAAATGGTCCCGTGTCTCTTTAGGATCGATCACCGCGTCAATATAGCCCTTAGCAGCAGCCACGTATGGATTGGCAAACTTGTTTTTATACTCCTCCACCTTTTGGCGGCGCATGGCAAGGGGGTTCTCTGCCTCCATGATCTCCTTACGGAAGATGATGTTGGCGGCGCCCTCCGGCCCCATCACCGCAATCTCGGCAGTAGGCCAAGCAAATACAAAGTCAGCCCTCAGATGGCGCGAATTCATGGCAATATAACCTCCGCCGTATGCTTTGCGCAAAATAATGGTGATCCGGGCAACGGTTGCTTCGCTATAAGCATAGAGCAATTTGGCTCCGTGACGTATTACGCCGGCGTGCTCCTGATCGATTCCGGGCAGGTAACCCGGCAGGTCTTCTAATGTAACCATCGGAATATTAAAAGCGTCGCAAAAACGGACAAAACGAGCCGCCTTGTCCGACGAGTCACAATCGAGCACGCCTGCCAGCACAGCGGGCTGGTTGGCAATAAAGCCGATCGACTTACCGTCAATACGCCCGAATCCGATCACTATGTTGGCCGCCCACATCTCCTGCACTTCAAAAAAATCGGACTTATCGGTCAGAGCGCGAATCACATCCCGCACATCATAGGGCTTGGTGGGATCAACAGGTACAATTTTATCGATTTTATACTCCTTTAGTGGCTTCCTTGGCTCTAATGCTTTCATTTTATCATCGTTATGCGCAGGCAGATAAGAGAGTAACGTTTTTATCTGGGCAAAACACTCGGCCTCTGTCTTGGCAAAGAAGTGGGCGTTACCGGTGATTTCGCTATGCACCCGTGCGCCGCCCAACATCTCCATATCGATCTCCTCCCCCAACACCGACTTGATCACTTCGGGGCCGGTGATAAACATCTTGGATATCTTATCCACTACAAACACAAAGTCGGTCAGCGCCGGAGAGTAGACAGCGCCTCCTGCGCATGGCCCCAATATCACAGAGAGTTGCGGAATCACGCCACTCGCTTGGGTATTGCGGTAGAAAATCTCGCCATATCCTGCTAAAGAGTTGACTCCCTCCTGAATACGCGCCCCGCCCGAATCGTTGATCCCAACCAACGGAATGCGCATCCGCAGGGCGTAGTCCATAATCTTGGCAATCTTACGTGCATGCATCGACCCTAACGAGCCTCCTGCTACTGTAAAGTCTTGTGCATAAATAGCAATCGGACGTCCGTTTACCGTTCCGGTGCCAATCACCACGCCATCCCCGGGCAAAGCTTTGCCATCCATGCCAAACTCTCTGGCATCGTGTTCAATAAAGAGGTCGTACTCATAAAAAGAACCGGGGTCTAACAGGTGATTAATTCGTTCGCGGGCAGGCAATTTACCCATTGCTTTTTGCTTGGCAATGGCAGATGCTCCTCCGCCCTCAACAGCCCGCGCAGTGCGTTCTTTGAGCTCGTTTACTTTTTTTCTAAATACACTCATATTATTATTTAACAATCTCTTTATATTGCAGCAAAAGTATGAAATATAATCCGACTTATCTACCATTTGTAATTTTTTTGACAAGAAAATGTTAATTTTGCAACAGTAATTATGGAACAAATTCTAAACATCCCTCAAAACTACATCCAACTCTTTTTGGTTGTACTCTACTCATTGGTAATCGGATTGTCACAAAGAAAGTTGCGCCTAAAGAGCGAAGAAAAAGACCCCTTCTTTGGCTCCGACCGCACCTTTACCCTCATTGGCATCCTCAGCTATATCCTCTACATTATTGACCCCGACACCAAAGTCTTTTGGGGATGCGGCGGCGTAGTGTTGGCCATTTTACTGGGATTCAACTACTACTTTAAGTTGTACCATTTACGTCGATACGGAATCACCACCATAGTGATTGCCTTTATCACCTACTGCATTCCGGCGCTGATCATTATGCAACCTATCGAGTTTAGCCTTTTGGTGTTGGTGATTGTACTGCTGCTGACAGAGATGAAAGAGACATTCATCTCATTTGCCAACCGCATGAACAACGACGAATTTATGACGTTGGCCAAGTTCATCATTATTGCAGGGATTGTATTACCTCTCCTCTCCGCCGAGCGCTTTATTGACTATATTGACCTGACTCCAAGAAAAATATGGTTAGCAACGGTCATTATTTCGGGCATGTCCTACATCAGTTACCTGTTACAAAAATTTGTCTTTCGTCGCTCGGGCCTGCTTGTAGCGGGCATTCTTGGGGGATTATACAGCAGCACCGCCACCACGGTAGTACTCTCCCGAAAAAGCAAAAAAGCGCCTCAATGCCTCTGTTATCGCTATAGCGGAGCCATTATCATGGCCACCGGCATGATGTTTATCCGCATCATGGTTTTGCTCCTCATCTTTAATATTGACCTGTTTCTTCAGGCATGGTACTATTGCATTGTGTTATCCCTCATCGTTACAGGGGTCGGCGCCGCAACTTACTACTACAAATCTCCATCTCCGGAACAATTGCAAAACTACAACAGCGTTGACAACGATAAAAACCCGCTGGAGTTTAAAGTCTCACTGATTTTTGCCCTGCTCTTTGTCCTCTTTTCATTAGCCACCCACTACACCGTTCAGGAGTTTGGCGTCAAAGGATTAAAGATTTTGTCGTTTATTGTGGGTGGCACCGATATTACCCCATTCATTATAAGCCTGTTTCAAGGAAGTTACCAAATAGCCGCAAGCGCAGTCATCTCTGCAACATTTTTGGCTATATTGAGCAACAACTTAGTCAAATTGGCTTACGGACTGGCGCTTGGACCTAAAATGAACCGAAAACCGTTGATGGTCGGTTTCTCCATCGCTTGCTTTGCTACATTGATTGTATTCTTATTAACGTAAGGTATAAAATGTAAAATATGAAATGTAAGATATAAGAGAATCTTATGTTTGCATAAAAAATATTTATGTTTATATTCAAATATTTTTTATCTTTGCGCCGTCTTGTTACTTTCACTATGAATCATTATCTACTATTGTGATATAATGTACAATCAATCAATTATTAACATAAAAAAATGATTTGATTATGAAAAAGAAAAAAACAATTGGCTTTCTATTGCTGTGTAGCTTTTTTTGCTTCGCAACAGGGCTTCAGGCCCAAGTTTCTCATAATATTAACTCATCAGCGCTTTCTATCACCGGTTCAGTTAATCCATTAGGGTATCTTGTTAGCGGCACAGGAACTGCTACCACAAACAGCATCACTGTTGGCCCTAATTTAGGCGATGTTTACATCACCCTCACCAATGTAAACATTGCGAGCAACGCTTGCGCTTTTTCTATTGGCGCCAATACACATGTTCACTTGACGTTTGTTGGTGTTAACCACCTAAAGAGCAACGACTCTTTTGCCGGAATCCGCGTTCCGCCCAATGCAACATTGACCCTAATCGATGGTGGTGATGGCGTCCTAAACGTCACCGGCGGAAACGGAATAGCCAACAACACGGCCGGCGGCGCCGGTATTGGCGGAAACGGCGGAAAACAGGGAGGCGGAGGCACTCCTACCGGAGAAAACGCCGGCACGATCCACATCACCGGCGGTGAAATTAATTCTGTAGGGGGCAACGGATACCCGGCCGGAGCCGGCGGAGGAGGTGGGGCCGGCATCGGCGGAGGCGGAGGAGCAGGCGGAAGCGCACTCGGCGGCAATATTGTAGGTGGCATAACCATCAGCGGCAGTCCCAAGCTCACCTCTAAAGGCGGACTGGGTGGCGCAGGAGGTGGTGGCGGTGGCAACTCTCAAGGAAATGGGGCGGTTATCGGTCAAGGCGGCTCCAACGGCTCCGGCGGCACTCCCGCCTATCAAGTTAATCCTACAACAATTGCTCCCCCCGCTCCTTTGCTCTTTGGATCCATATCGGGAGACTTAGCCATATCTGCAACTGTAACACTTTATGGTTCAAACACCATTGCCCCCGGCATGGTGCCTTATTTTACGTGGTATAAAAGCAGTGGCTTAACACCAAATCCTGCAGTGGATCCTCAATGTGGTACAATCGTATTTCACTCCTCAAGTTCCCTTCCTTTTGACCCTGACCTGGCCATGGGCACGCACTACTATTATTGCGTGGTTCGTGCATTTGGTGCAAACGATGTGATAAGTAATGTGGTGGCGGTGACTGTAACGAGTAACCCGCCAATCACAGGCACGGTGAACCTCACACTCAATCCTGCTACCGGCGAGGTGACAGCCCTCGCATCGGGAGGCAATACAGCTACAGTCGGCGCTTTGACCTACACATGGTCTGACGGAACTACGGATACAACCAACACGCCAGCCTTAGGTACTGCAGTCACATGTTCAGTAACCGCTACAGGCGCCACCGGATCTATCAACGCGTCGATCACAGTGTTTGAGGTTCAGGTACAAACCGTAGATGACGATACGGGAGACTCGGCTACCATTACCAACGCATTCGGAAAAGC
>Ga0123356_10006808_pt1 | contig 11499 bp, 9 predicted proteins | sample TergutEmb28metaG_2_FD_92546 | JGI IMG/M metagenome (GOLD analysis project Ga0123356, IMG submission 92546) | Embiratermes neotenicus P3 segment gut microbial communities from Petit-Saut dam, French Guiana - Emb289 P3 | ecosystem: Host-associated > Arthropoda: Insects > Digestive system > Gut ... | reverse complement strand
CATGGACTTGGATCGCCTAAACGTGATTCCCTTTGATCCCGCGGGGTTACGCAGAATGAGCGGTACGGACGGCGTTCGGTATGTGGCGTCCCTGCTGCGCGATAAGGGTGTGTTCAACAAGGGCCTCTGCATTGGGATGTATGCCTTCCAGTTGGACTATATGGGGCAAATGGGGACCATCGGCCCGGCGAACCTCATGGAGCCGTTGATTTGGGGAAGGCCGATCCTGAAACGCGGAACCCAAACAGGCGAAATTGACTATATAGCGGCCATGCCGCGTATACTGCTGGCCTTGGTGATAGGATCCGAGGAGCGGGTGGCAGCCTATATGGGACGGTTGTCCCTGCTGCTGGAGGCTGATCCGCTCCTGATGGATACGGAGGAGGCGCGGCGCGGGCCGAGAAACAAGGACGATTTTCGTTACAGGGTTAACGGAGTAGAAGAATCGGCGGGATCGTTTGTTTTTCAGAAGTGGGAGACGGTCTTTATCCGGCCAAAGCTAGGGTTCTACTCCCAGGAGTATGAGGGTACTTCCCTTGAGCTGGATCCAAGCCTTGGCTTTGTAACTGAAGCCAACGGCTTTCGTACTGTTACCCTCTTGCCGGATGAACACGGAGGCCTGCGGGACGGTGAAATCATTCTACGGATTCCGCTGGAACTGCCGGAAGGCGCCGTCCAGTTCGATCTGCCCCATTACGGCCAGCCTTGGCTGGAAATACCCACCACCCTGCTTTTTGAGAAGGCCCTCCCGCAACAGTCTGATGACGCCCCGGAAAAAACAGAAACAGAACAAACCATACCCTTTCGCGGGCAATGGTATGTATTCGCCTTAGAAAGCGATCCCTACAAGGACATAGGGGCTATGCCACCCTTTCAACTGAGCAGCGTGGTTGAACCCAGTGAAGGCGGGGCAAGCTTGGTATGTACGATAGAGGTTAACGCCGCCCTGCTGAAGGAAGGGTATTATCGCCTGCGGATATGTACCGATACTACAGGCCAGGAAATACGGCTTGAGGATGTGGCCTGGATTGATGGCGAAAACTCGATAAACGCGACCCTTACCAACAATGATATCATCCTTTGGGAAACCTTTACCCAAGCAGTGGCGGAAAAAGAGCGTTCACTCAAGCGGCTGCCATCCTCTTTCCGTTATGTATGGGGTCCCTATGACAAGGATACCTATCAGGGGCTGCCCATACCAGACGCGCCGCCGCTGGATAGGGCGATTGGGCTGATTGAGTTGGTCAACCAGATACGGGAAGCCGCCATGGATCAGCAGGAACCTCATGTACGATACGTGTTTGACGTATTTATCAACAACAGGGCCCCTGGCGGATCAACCTAAGGGGCCCTCCAGGAACCAACGGAAAGGAAATCCTCTCATGCAGGATCAAACGGCAGCACACGGCAGCCCGCGGCACACAGTACAGGTTCGGCAAACGAAAACAAAATATACCAACAGGGTGAAAGTACTCATCTTTTATATTGTGATATGGTGTCTGGCTATTTTTTTACCGGTGGCAGGGTTGGTGAAGGTATACCCCAGCGAGCTGAACAGCGCCGCGCCGGCGATTGCGAAGCATCTGGCGGAGGCCTTCCCTGGCTCGTCCACCTGGCTGCAAGGGTATATAGACAGCGCAGAGGGACGCAATGGCACAAGCCAGGCGGCCAAGCAGGAAGCCGACCTTCAATGGTGTTTTTTTATAGGCGCGGTAACGGCCGCCACCTGGCTCGCTTCCCTGTTCACGCAGCTCTGCTGGCGAAGCTTCTACGTAAGCCCCGTAAGGCCAGCCCGGGCCGCGCGGCAGGCAATACAATCCTATCGGCTGCTCCTGCTGGCCATCATTCTGGCGAATATGGCCGCTTCGGCAAGCATATACGGATTGGGCCTGCGGTTTGTAGAGGGGCGCACGGCTTGGGATTGGGCGCTTTCCATGGGAGGGCTCGCCCTGAACATCCTGGCGGCATTTCTATCCTTCCGCTTTGCCGCGCCTCCCTCCATTTCCGGCAAGCATTCATTTTTTAAGCGGCTGTAGCCGGATAAGGAGGCATTATGGGCTATTATGCCATTGCCATAGGCGGCACGGGGAACAAAATACTGGAAAGCATCGTATATGGCGCCTGTACGGACGCGTTTTACCTAAACAAAGGTAAAAACCGCGAACCGCTGCCTTTGGTACGCCTGTTGGCCGTGGACGTGGACGCGGCTTGTGGCAATACTACGCGAGCGAAGCAAGCGGCAGAATACTATGAACGTGTCCGCGCTAACCTTTCCGCTTACCCTGTAACCTGGAATGGTTTTAACACGGAGTTACGCGTTGAACGCTGGAATATAAACCTGTCCAAGCGCGCCTCCTCTGTAGAAAGCCTTGTGCAAAACCATAAACAGGATCAATTGTTGGCGCGCGCTCTCTTCAATTCCAACGAAGCCTCGCTTGAATACAGCGAAGGTTTTCGCGGACATCCGGATCTGGGGGTATTGTTCTTTGCGGATATCCTGGAGGGGATGGAGTCGTCCAAGGCCGCCGGCCAGCCCGATGAAATGCTGAGCCTGTTGGATGAAATGCAGGCCGAAATGGATAGGGGCGAATCCGTAAAAGTCATTCTCCTGGGATCCATCTTTGGCGGCACAGGCGCAGCGGGCATTCCGGCTATCTCACAATTTTTACGCAAACGCTTTAAAGCGCAAAGCCGGCTGTTTGAACTGGCCGCCGTGTTGATGCTGCCTTATTACAAGGTTCCCCCATCCTCACAAAACGAGGAAATGGAGATTGTCGTTAAGAGCTCTTCTTTTCTGGATAAGGCGCGGACCGCATTGCAGTATTATGGAATGCAAGGTATGATCCGCTCCGGGGAAGAAGATCCGGCTGGCATATACGATGCCGTGTACCTGCTGGGGATCCCGCCGGAAGGCTTTGTAACCACGCGTATCTATTCCACAGGGTCCCAGAGCCAGGAGAATGACGCTCATATGCTGGAATGGTTGGCCATGCGTTGTACGGCGCGCTTTTTTCGTACAGGCTTTCGCGGTGAACACAGCAATAACATCGATTGCTACTATTATCAACTGCATTCCCGCACCTTTTCCTGGGAGAGTTTTGACGAGGACGCCCAGCTGTATCGGATAGGGTTTGGAGGGCTGCTGAAAGCTTCCGCCGTCTTTTTTGCGGAATGTTACCCCTACCTGCGCGCGGCCATGGCAGGGGAAGTGAAAGGACGGCGCAACGCTGTAAACTACTATTCCGCATGGTTTTACGGCGCTGATAAACTAAGCGCGCCCGATAGGGCGACATTGGAAAAGCACTTGCATGCGCTATACCATTGCCTGGCGTTTTATTGCAACTGGATGTTTCAATTGATAAGGACATTACCGCCCACACTGCGTACCAACCGCGCGCTGGAAGAAGCCGTAGAGGAAGCCGGCAGTCGTTATCAGGAAATGGTAGATATGCATGTGCTCCTGGGCGAACGGGAGCGAAGTTTAGAAGGGCGGCAGGCGACAGACGCGGAAAGGGAAACATACCAGGAGTTGAAAGAGGATTACGGCAAGCTTGTACGGCTGCAACATGAAGCCGTACGCCGAATAGGCGGGAGCCTTCAGCTGGGTGTTTTAAAAGAGGCGCAGCAGCGCCAGCAAGAAAGGCTGCGATTGCAACGCCAGGCCATAGCCGGGCTTGAGGAGCAAATTCGTGGTTGGCGGAATGAGGACAGCCAGCTTATCGATCGGCATATGCTCAACCAAGAGGAAGAGCGGCTGGCCGCCATGCGGTATAGGGGTGAAACCATGGAAGAAAAACGAAAGAAAATCGCCGCCGATATCGCAACGGCCATTCGTGAGAACATTATTGTATCCATTCCCGCGCCAGAGGAAGAGCCTGGCGACATCCTGCCGAAAAACGGGCTGTTCGATGGACAAATGCTAACCATGCTGCACGATCTGCTCAGCCAGTATGGATTAAAGCATGAGGCCCGTGACCTTAGTCACATAGAAAAACTATCGGCGGCTCTCCTGCGGAAGCTGGAGCAGTTGATAGTGCATACCGTGCCGGATAAGGCGGATGCAGTGCGCGTAATAGCCGGCATTGGGAGCGGAACCATCCGATGCGCTAACCCCGACGCAATGATGGCTGGATTTTGGGCTTCCTTACGCAACGCCGTGCTGGAGGAGGGAACAGTATGACGAAGCACACCGCTAAAGCAGGCGGCATACAACGCCTGGCCCGCTCACGCGATACAGAGAAGGCATCGCTGGATTTACAAACGTCCTATATAACGCTCCTCCCCAATATGGACGAGGGCTTCCACATAGGGTATCAATCCAAGCCGGGTATTGTGAGCGATACCAATACAAAACCTCATGAATGGCTGGAAAACGTCGCCAAATACATGCAAACCCAAGGGGAGGATGTAGGCTACTCCATCCCTGATATTTTGGCAGGCGAACAGCAAATGCGGCGCCTGTGCCGGCTTCCCTATGATGAATCCGTTCGCCACCAGGAGATGATCTCCTGGAGGGGGATTTTGGCGCTTCTTTTGTTATGGGACAGTTGGCCAAGGGATGAAACCTGGCCGGTCATCAGCCCCGAGGCCTTTTTTGGGGAGAAAACACCACCCTCCGATAAACCTTTTCAACGCACGGTGTATAAAGCCTTAACAGGGGAGCGGCTGGCAGAAGGTTTAGAAGTGTTGACGATCTCGTTGTTGAGCGATCAAAAACCAGATAAACGGCCTCTTTGTTTAATTTCCCGCTCTGTTATCATTGTGCCGGCCGCTGATCCCGGTGATTTGGGGGAGATTCTGCCCCGGCGGGTTCGGTGGTACGACAGGGATAAGAGGCGGTTTCAGGACCCTTGTTCCTATCTGGAGGAAGTTGACCGCACGCGGTTGATACAGCGGCTAAGAATGCTGCAAACCATGAACGAGAACAAGGAAACAGCCAGCCTGATCTACTCGCCGCAAGCCCATTTGTTCGGATTGTTGGATCGCTTCATCGACGATCTGCAAACATTTCGTAAACAATACCGCAACAAGCTGGAACAACGCGAAGAGCAGGCGCGGCAAGAGTTCTATATCCGTTCCCTGGCCGTTTACGGGCTTATGGAGTCCGCACTGGGGATGGACATTCAAGGGCTTCATAAAGAACACCACCAGCAGAATGAAAATCTACAAAAGAATGTACTCCTATGCCGCTTAATGTCCCCGCAAAGCGTTTGGCCGGATCTTTCCATTGATGTATGCCAATATACCCTAAACGGTATTCCCTTTGCCCGCGCCTCAGCAAACTGGCTGTTGGAACCTGCTAACCACACGGGCGAGCCGGCGGCGCTGAAAATCCTGGCGCAGGAATTGTCTTTGCTTAACGATTTTAGCAGCCGTTGGAATGAACACATGCACAGGCGGTTTTACGAGATATACGCGGAAACGCAGGCACGGGTTGGCGTTAGCCCGGCGGTCCTTCAGCTATTGTGGGAATGGAGCGCAAAGCACTCGGCCTTTCCCATGCAGCGGGATCGAAACATTACATTATACTACCCCATAAAAGGGCACCCTCAGACCCTAGCCTTATTGCTGGCCGATCTGTTGGGCATAAGGGACACGGATAGGATACAGGACGCTTTTTCTGATAGCCTGCTGGTCATTACAGACGCTAAAGCGCCCCCCTTTAACAATACAGCGCTGTGCGAGGCTTGCCAAATAAAAAGCGCAGATACCGCCGAGCCTTTCAACACATACGCAATCCCTCCGCTCTCATCCTGGCTGGCGGCCTGGCTAATGGATGAAGCGGAAAAGGATGAGCACTTTTCAGCGAAGTTAGCTACGGAAAGCCTTTCCTTTTTACGGGATCCCGTCACCGGGAACATACAAGCCAGCTTTCGTATCACATGCCGCAAGCAAGGCAAGGATGCTGTTTTAATCAATAGCGTTACTTTTTGCCGCACCTACACCACAACACCCGGTATGAACGGCATGATTACGTTAACCGCAAATCAGCTTCCTTTTGTGCTTGCCTGGCCTAATGTACGCCTATCCACGGACGTTTGGAAGCAGTATTTTATATACGCCCATAATCCTGGTTCTGTTGACATATGGGTTCAGCGGGGAGGTATATGGGTCCAGGGAGCGTTATGCCGGGCAACGGATAGCAACAACGGGGAACAACAACACCGCCTATGGCAGACGGCCACCACAGAGCGTTACCCAGCCTATATCATTCTTAAAAGAGGCGCATTAACATTGGGCGCATTATACAACGACGCGCCCAGGGAAATGCTAAAACACGAGCCCAGCGCTGTAATAAGTGTGGATTTTGGGAGCATTGCAACCACGGTTATGATGCGGCAGGGCGATAAGGTTCAGCCCGCGATTTTTCCAAAATGTATGCACACGGCGCTCTTGCATGTTATGCCAGGGGATGAGGGTTATTTGCAGGATGAGTTTCTGCCAGCCGATGTACTGCTGCCAAATCCGGAAAGCGGTACAGCCGGAGGCCGGGAAAGCACCTTTTATAGCGTGATGGATATGTTTACCGATGACCGGAAGAAATGGCGATTTGTACTTCAGGATGGGCATATTTACTATCGCGCGAGTTTAGCGGACTTAATGCGAAAAAGTGAAACCTCCCTGTACTACGATATGAAATGGAGCGATGAAGAGTATGTGCTTCAATGCATGCGCCTGTTTCTGAAGCAGGTAATGCTCCAAGCCTCCCTTAGCGCGCGGCTGAACGGCGCGCCTTCCGTATCCTGGCGCATATCCATGCCAAACGCGCTTCCCTTAACCCGCCAGGAAAGCTACCTGGAGATGATGCGCGGGCTTTCAATGGAAATAGCGGTTGAAACCGGGGTGCCCATTACCCAGGGGATACCCGGCGTCCTTTATGCCACCGAAAACCAGGCGGATGGGCTGTATTTCCGCGGGCGCAATGAGGTAAACGTTAGAAACGGGTACATCAATATGGACATAGGAGGCGGCACCACGGATATCAGCGTATGGCTCAACAACGCCCAGCGTGCCACCTTGGGGACATCCCTGCTGCTGGGATGCCGGCAGATGCTCTTCGACTCCGTTTCCAGCCGGCATTTGGGCCAGTTTGAACGGGACTTTGAAAAAAGCGGGGAACAGTTAAGGACAGTGGTCAGGAACGTAGCGCAAACCCTTGCGTCCAGCGTATCCAGCACCCGTGGCCGGCAAAAAAGCATGTTCTTGCTGGACGATTTTTTCGCGGGTTTTGATCGGGAAATTTGGGCCATGATAGCCCAGGTTCGCGGAGAGGGACGCATTAGTTATGTGGAAAGCTTGTTGTTGCTCAATATTGGGTTCCTGTTCCATATGTGCGGCGTACTGCTGAACCAGGTATGGCTGGATCCGAACTGTCAACAGCAGCTCCACCAGCGTATGGAAATTTGTATTGCCGGGAATGGCGGCCAGTTACTGAAGGCTTTTGATAATGAAACCAGAACGCAGCTCTGCCGTTTGGCCTTGCAGGCGCTGGAAAAGGGCCATCCGATACGGGAGCTTATGCTTGTGCAAAGCCGCCATCCCAAACAAGAAGTAGCCATTGGCCTGCTTAGCGAAGAGCAGGCAATGGACAGCGCCATTCATCGCAAGGAAGGTTGGCGATCCGGCTTACAAGTACCAACCGAAACAACGCGCCACCACCAGATGATGCTCAGCTTTCCTGTTCGCTTTTACTCCGCGTTCCCGCAAGCGGCGGAGCGGCTTCTGCCATCTGTATTTGAAGTGAAAAAGGATGGCCAAGGCGTAGAGCTGACCGCGGCCGCAACGGTTGAAATGAGCACCATACTGGACAACGAGTTTTCCACCGGAGCGGAGGATGATCTATCGATATACGCCCGTTGCTTTGCGGCCATGAAGCGGCTGTGGCGGGTATGAGCTATGGCCGCGGGGCGCCGCCGTTATTCATTACCGCAAAGCGTTAACTCAACTTACAATCTTCCCAATTGGCAAACGATAAAGTATACCCATCGGTTAAGCCAGGCCAGCCGGAAACAGGTTAACATTCTCTAATACGGTTATTCACCACAACCATAACGTTTCGCTTGACATCATTGTTAATCGTGAGTGCTCTTTAGAAAAGCAGATGAATTGATTCCAGATTGTGGGAGGGTAATAGATTGAAAACGCGGGAGTCAGCGGAGAATTATCTGGAAACCATTCTCATATTAAGCCGGGAGGGCCCGGTACGGTCGATAGACATTGTTAATGAACTCAACTATACAAAACCAAGCGTAAGCATTGCCATGAGAAATCTCCGCTCAAGCGGACATATCCATATGGATATCGCGGGCTATATTTCACTTACGGAAAGCGGCCGGACCATAGCGGAAACCATTTATGAGCGGCATACCATCTTTACCAATTGGCTTGTCGCTTTAGGGGTGGAAGAAAGAACGGCCGCCAATGACGCCTGCAGGCTGGAGCATTTTATCAGCGCGCAGAGCTTTGAAGCCATAAAGAGGCATATAGAGGCAATGGAGCGGTAGCCAGGCACTAGGCGCAACGAACAGGAACATAAACGGTAAAAAACGCAAACGGGGGTTCAGCGCGAAAGCGCTGAACCCCCCGGCCAGACTGTAAACAACCTCAAGGATGCTCGAAGGGCCGCAGTCCTTCGAATACAATCCGAAACGGAGAGGGAGGGCGAAGACCCGACTAGCGCCAGAAATCGCTGAAAGCGATGAAGCGCGTAGCCTCGTCGCTGCCAAAGGCTGTGACGAGGCCGATAAACGACATGCGCGGTGGTTTCGGAAGCCTTGCGTAGCAAGGTTTCTTTGCTTGAACGACTGGCCGTAAAAGCGAAGCTTTTACAAGGAGTGAGGAAAAAATTCGCACAAATGCGTACATTTGTGCGAGCGGTTAACCCAGGTATTACCCCTGCTTTTGTTTATGTTTTGGATTCTCGCAAATGATCATCACGCGGCCTTTGCGGCGAATAATCTTGCATTTTTCACAAATCGGTTTTACCGAAGGGCGAACTTTCATTGTCATAACCTCCTTATGCTGGTATGCTTTCCCTACCCCTTTGAGCGCCAAGTAATGCGGCCACGCGACAGGTCGTAGGGAGACATTTCAATGGTAACTCTGTCCCCGGGATAGATGCGAATGAAATTCATGCGCATTTTCCCTGAAATATGCGCCATGATACGGTGACCGCCAGGGAGCTCTACCTGGAACATCGCGTTGGGAAGCGCCTCGACGACCTTACCTTCCATTTCAATGACATCACTCTTGGACAAATGCGCATTCCTCCTTTTGTTTGCATGCAGCAATGGGTTCTTCTCCGGCAGTGAACGCCCGCAACGCCTTACGGATATCGCTATTGTAAAGTTGCCTGCCTTGCGTGAGCGCGTCGGTGATGCTCTCGCATCTCGCGGGCTTGGCGCGAAGATGCTTGGTTTGCTTTTTCTTGGGCTTTTCCAGCTTGCGGCTATCCCCATCGACTATGGTCACATGCTTGTCATCCACCTGGCCAAGGACGATAAACAACCTGCCCTTATCATGGCCCTGTTTTGAAATGACTACGCGACCCGGTTCAAAGGTCATTTCTTTCAAGCTAAGCTTCCTCCACGAGTACAAAGCCCGGATACGTTAAAAGCTCGGGCAGGCCGTTTTCCGTAACAGCGATGGTGTGTTCATAGTGAGAGCACAAACCGCCATCCCGCGTAACCGTCGTCCACCCGTCTTCCAATAGTTTAACCGGATAATCCGCCTGCGTAATCATCGGCTCCACAGCCAGCGTCATGCCGGGGCGAAGCTTAGGGCCGTGCTTTGGCGTCCCAAAATTGGGAACGCTTGGCTCCTCATGCATACTCCGCCCAATGCCGTGGCCCGTTAAATCGCGAACTACGCCATACCCATTTGCCTCCGCGCAAGCTTGAACGGCGTATCCAATATCTCCCGTGTGGTTCCCCTGAATCGCCTGCCGAATCCCCTTAAAAAAGCATTCCTCTGTAACGTTGATCAAACGCCTCGCGTCGACGGAAATGGCGCCGACCCCAATTGTAAAAGCGCTATCCGCTTGCCAGCCATCTAACACCAGGCCGCAATCCACGGAGAGAATATCACCTTCCATCAGAATGCTGGCATCCGATGGAATACCGTGCACGACCTGATCGTTGAGCGAAGTGCAGATGCTTGCGGGATACCCCTTGTAGTCCAAAAATGAAGGAACCGCTTTATGCTTCAGAATAAGCTGCTCGGCATATACATCCAACGCCGCTGTACTCATGCCCGGCTTAACGGCCTCCTTCAGGCGGCAAAGCACTTCAAAAAGCGCGGCGCCTGCCTTGCGCATGCACTCCAGTTGGTACGCGTTCTTCAGGTGTATCATTGGACACCCTCTAGTACACGAATGATTTCCGCGCCTACCTCTTCCATGCTCCTGTCACCGTTAATACAACGCAACAGCCCTTCGGTTTGGTAGTGGTCAATCAGAGGGGCGGTTTTTTTATGATAGACCCGGAGGCGGTTGAGCACTGTTTCAGGCCGATCGTCCTCCCGTTGAACCAAAACCTCACCGTCCGCTTGACAGGTTGTTTGGCCCTTAAGCCAATCCACATGTGATATGGCCCCGCAAAGAGGGCATACCCTGCGGCCGGAAAGCCGCCTTGCCAGCGCGTTGTCGTCAACTTCCAGGTTGATAACCACGCTTACCACCGCAAACTCGCTAAGAACCCTGGCTTGAGCCACTGTGCGGGGAAAGCCGTCCAATATGTACCCCTTAGCGCAGTCCGCTTCATTTAGCCGTTCCTTGACAATGGCAATGACCACATCATCCGGAACCAGGGCGCCCGCGTCCATATAACCCTTGGCCCTCAGTCCGGTTTCGGTTTGGTTTGTTATGGCCGCGCGCAACATATCGCCGGTGGAAATTTGTGGGATGCCCCATTTTTCCGCAATGGTTTGCGCTTGCGTTCCCTTGCCGGCACCAGGAGGACCAAGAAAAATAATATTCACGTCAAAGCCTCTCTCTGCATTCGCGTCAGGAAATCTTATCGTAATTTCGGCTGACGAGCAGGTCATCCAGCTGGCGCTTGGTTTCCAATACAACGCTGACGGCAATCAGGAGACTGCTGGCGGCAAAGGGAATTTGCGTATTCAGGCTAATGGTAAAAACAGTGGGCAAAGTGGCCAATATAGCCAGGAACAGCGCCGCAAACAACGTTAAGCGGCTGTTGATGCGCTTAAGGTACTCTACGGTGGGCCTGCCCGGCCGTACCGAGGGAATGGCGCCTCCCTGCTGTTGGATGTTCTTGGCCATTTCATCCGGGTTAAACGATATGGTCGTGTAGAAGTAAGTAAAGGCGATAATTAACAAAGCCGTAACCAGCAAATACCATGGCGACCCGCTGCTCATATACGTCGCCCACCATTGAGCGGCGGAACTTTGCGAGCCCCCTATCAACTGGACGATGGTCCCCGGAAACGCCATGAACGAATATGCAAAGATTAACGGCAGAACACCCACGCTCACAACCT
>Ga0123356_10006806_pt1 | contig 11501 bp, 12 predicted proteins | sample TergutEmb28metaG_2_FD_92546 | JGI IMG/M metagenome (GOLD analysis project Ga0123356, IMG submission 92546) | Embiratermes neotenicus P3 segment gut microbial communities from Petit-Saut dam, French Guiana - Emb289 P3 | ecosystem: Host-associated > Arthropoda: Insects > Digestive system > Gut ... | reverse complement strand
GCGGCGAGCTTGGTGCGCCAGGAGTTGAACAACTGCGGGTTGAGCAGCGGTGCGCCGTACTGCAGGTCGTAGCGGGCGCGGGGCCAAGTGCCTCCGAGCGTCACGGGGCCGAGCTGCCGCGCGCGCGCCGCATAGCGCGACGGCCGGTCGGACTGCGTCCGCGCCGCAGGCCGCATGCGCGGATCACCGATGTCGGCGACACGCGTTCCTGAGCCGCCGCGGGCGATCGCGAGTTGCTCGGCGCACAGCAGCTCGTAGGCACCGAGTACCGTATTGCGCGAGATTTTCAGAGTCCGGGCCAGTGTGCGCGTTGCCGGCAGCGGGCTGCCGGCAACCAAGTGCCCCTCGAGAATCGCGCGCTTCAGCGTGCGGGCCAGCTGCTGGTAGAGCGCCCCCTGACCATCGAAGCTGAGATCCATGGCCGTCAATTGGTACCAGGAGATCCTCTGGGAACGCTGCCTGAGGATACCACTGGGTCCCACCGGCCCGCAGGCCGCACGCGACGAACCGTGCCGCTGTGGAGAGAAAACGAGTGAGGTGAAAGCGACTGGATCAGGGACGAGTTGTCCGGGGCGGGCAACGCGCAGCGGTGCCGCGCGCAACGCGGCCGGGCGCCGGGCGCTCCGCGGCGGTAAACAGATCTTCGACGCACGCCGCCCCTTCGAGCGACAGCAGAGCGCGCTTGATGTCGAGGCCGCCGCCGAAGCCGGTGAGCGAGCCATCCGCGCCGATGACGCGATGACAGGGCACGATGATCGGCAGGGGATTGGCGCCGTTCGCCATTCCCACGGCGCGGGCGCCGCCGGGCAGCGCTACGCGCTGCGCCAGCTCGCCGTACGAGACCGTCTCGCCGTAGGGGATCGCCCGCAGCGCCTGCCACACGGCCAGCTGAAACGGTGTGCCTTCCGGGGCGAGCGGCAGCTCGAACTCGCGGCGCGCGCCGCGGAAATACTCGGTGAGCTGCGCGAGCGCCCCTGCGAACGGCGCCGCATCCTGGCGCCATGCGGACAAGGGGCGCAGCCGGTGCGGCCCGGCCTGAAAATTCACCCGCGTAAGTGCCTCAGCCGTCCCGGCGAGCAACAGTGGGCCGACGGGGGTTGCGGTTTCGTGCCAGTAAATCATTTTCGCCTCCGCAGTCATGGAGTTGGGATGCTACGCCCGCAGCCGTGTGCGCACCGGCAGATTTCGGACATCGCGGCCGCACGCGACTTCACTGCCGCGCGCCGCAGCCGCCGCGCGCCACAGATGCATCACCGCGTAACCGCGCCAGGGCTGCCACTCCCGGGCGCGCGTCTCGAGCTCGCGCGCGCTCAGCAGGTGCTCGGCCGGGGCTGCCATCCGTCGCAGCACCAGATCTCCGGCCGGCATGGCATCCGGCTCGCCCAGCGCACGCAACGCCACGTACTCAGCGGTCCACGGACCGATACCGGGCAGCGCCGCCATCGCGACCACCACGTCCTCGGGCGCGGCGCTGAAGTCGATGCGCCCCGCGAGCACGGCGCGGGCGAGCGCATGCAGTGTCGCCGCGCGCGAGCGTGTGAGGCCGAGCGCGTCGAGGTCCGCCGCGGCAAGCGCCGCCGCGTTCGGAAACAGATGAGTGAGCCCGTCGGCGCCACCGCGGATGGCACGTCCTGCGCGCTCGACGAGGCGCGCCGCGAACGTCCGCCCGGCCGCGACGCTGACCTGCTGTCCGAGCACCGCGCGCACAGCGCACTCGAACGGATCCCACGCGCCCGGGATGCGCAGTCCCGGCCACTGGCGCACGAATGGGCCGACGAGCGCGTCCGCCGCCAGCTCGACACCGATGCGCTGCGGATCAGCGGCCAGGTCGAACACGCGTCGCGCCGTCGACGCGAGCTGCAACAACGTGGCCGCCGAAGCGCCCGCCACATGCAGCTCGAGCGCGTACTCCCCGGGCAAAGCGTTTACCCGGATGAGCGCGTGGCCGTCCTCGCACGCCACCGTGCGCGCATAGCCGTGCGCGTCGACCCGCTCGACGCCCGTGATCGCCCGCGCGGCGAGGAACTCGCGCACGTGCACCCAGTCGTAGGGCGGCCGGTACGCCAGGCGCAGCACCACCTCCTCCGTGCCGCCCGCAGCGGTCCCGCGCCGCCGTGCCTTGCGCAGCTCGCGCGGTGCGCGACCATACGTGTTGCGAAACGCATCGTTGAAACGTCGGCAGCTGCTGAATCCCGCCGCCATCGCGATCTGCGTGACGGGCAGGTTGGTTTCCTCGAGCAGGCACACGGCAAAGTGCAGCCGCCGCGTTTGCGCGACGGCGATCGGGGAGGCACCGACGTGACGGCTGAACAGCCGCAGCAGGTGTCGCGGCCCGATCCCGAGGCGGCTTGCGAGCGTCGCGACGGAGTCCTCGTCCAGCGCGCCTTCGTTGATGAGGCGCAGCGCGCGGCGCACGACCGCGGCCGTCCCCAGCCACGCCGGCGTGCCTGGGGCAGCCTCGGGGCGACACCGCAGGCACGGGCGAAAGCCGGCTGCCTCAGCCGCCGCCGGAGTGCCGAAGAAGCGCACGTTGGCGCGCTTGGCGTAGCGCGACGGGCAGATCGGGCGGCAGTAGATACCCGTCGACGTCACGGCGATGAAGAACTTGCCATCGAAGCGCGGATCGCGGCTGATGCGTGCGCGATTCAGTGCCTCGGGATCCAGGCCGCAGATGGTGTCCATGCCGTAACGATACGCGGGACAGGCGTTCCGGAGTAGCCGTTTTCGGACCTGGCGGCGTGGGCGGCGGCGATGCACAATCCCGCTCCTTGATCCGTGCGCGAGGTACATCCATGGCCACTCGACGCAAGCACCGCGCGTCTCAGGCGGACGAGGACGACGTCGCCGGCTACAGCTCGCCGGCCTGTTACCTGCACGAATTCCATCCGGCGGCCCCGCGCACTCGCGGCGTTGAAATCAAACGCGTCTACGATCCGCCCGACAGCGCCGATGGGTTCCGGGTCCTGATCGACCGGCTCTGGCCGCGCGGACTGAGCAAGCAACGCGCGGCTCTCGATGCGTGGCTGATCGAGCTCGCACCCAGCGCCGCGTTGCGCACCTGGTTCCACCGTGACCTCGAACGCTGGCCGGAGTTCGGCCGCCGCTATCGCGCCGAGCTGCGCGCACAGGTGCCGCTGCTGCAGTCGTTGCGCCAGCGCGCGCGGCAGCAGCGCGTGACGCTTCTGTACGCGGCACGTGACCCGCACGTGAATCACGCGCTGGTGCTGCGCGATGTGCTGCGCCGTTCCGCTGCTAAGCGCTCGCGCCCCAGGTCTTAACGAAGGCTGAACCACCTTCGCGTCGCTGCTGTGTCAGCGGCCCTCGGCAATGCGCGTTTTCAACATCAGCTGGACTTGATGAGGAGCGGACACATGCGTGGCATGATCGAAGTGCTGATTGCCCTGGGGCTGGCGGCTGCGCTTTCCGGCTGCGTCGTTGCCCCGGTCGGACCACCCCGCGCTTATGTCGGTGCGGCCGTTGTAGCGCCCGCTCCTGCGATGGTCGTCCGCGGCGGCTACGACTGGTACCGCTGGTAAGCATTGCCCACCACGTACCAGCCCCTCCGCACAGGCTTGCTGTGCGGAGGGGCTGTTGGCATTACCCGCCAGGTTCGGTCCGCTGGCGGGCTGCGCCTACATATGATGTGGACGCCACCCTGGCGGCTTCTGGCGCTTGCCGTGCGGGATGTCGAGCGGCGGACCCGCAATGTGGTCATCCGGAATCGTCGGGGTGAGCTGCGGGAGGTTCTTTGCACGCTGCTGCGTGACGGCTTCGAACCCCGAGGCCAGCGCGATCAGCTTCGGCTCACTGAAGGCCGTGCCCATGAACAAAAGGCCGAGCGGAATGCCGAAAATGTTCGTGGCCGGCACCGTCACGTACGGATATCCGCCCGGAGCACCGAGACCCGAGGCGCCGAAACTGATGCGATCACCATAGAGCAGATCGGTCGACCACGCCGGGCTGTCCGTCGGTGCGATGATCGCGTCCAGGTTGAACTGGCTGAGCGCCGCGTCGACGCCATTGACCGTCGCCATCTGGTCGATCTTGAGCGCCTGGTTGTAGGTCGTACCGACCGGCACGCCGAGGTTGGGGTCGACCTGCGCGGTGTTCGCCCCCGGCAGCAGCGCCTGCGCCTCCTCGAAGATCTCCTGGCCAAAGAACGGCATTTCCGCGGCAGCATTCTGGTTGTCGAAGTCGATCGCGGTCTGAAGCGTACCGTGCGCCAGCGGCACACCGACGCGCGTTGCGAAATAGCTCGCCGCGTCGCCCTTGAAGTCGAACTCCAGTACGAACGTCTCGCCGGTCGCCGGCGGGAAGGTGAAACCTGCCGCGTCGAGATCCACCACGGTGGCACCCGCCGCCTTGAGTGCCGCCACCACCGCATCGAACGCAGTGACTATCGCCGCCGGCGTCGCCGGCGCGGGCGGCGGGGCATTGAACCCTATCTGGGTCCTCACCAGGCCAAGACGCGCGCCACGCAGGGCGCCTGGATTGAGGAACTGCGTGTAGTCGGTCGGGATGTTGGTGGGCCGGGTGAACCGCCCCTGCCAGCCGAGCGGCACGCCCCCGGTGGCGGAATCGCGACCGTCGAAGTTCCGGCTCTGAATCACACCCAGCGCAATGGCTGCATCGGCGACCGTGCGCCCGTGTGGACCCACGGTGTCCTGCGTATGCGAGATGGGTACGACGCCGGCGCGGCTGGTGAGACCGACCGTTGGCTTGATGCCGACTACGCCATTGGCATTGGCCGGACAAACGATGCTGCCGTCGGTCTCGGTGCCGAACGACACCGTTGCGAAGTTGGCAGACACTGCGGCACCGGAGCCGGCGCTCGAGCCGCAGGGATTGCGATCGAAGCCGTACGGGTTGTGAGTCTGACCCCCGACACCCGACCAGCCGCTGATCGAGAAGAACGAGCGGAAATTCGCCCACTCCGACAGGTTGGTCTTGCCGAGGATCACCGCGCCGCCCGCCCGCAGGTTGGCGGCCACGGTGGAATCATGCAGCGCCGGCGTGCCCTGCAACCCCAGGGATCCCGCCGTGGTCTGCATCTTGTCGCCCGTGTCGATGTTGGCCTTGAGGAGCACCGGGATGCCATGCAGTGGCCCCAGCACCTTGCCCTGGCGGCGCAGCGCATCCATCTGGCGGGCGATCGCCAGGGCATCCGGGTTCAATTCGATGATGGCGTTGACTCCCACGTTGTTGGCAGTCCCCGGGTCGAACTGCTGGATGCGCTGGATGTAGGCGCGTGTCAGTTCTTCAGATGTCAGGCGCCCGGCGGCCATCTCGGACTGAAGTTGCGCCACGGTAGCTTCGAGAAACGGGAATTTGTCTTGGTCCTTCGAATCCGGACCAGCGGGCGCCGCGAACGGCGCCAGCAGCAATGCTGCGACGAGGAGTCGTCCTGCCATGCGTTTCATGTTGGTTCTCCAGGTGAGACGGGAGCATGAGCGGGGCAGGAAGCGCAGTCATCGTTTGTCTCCCTGCGCCGGCTTGTTGTTGCTTGAGACCTGTTGGTTGAGTCGTCAGCGAACCGCATGGTACGCGCGCGAAAATCCAACTTCAATCGACACGACCGGCACACTCGTTCCCGGCGTGCGGCGGCGATGCCGGGCCGAACGGCGTTGCAGGTGGTGCATCGCCCTGGCAATGGCGGACGCGCGGCAGCGATGCGATCATGGCCGGATGAAGCTCGATCTCGCCTTTGTCCGCCGCCAATTCCCCGCGTTCGCGGAACCCTCTCTGGCGCGCCAGGCATTCTTCGAAAATGCCGGCGGCTCGTACGCCTGCGAGCCGGTGGTCAGCCGTCTCGGGGAGTACTACCGGCGGCTCAAGGTTCAGCCGTATTACGCCTTCGCCGCCTCCACCGAGGCCGGTGAGTGGATGGATGCGGCTCGCGCGCGCCTCGCCGAATATCTCGGCGTCACACCCGCGGAAGTGCATTTCGGCCCCTCGACCTCCCAGAACACCTACGTGCTCGCGCAGGCTTTTCGCACCCTGCTCAAGCCTGGTGACGAGGTGATCGTCACCAATCAGGATCACGAGGCCAACAGCGGCAGTTGGCGGCGGCTCGCCGCGCACGGCGTCGTCGTGCGCGAGTGGCGGGTGGACCCGCAAAGCGGCGAATTGGACGAATCGCAGCTCGAGCGGCTGCTGACCGAGCGCACGCGCCTGCTGACCTTTCCGCACGCCTCGAACGTCGTGGCGCACATCAATCCGGTGGCCCGCATCAGCGCGCGGGCGCGCGCGGCCGGCGTCATCACAGTGGTGGATGGCGTGGCGTGGGCGCCCCACGGGCTGCCGGACGTTCCGTCGCTCGGCGCGGACGTGTACCTGTTCTCGCTCTACAAGACCTACGGCCCGCACCAGGGTCTGATGGTCGTGCGTGCCGACCTGCTGCGCCGCCTCGGCAACGAGGGCCACTATTTCAATGAAGCAGAGCCCTTCAAGCGCCTGGTGCCGGCGGGTCCCGATCATGCGCAGGTCGCCGCAGCCCGCGGTATCGCGGAATATTTCGACAGTCTGGACGCGCACCACGGCGGTCAGGAGGGCGCCACCGTGGCGAGCGGCCACAGCGGGCGCGCGGAGCGCGTCCGCCGGCTGCTGCGCAGCGCCGAGGAGCCGCTGCTCGCGATGCTGCTCGAATACGTTGCGCAGCGCCGCGACCTTCGCCTCCTCGGACCGGCCGTCGCGCAGCGGCGCGCCGCCACGGTGTCTTTCGTCTCCGCAGCGAAGGATCCCGGCGCAGTGGTCCGCGAGCTGGCCGAGCGGGGGTATATGGGGGGCCACGGCAACTTCTATGCGGTGCGCGTGCTCGAGGGCATGAAAGTCGACCCGCTGCGCGGCGCAGTCCGCCTGTCGCTGCTGCATTACAACTCGCCCGCCGAGGTAGCGGGTGTCATCGAGGCGCTGGAGGAGGTACTCCCGCGGCGTGCACCGCTCAGCGCCACTCAATGACTTCGTGGCTGGATGAAGATGGTCGTCAGCGCGCGCGCATCGGCTACGGCAGCCGGCCCGGCGTGGCTCCGGGACTTCTTTCCCGGCTACTTCGCCCTGGTGATGGGCACGGGCATCGTCGCCGTGGCCGCGCACCTGCTGCGCTACCCGGCTTTGTCCTGGGCGCTGTTCATCATCGCGCTGACAGCCTACGCGGTGCTGTGGGTCATCCTGCTCGCGCGCATCGCCGTTTTCCCGCGCGCGGTCATCGCAGACCTCGCCAGTCACGAGCGCGGGCCGACCTTCCTCACCATCGTCGCCGCCAACGGCGTGCTCGGCAGCCAGTTCGACGTGTTCGACACGCTCACGGGCCTGTTGCCTGCCCTGTTCTGGTTCAGTCTCGGCCTTTGGGTGCTGCTGGTCTACGGTTTCCTCAGTGCAGTCACTGTGGGCATCACCAAGCCGGATCTGGAGCACGGTTTGAACGGCGCGTGGCTGTTGCTGGTCGTAGCCACCGAGTCGCTCGCAGTGTTGCCTGCTGGCACTACGGACCGGCGTACCGGCGCCGCTGGTGTTCGCCGCGCTGGCCTTTTACCTGCTGGGCTCGATGCTGTATGTGCTGCTCGCCGCGCTGATATTCTTCCGCTGGGTCTTCCGCCCGATGCATGCCGCGGAGATGGGCGCATCGTGGTGGATCAACATGGGCGCAGTGGCCATCGCCACGCTTGCCGGCGCTCAGCTGATGGCGCTGCCGGGCGTCAGCCCTGATCTGGCACCGCTGCTGTCCTTCGCCGGACCCTTCACGGTACTGCTCTGGGCGACCAGCACGTTCTGGATTCCGCTGCTGGTGATCCTGTTCATCTGGAAAGAGATGCAGCGTGGACCCCACGGCTACGACCCGGGACTCTGGTCGGCGGTATTCCCGTTGGGCATGTATGCCGTCGCAACGCAAACCTACGCCGACGTCGCGCACCTGCCGTTTCTGCAGCCGATCCCACAGGCGGTGTTCTGGGTTGCGCTGCTCGCATGGACGCTGACTTTCGTGGGCATGTGGGTGCACCTGTTGCGTCCGTGGTGGATCAGGCGGTGAGCCCAGTCGGACACCATGTTCGGCACACGCACGGTTGCGGTTGGGGTACGCTTGGGTCGCGCATGAATGTGCAGCACGAAAAAGCTCCTGTTATGAGAGTGGTTGCCACGGCGCTGCTGCTCACGGGCACGCTCCTGGCGACTGCCGCCTCCTCCGAAGAGCACGCCATGACGGCGGCTGACCTGCACGAGCTCTGCGCCGGCTCGGACCACGTGAGCCGCAACGCCTGTCGCATCTACATTCTGGGCGTGACCCAGGGAATCGCCGTCGGCCTGAACATGGCGGCGGGCCGCAGCCGCGCTGGCCGGCCATGCATTCCCGACGGAGTGTCCGCAGAAGCGCTCGAGCAGACTCTGAAAGCAAGGCTCGACAAGGACCTCAGCGCTTCCCCCGCGCATCGCAGTCAGGACGCCGCGGAGTTCGTCGGCGCCGCGCTCATCCGGGCGTTCCCGTGTTCAGCGCCGCGGTCGCGCTGATCATGAAGCTGCTGCGCTACGGGATCGCGACCGGACTGGCATCGCTGCTGTGTGCGGCGGCGAGCGCGCAACCAGCCGAGACAGCTCGTGATGGACTGTATTTTCCCACGGCAGTGAAGCAGACCGAGGCCGACGAATACACCCGCTACGAGTTGCTCGCGCCCGAGACGGCGAGTTTCAGGATCCACTATGAAGTGACCGCAACGACTCCGGGCGCGCGGTACTTCTACAACCCGATCCGCAAAGGCAGCATCGCCAGCGACGAGAGCGTCCATGACGCCATGCGCGGCACGCCGCTGCATTTCGAGGTGGTGAGCGGCGCCGAGGCACGCAAGGACCCCTTGATGGCGGACGCCGATCGGGACATCGATTACATCAAGGTAACGCTGGCACGGCCTGTGCCCCCGCAGGGCCAGGGTCGCGTCGTCATCCTCAAGACCTACAAGGACCCCAAGAGCTATTACCTCGAAGGGCGGACGATCGTCTTCAAGCGGCCACTCGGAATCAGGCGCAACAAAGTAGTGCTGCCGCCCGGATACGAGGTGGTGGGCCTGAGCGTGCCCTCGCAGATTCTGACGCAGAGCGATGGACGCATTGCCATCAGCTTCATGCACGCCGGGGCGGGCGAAGCACCGCTGGTGCTCCGGGCGGTCAGGGGCGCGCAGACCGGCGCAGCGGCATTACCGCAGGCTCTGACCACGCAACGCAGCTGGGAGTCGCCGTTCCAGGGAGCCACGGAGCAGCAGCGGCTGTCCGAGCGGGCGCATGAGGATCGCGAGATCGTCTATTTCCTGCAGCAGCCCGAAACGCATGCGTTCAGCCTGTACCACGACTACACCGAAACCCGTCCTGGCATAAACGGCTACGCCAACGTGATACGGCAGGGGAGTGTCGCGAGTCATCCTTCGGCGACCGTTCTCGACACCGGTGAGCCATTGCAGGTCCGGGAGATGAGCGGTGCGGAGATGACGGCCTCGAAGATAAACGTGGGCGAGACCGTGCCGCCGACCGCCCGGGTCGTGGTCATCGCATTCCCCGCGCTGCAGCCGGGGCACACACTACGGTTGCGAATCGCCGAGACCTATACCGCTCCCGTGAGCTACCGGCTCGAGGGCGACGAACTGGTGTTCGATCGCAGCCTCGGTCGACCACGCAATGCGGTCGTGTTGCCGTCAGGCTGGTACTGCACCTACAGCGCGGCACCGGCCACCGTGAGTCAGCTACCTGACGGGAGGGTGCGCCTTGACTACTGGGATGATCGCCCGGAGCCGGTCGACGTGCTCCTGAGAGCCAGGCGCCGTACGGGCGGCGAGCCGTAGGTACCGCTGCCGCTTCGCCCAAGGCTTCTGCCGGTTGCCAAACGAGCGGCCGCGTGGCGACTGTTTGCGCGCTGATGTCGTAAACTGCGCCTCCCATGAGCCGTCTCCTCGTTACGCTCGGTATCGTGGTGGTCCTGCTGGGCCTGACCTGGACCTGGGTGAAGCGGGTGCCGCTGTTCAGGCTGCCTGGGGACATTGTGATCAATCGACCCGGGTTCACGTTCTTCTTTCCGATCACCACCATGTTGGTCATCAGCGCGCTGATCTGGGTGGTCTCGTGGATTCTGCGCCGGTGATCACCTCCGCATCGCGTAAGCCGACTGCCGCCTGAGCCGCCGGTGCGCTGAAGTCCCTGCCACCGCGGTGACCGGGGGTTATCGGCGCGCCATGCCGGGCGGCGTCCCCGCGTCGCTGCGCCGTTCGGTCGCAACGCCGAGGTGTCGCTCGAAGAAACCCGCGACGACCCGATAGACCTCCTGCGACTCCGGCAGATCGGGATCGAAGAAGAACGCATGCCACATGCCATCCCAGACGTGCAGCTCAGCCTCCACCCCTACACGGGTCAAGGCAGCTTGCGCATGGAACAAGGAGCTCGCGGTGAAATCGCGCGAGCCGGTGATGAGTAGAGTGGGCGGGAACCGGCTGAGCACTTTTTCCGAGCGGACTGGCAGCACCAGTGGATCCTCGGGCGACGCGTCGCGGAAGTAAGGCATGGATCTGAACGAGTCGCTGTCCGCAGCAGCAAGCGGCGGGTCGCCGAGGAGCGCAGTGGCCAGATGACTCGAATCACCGCCCAGCGGGGCGATGGAGCCACAAAATGTGCCGATGGCACCGGGCGGGGGAAGTCCTTCCTTCTGGAACCACGCGACGGCTTCCGCTGCCAGGATGCCGCCGGCAGAACAGCCATAAATCCCGATGCCTGAGGGCCGGTAGTGCTTGAGCAGCTCGCGGTACACCGCAGCCACGTCCTCGCTGGCGGCGGGAAACTTGAATTCCGGCGCCATTCGGTAGGCAACGGTGATGACCGTGATCCGGCCAACACCCGCGATGGGTATGGACTCTGCCATGGCGCCGTTGCCCTCGCCCCATAGGAACCCGCCACCGTGCAGATTGATGAGCACGCGCTCGCGATTCTGCGGCGCGACACCCGCTTTCGGAGTGATGACCCGCGTCCGTACGCCACCGATCACTTTCGGTTCGATATCGACCGGGTAGAGCGCTTGGGCCCGAATCACGTAGGGCGCATTCTTTTGCTCATCTTCCTCACGCACTGCGCGAACATCCGGAGGCGCAGCAGGTGCGCTTGCCCGACCCGCGGGATGTGAGAACAGCCGGATGAACCTGCTGCGCGCCTGCGGACTCATGAAATGCGAGGGGGGCACGGTCATCGCGGGCAGATGTGCCACGCCCTCAGCATCCACGTACGGGCGCGAGCTGTTGTCATGCGCGGCCCCGGGCTCTTCGGCCGACACTCTCGCGACCCCCATCGCCAGCAACAGCAGCCACACGAGGCGCGTCGCTCGCGCAAGGCGAGACATCGCTTCAGCCTCCCTTCTGCGCAGTGCGCGAAGCGCCGACGAACACGCGCTTCGGGATCATGCAATGCACGCCCTTGCGGATGTCGACGACCTGTGTCACGCGGCAGTCGCCCACCATCGAGGTCAGCGCGTAGGCCTCCTC
>Ga0123356_10006805_pt1 | contig 11503 bp, 6 predicted proteins | sample TergutEmb28metaG_2_FD_92546 | JGI IMG/M metagenome (GOLD analysis project Ga0123356, IMG submission 92546) | Embiratermes neotenicus P3 segment gut microbial communities from Petit-Saut dam, French Guiana - Emb289 P3 | ecosystem: Host-associated > Arthropoda: Insects > Digestive system > Gut ... | reverse complement strand
TCCGGACGCGGAGTCCATCAAGGAAGGTCGTCAGACCAATTGCCCCTCTTATTGTAGCTTAGGCAACAAGACGGTATCAATCGCAGCTGGCAGCCGCGACGGACACCACCAAAATAGTAGCATACCGGAGGTTTTTTTCATGGAAACTACAAAAAGAAAGAAAAGAAAGACAAGCAGGCTTTTCGCATTCATCATGATTGCGTTATTGATATGTACGACAGCGGGTGTAACCACATTCGCATCAACGGACAAGCTGTCCGTTGATGCGACATCTATTAATGATGAAATCGGTTTTGCGAGATATGCGAGATATATACCGACGCTTGCAGACGATTTTGCGGATGACCGAGTCATCGTAACTTTAAAGAGCCAACACAGCGACGTCAACAGAAGCCAAAGTTTTAGAACAACCGGAAGCGTCGCCATCGAATCCGTAGAGGATTTGACGTACATAATAAATCCTGCGGAGATAACCAACAGGGAGACTTTCTCGCAAATATTCTCTATCACATTGCGAGAGTGAGGTAAAGAAAATGTGCTGAGGGCAATCGAGGAATTGGAACAGCTCGACCATGTATTGGCGGCAGAGCCGGATTATAATTTTGAGGTTACGGAGGATTGGGCTCCAGATGATACAAGATACACCGATCAGTGGGGATTAAGGGGAGCCAATGGAATACAAGCCGAAGGGGCTTGGGATATTACAAGAGGCGAAGCAACTCCTCGAATTAAAGTAGGTATTTTTGAACATAACATACAGTCAGATCACCCCGATTTGCGTGTGATTAATGGAAATTTTACTCCTGCAGCAGGCGTAAATGCCGATCATGGCACTTACGTAGGGGGAATTCTGGCAGCGATAACACATAATAACCTTGGAGTCGCAGGGGTCGCGCAAGTCGAATTGGCACTGCTTGACCAAAGTAGTAACAACTTTGCAAGTAGTCTTATGTGGGCATTGAATAATAACATTAGGATTGTGAATGCAAGCTTTTATTACGGGCCAGTCGGCAGTCCTGCTCCAGCAATTACGGCACATGCGACGGCTATTCGCAACTTCGGTAGCAATGGCGGGATTCTCATTGCAAGTGCAGGCAATCAGGGGGCAACGACGATTGGAAATACGGACGACACCCCTCAGTTTCCTGCAGGATATGGCGACGCAAGAAATTTTCCCAACATTAATAATGTTATTTCTGTTGGAGCGCTAAACGAAAACGGGACTCGAAGAAATAACTCTAATTTTGGTGCAAACTCAGTGCATGTTTATGCGCCGGGAGGGCTAATTTTAAGTACTTTTCCTGAAAATCGTTGGGATCCAAGCAATCATTTTAATGTTGCAAATTATGAACAAGTGGCGCAAGGCTATGCAATTAGTAGCGGGACATCTGCGGCGGCTCCGCACGTTACGGGCGTAGCGGCGTTATTGAAAGCAGTTAACCCAAATTTGACGGCAGTTCAAATTAGGGATGCCATATTAAAGAATGCAGATGCAGTGACAATTCAAATACCTAATCCAGCCGGGGGGACAGTTTTTGAGAACCAAGCCGTAAAGCGTCTCAATGCCTTTAGAGCCGTTTTCAGTGCGGTGTGCACCAAATATACATACAACGGCGGGATACAAATCAGTTCCTTGGGCTTTAGCCCTCAAGGGGAAATAAGGATTCCGGATACGATTGACGGCTTGCCGGTGACCGGAATCAATATGGCGTTTTGCAATAAGCACGATTTAACGGGCATTACGATTCCGGCAACCGTAACGGTTTTAATGAATTCGGCTTTTTCCGGTTGCGACAGTTTGGCGAGTGTCAACATTCTCGGCAATATCACGGGTATCGGGTGGAGTGCATTTTCGGGTTGCAGCAGTTTAACAAGCATCACCCTTCCTAACAGTGTGGTAGCAATCGACGCTTATGCGTTTGCGAACAGCGGGCTAACGAGTATAACTATCCCGCCGGGGGTAAATAACATTGAGCAAAACACGTTTTATGGTTGCGGCAGCTTGATGAGCGTTAATTTAAACAACGTTAAGTCAATCGGAGACGCCGCGTTTGGCAACTGTGGCAGCCTCAGGTATATCACGATACCGTCGTCCGTAACATCCGTCAACACTTTTGCGTTTTGGCAATGTTCCCCGAGTTTGGCGATGACGTGGAATACGGCGTTGGTGCCGCCGGCGGGGGTTAAGCCGTACATAACGGAAGTGAACATCCCCGGCGGGGTGACGAATATTGCGGCGGATACTTTTTTGGATTGCCCGAATTTAACCACCGCAAACTTAAATAACGTGCAATATATCGGCGAGAATGCGTTCTATTTTTGCCCCAGTCTAACAAGCGTCACGATGAACAGCGTAAAGACGATCGCCGGTGACGCGTTTAGTTTTTGCACCGGCTTAAGGAATATTACCGTGCCGCAGTCCGCAACGTTCGTCAATAACTATGCGTTTTGGGGCTGCCATTCGAGCTTGGCGATTACTTGGAATGCCGCGCTTTTACCGCCGGGGGACATTAAGCAGTACATAACGGCTGTAAATATTCCCGCCGGGGTGACGGCGATTGCGGCAAACGCGTATGAGAATTGCACCAAGCTTACGAGTGTTATGGTCCCTTCTTCCGTAACCAAAGTTGAGGCAGATGCTTTTGCCAACACCGGGATGTGGAATGCTGCCACCGGCGTGGTGTATGCGGGCAATTGGGCGGTCGGGTACAAGGGAAGCGCCGGGGTTTTGACGTTTGCTTCCGGCATCGTCGGGATAGGGGATTGGGCTTTTGCCGACAAAACCAGTCTGACAAACGTCGTATTCCCAGCGGCGCTAAAGACGATCGGGGCGCATGCGTTTGAGGGCTGTAGTAATTTAAATCTCTCCGGGTTTTATTCCCCGACGTCTTGCGTCGGTCTGCTTATTGCGAACGCAGTGAGCTGAGGGGGATACCCCGAGGTCTTGCCTCGGGGAGATTCATTACCGCCAATTCGATTCCCGCCGCACTGACGAGTATCGGGGATTACGCTTTTCAGTCTTGCGGCAGTTTGGGCTCGGTGAGTTTTTTGCCCGGCAGCCAGCTTAAAACCATCGGGATGTATGCATTCTGGAATTGCACCTCTCTTACAAGCATTACGATTCCGTACGGAGTAACGGTTATCGATTACAGCGCGTTTCGGGGGTGCACTGGGTTGACCGGCGTCACGGTGCCCAACAGCGTGACGGCTATGGGCGCGTCCGTGTTTTGGGGGTGCACCAGCCTAAGCTCGCTCAGTCTGCCGTTTGTGGGGGCGAACCGGACGTCGGCGGGGACGTCGGCAGGGCTGTTTGGGCACATATTCGGCACCACGCCCAACACGGGGTGCACGGCGACCAACCAGTATTACAATTCAAGCAGTTACGCGACGTACCAAATTCCGAACTCGCTAAAGACGGTGACGATCACCGACACGGCGCAGATTCCGTACGGGGCGTTTTATGGGTGCGCTAACCTTACAGGCGTTACGTTGCCGGGCAGTTTAACGAGCATCGGGATGTATGCGTTTACAGGATGCGCGGCTCTCACCGGCATCACGATTCCGGCGTTGGTGACGAGCCTTAATTACACCTTTGTCCACTGCCCTAATTTAACGACCGTGAATTTTGCGCCGGGAAGCCAACTTACGGCCATCGGACAGGATGCGTTTTGGGAATGCCATAGCCTGACGGGGTTTGTTATTCCAAGCGGCGTCACGAGTATCGGGCAAAGCGCATTTCGCAATTGCGTCAGCTTAACCAGCCTCACGATTCCTTCGACGGTATCAAATATCGGGTATAAGGCATTTGATTATTGTTCGAATTTGACGATATATGCCCAAGCATCCTCTAAGCCGGCAGGCTGGGATGCGAATTGGAATCCTTTGAACCGCCCCGTGGTGTGGGGGTGTAGCGTAACGTCGGGGTATGTGACGTCGTTTACCAAAAGCGGCACGAATCCGTCAAATCCGGGCGGCAATACGGTAAATAACCCGCAACGCGCGGGGTATACCTTTGACGGGTGGTATACGAACTCGGCATTTACGGGCACAAAATACGCAACCGTAGCCGCCGCGCCGAACGGAACGCTGTACGCCAAGTGGACGTAAGGACAAGGATACTTTTATTCGTAAAATCACAAATGACGGACGCGGGGGCAATTTGTTATTTTGGAAAGAATTGCAAAAATAACAAATTGCCCCCGTCCCCCTCAGCCGAACGAGGCAAAGCTAGAGCGAACGCCACGCAGTATTTGTTACCTATTTGTTAATTTGAGAGTGTTCACCTATGTATAGATGAGCCGGAATCTAAGCCGGCTTTTGTCAAAGCGGTTAGGCCGGGCTCTTTCTTTCCGTAGGGGCGCCGATTCATCGCGCCCAAAATGTAAATATTCGAATTGGGCGCGATGAATCGACGCCCCTACGGAAATCGAAGCATAGATTACTCGCTCAAACATACGCGACGCTTGCTGAAGCAAGCAGTTACCTATACATTCATCAACACTCTCGTTATTTTATCTACACAATCGCGGCCAGTGCGTTCCAGGTAATCGGGCCGACGATGCCGTCTACCGTAAGCCCGGCGGCACGCTGGAAGGCGCGCACGGCGGAATCGGTCATGGGCCCAAAGGCGCCGTCGACGGCCAGCAGGGGAATCGAGGGGTATTTTACCCGCGCTTTATTCAGCATGGCTTGAAGCGTCCGCACGTCCTCGCCCCGGCTGCCTTGGCGCAAGGGGATCCCCGGGTACGGGGGATTGGGGCCGGGCGGAGGCGGCGGCGGAGGAGGAGTCCCCGTTCCCGGCGGGACTTGGCCTGCCACGTTGCGGAACACCTCGTAAAGCCTGCGCCACGTGTTGGGGCCCACCACGCCGTCTACGGTGAGCCCGAACCGCCGCTGGAACGCCCGTACAGCGTCCGCCGTGCTGGCGCCGAATATGTTGTCCATCAGCGGCGCGGGGATTTCCGGATAAAACTGCGCGATGTAGTCCAGCAAAAACTGCGCCTGGATCACGTCGTGGCCGCGCGAGCCCTGGCTGATGGTGGACGTCGGCGGGGTGGGACTTAACCCGATGCGCTCGCCCTCGCCCCCAAGCTCGGCAAGCTTTGTCACCGCCGTAAACACCTGCGAGATTTTGTTCCATGTACTCCTGCCCACAATCCCGTCCTGCACCAGATTAAACGACCGCTGAAACACGCGCACCGCTTCCTGCGTGTCCGCGCCGAAATAGCCGTTGGGGTTATTAATCGGGGGAATCAGCGGAAAGTTCGCCCGGATGCGGTTCAGCCAAAGCTGCAGCCTGCGTACCGACGCGCCGGAGCTGCCCAACGCCAGCGCCGTGCCGGGAAAAGACTCCGCTACGTCGGCCGACGGCGCGTTATTGAGTTTTAGATCGTTTGGGTAATAGTTGTGCAGGATTTGCAGCGGCGTAAACCCGCGGTTTGCCAGCGTCACCGTACCCCACTGCGAAAGCCCCTTGCAGGTCGACGTAGTGCCGTTGCAGTATTCGGTAAAATAGGGATTTTTAAAGCCCTCGCGCTTTGCGTAGATGTTAAAAATGCTGTCCACAATCTGGCTGATGTTTTGAAAAATCTGCCCGCCGTGGTTGTAATATTGGTCGACGGTGGTCGAATTGGTGATGTCGTAGGCAAAGCCGCGCGCGCGGTACCATTCGGTGTAGATGCGGTTTAGCGCAAACGTTACGATGCAGTGCACGTTGGCGATGATAGAATTAACCGGCCACGTCGGGTAAATCTCGTGACTGGTGGTGTTTTTGACGTAGTCGATAAACCGTACGCGCACGTTTTGCGCCGCCGTGTTGCCAGGCGTACCCAGATGGACGGTGATGTAATTGGGGGCAACGACGGAGGCGAGGACGTGGGGAGTTACAGAAGAATTAGGAATTAGGAGTGAGGAATTAGGAATTGTGGAGGGGAAGCTTGGTGTTAAACCGTCTTTTCTGTGCTTATCGCATCGGGAACTCGCGCCATGATACATCCGACGTTCCTCACTCCTCACTCCTAATTCCTCATTTTTTACGGTTTCCAGCTCATGAGGCGGAGGGATGAATGCGCTTCGCCCCACATCCTTATTCCCTAGCCCCTGACCCCTGACCCCTGGCCCCTCACTCCCCTCCGGTATATCCGGAGGCCCCGCCTGCAGCTGCGGCGGGGTCGGCAGGGCGGCCAGCGGGGGCGGGTCGACAATCGTTTTTTCCTCGTCCTCGCCCGGCAGCGCCGGCTCTAAATTAATCGGCAGAATCGTTTCGATGCCGTCAAAAACATGCGCGTCGATAAAATTCACCGAGGTAAAGCCTGGCTTTGCGACCCATACGTCGTAGTTGGCATAGGGGTGCAAATCGGGGTTTGGCTCCATAGTTAGCTCGGCGGGCGCGGTTTCCAACGTAAAAACGTCGCTCTCTCCGTTTTCGTTCGTGAGCCCCGTGTATAAAACGGAGCCCTGCTTATCCTTAATCGCGAAGCTTACGCCCCCCTCGGGAATCGTCCCGTCCCCCGCGGTAACCTGCAATTTTAAAGTCCCTGTCGGCATATATGTAAAATCCTCCTATCCCCTATAATATGAGGGACGGAGGGAATAGGTGATAGGGAATAGAGGATAGGGGTTAGGGGATAGGGGAAATCCCGGAAAAACACTTGACAAGCGGCGAGGGGGCGTATATAATGTTATTATAGAAAGTTTCGATTTCCAAGTACACAATTATCCGGAGTAATAGTAGGATACTCCTAAGGAGGCAGTTATGAAAAAATCCAAATGGTTGGTGATCCTGGTTTTGATTGCGGCGTTTGCGGCGAGCGCGTTTGCCGCGTGCGGGATTCCGTCCGGGCCGTCCGACAAAACCCCGGAGCCGGCAGTTACGGACGCTGCGGCGGAGGCGAAGGTGTTTTTGGATGCCGTCGACGCGTTGCCCGCCGTAGAATCGTTGACGTTGGCCGAAAAACCGGCCGTCGCCGAAGCCTTGACAATCTATAACGGATTGTCGGTCAAGGCAAGGGTCGTAAAGGGCGTGACGGCGGCAAAGGCTAAGGCCGACGCGTTATCCGCGCAAATTGTCGAGCTGGAAGCTGCGGCATTGTTTACTGCCGCTGCAGGCGCGCTCCCCGCACTTAGCGAAATTACGTTGGACGACCGGGAGGGCGTCGACGCCGCGCTGGCTCTGTATGCCGGGTTGTCGCAGAAAGCAAAGCTTTTTTTGGATGTTGCAGAGGCATACGCAAGGCTGACTGAGTTATCCGAAAAAATCGTCGAGTTGAACGCTCCGGCGGTTGCGGAAGCATTTATCCGCGCGGTGGACGCCCTGCCCTCGCAGATCGGCGTTAAGATTCCCGACAAAGCGGCCGTCGACGCCGCGCTTGCCCTGTACGCCGGCTTACCGGACGCCGCAAAAGAGCTTAAAAGCGTCGCAGACGCCCATGCGGCCGCGACGGCGCTGCTGGCAAAAATCGCGGAGTTAGAGGACGCACAGATATTGGCGGAAGCGTCGGTATTTATCAACGCGGCCATCGCGCTCCCCTCCGTTGAAACGGTCACGACGGCTTTTAAGCCGGCCGTAGAGGCTGCCCGCACCCTGTGGGAAGGGTTATCGATTGCCGCAAAGCTAGTGGAGGACGTTTTGGACGCTTACAACACGGTGGAAGCGTTGCTGGCAAAAATCGACGAAATAGAGGCGACACAGGCGTTTTCGGAGGCGCGCGCAACCTTGCTTTTAGAAATTAACGCCCTGTTTGCCGCCTGCAACGAGGCCGACTATTTTTCCGAGCAATGGGAGGAACTGAGCGGATATTACAACGGGGCAATCGACACAATCAACGGGTTTACGACATTCGCCCAGGTGCAAAGCTACAACGCGTCCGCAAAGCCCGCGTTGCTTGCCGCGATCAGCGGCGTCGCGACCAAGGCGCAATTCGTGTCGGCGGCGCGCTCGATGAAAATTGCCGAGGGCGCGGCGCTGCTGGCGGGCCGGTATCTGCGCGCCGACTATTCCGCCTCTAATTGGGCGACGCTAAGCGGTTATTTTACGAGCGCCTATGCCCAAGTGAACGCGCTGACAACCTTTAACGATATCGAGGCGTATTCGTTTGCGTGGGTCACTCCCTTGGCGGACGCCATCGCAAAGCTGCCCCCGTTCGGAACGAAAGACGACGCGGATTCGCAATTCGGCAAGGCCCGCGCCGAGACGGTGCATTCCGGTAGCGGCACGATTGAAATGGGCAGGGTTAACGACGCAAGCGGCAGGTTTTTCGGCACCTACGACGAGGTGGATTATTTGCTGGTCAACTTCTACGGCAGGGCGTTGGATGAGGAAACGCTTACCTACGGGGAGGAGCAGCTTTTGTTTGCGTCCCGCTTTACGTGGCAGTGGACGTATCCGCGCCTGCAAAAAAGCGTAGCCCCCAATTATCCCGGCCCGTATCCATGGTCGATCCCGGGGTCTACGTATGATTGTTACGGAACCTTGCAGGCGACTACCATAGCCGGCGATGCGGTCACGATTTATTCCTCTCAAATCTTCAACAATATTTATTGTACCTCCGTCACCGTAACAGCCATGTTGCAGCGCATACTCGGGCCCGCTTATGTGAGCGGCAAGGTGGCCGACATCTCGCTTTCCTGCCGCTTGGTTCCGTTTGAGTATAACGATTGGGGCCTCGGCGTCGAGTCCAAAAGGATGCGCAGCACGCACGCGGCGTGGGTGGGCAACATCGACCCGCGCGTTTCGGCGGCGACGACCGGCTTTGATAATTTGGTAAGCTATATCGGCACGGTCGGCAACATGGCGTACAACCAAGCCAAGGAGAACGCATTAATCGCGGCGGAAACGCATTATAGCAACCTCTCACCGTTGCAAAAAACGCTGGTAAATCCCGCGACACTTACACTGTTAGGCCAACTGCGCACGGAATTCAACCGCTTGGAAGGCCTTGCGGTGACTGCGCTCTTAAACGTAATCCCCGGAATTGAGACAAAAACGCCCACGATTACCGCCCTGACGCCGGAATCGCAGGTCATTGAGTTTTCCATCACGGTAAAAAATGCCGAGGCTGCGTTCATCACGCTGCTGCCGTCCACTTTCGACGCCTATCCGGTGCAGCTAACCCGCGCGCAGGAAGCGCTGGAGGCGGCAAACGCGGCGGTTGCGGCGACGGGCGTCGTCGAGGCGGTCATCCTCGAACAGGCGTTCCTAAGCATGGTATCGGCGATTGGAACGGGTACCAAGGATTCAAGGCCCGCGCTGGACTACGCGTACGGCCTATATGACGCGCTGCCCGCGGCAAGCCGACTAAAAACAAACATCGCCGCCGCAAAGGCCCAACTGGATGTAAAATTTGCGCAGTATGAAACCGCGCTGCTCGCCTCGCTCCCCGAGCTCGTTTTCTCGTCCCCCGGGCTTGTGTTTAATACGACCGGCGGGTGTACTTTCGGCGCGTGTTATAACGCGATGCGGAACGCTTTGGCGGCCGCGGTCCCGACGCTCGGGCTTACCGCCGACTCGACCACCGCACAGCTTGCCCCGTTTGTTACGTTCCGCATCCATTTCTTTTTGGGAAGCGTGACCGGCGTCCCGAATTTAAGCGATTCGCGGTACGCGGGGTATATAGATATGCCCGCGCTTGCGGGCATTTGGTCGGATGCGAGCATCCGTGCCGCGATGTCGGCGGCCGGCATCAACGACGCCTATTCGTACAGTTGTACGTTTCAATGGATTGACCGTGCGTATTGGCAGGGCACGCAGGACGTGGCAGACCGCGTTGCCCGGGACTCGGCGCTTACCGACTACTGGGTGAACTGGGCCGTATTCTAAATTTTTGCCTGCCGGTTCTTAAAGTCGCTTAACGCTTTTGCCAGTTGGTCTGGGCACGAGGTGCCGCTGCGGCATTGAATCCCGGACAGCTTGTCTATGATGTAATCAATGTCTTGGCCGACGGTAAGCCGGGCAAGGCCTTGGCTTTGGCCGGAGCAGCCGTTGATGAATTTGCAGTTAATAAGCTTGTTGTCCTTGACGTCAAAAATGATTTGCTTGCAGCAGGTTCCGTTGGTTCTGAATGATTCCATGCGTGTTTCTCCGTTTTGTTTGAATGATAAATGATAAATGATAAATGATGAATTTTGGATGAAATTATGCTATGTACACGGCAAGCATATCATATTTACAAAGATTTGTCAACACATCGGCAAAAATTTTTTTGGGGCGCTAAAAGACAGCTTTTACATATTTTGGGGAAGTTAGTTCCGGCGCGTCGCGCAGGAGTGCGACGCCGGCGTGGGTGAGATAAAAGCGTTTTGCTCACAAACACGGCAACCGTAGGGGACGATGCCCTCATCGTCCCGCACCGCAAAGTGATTGTCTGTTCCGGCGGGACGCACAGGAGTGCGACCCCTACGGGGAATCGGGATTACTTGGTTACGGCTCTGCCCGGGGATGCGACGCACGGATAAGAAAGCCGGGAGTCACGTCGAAAAGGTTGAAAGTCAACGAAGTGCCCGGACGGTTCAGGGACGGGTTTACGGCGACACGAGCGCAAAGCGCGACGTGCCCCGCAGGGGTTTCGGAAACTTGCTTTCCGAAATACTTCGTGAAAACCGTTGTCGCTCGCTGATGGACAAATAAATTTGTCCGCCAGCCTCGTCCCTAGGTTTGACGACGTTCCCGTCCCCCGGACACCTCCCCCCGGTACAGCAAGTTTCTCGCACAACGGCAGCGGGCCAGCGAGGACATCGACCCCTACAGGAATGAACGTAACCATCCCGAATCCCGAACCCCGAGTCAATCAATCAATTGCTCGTGCAGCAAATAGTACACCTGCGCGGCTTTCTCTTCCCATTTATTGTATACCAGCTTGGCGGTGTGGCGGGATGAGACATTGAGCTTAAGCTCCAAAGCCGTTTGCGCGGGGTCGACGATTTTAAGGTGGACGGTGTACGTGCCGTCGGCATTCTTGGAATAGTTCCTAAAGTACTCTTGCTTGCGCCTAAAATCCATGCGGTTGTCTTTGATGTAATCGGCGATTTCGGCGCGCAAGGCGGTGGGGATTCGCGTAAAAAAATGCGATAAACACATGCGGCCGTCCGGCGTAATCGAAAAATACATTTTGTTTTCGTGAATCGATTGGTAAATAAAGCCCGACTCTAATAACTGGGCGACGGTTTCCTTGCATTCCATCCAGGGAATCCAGTTGTTGGATTGGCTGGAAATGTTTAAGATGTTGTCCTCCAACAGCGGAAAATCCATCTTGTCGAGCACAAACAACAGGATGAGTTTATTTAAGGTGGAATTTACGGATAAATCCATTCGGGTATTGTACCACGTTTTGCTCAAAAAGGAAACGGATTTTGAAATATTTCCGCAAAAAAGTTTGGCTCTTATTTAAATCTCTCCGGGTTTTATTCCCCGACGTCTTGCGTCGGACTGCTTATTGTGATATAATAAAACCGACATGAGCGAATATATACACAAATCCCATAATGTGTCGGTTTTATTATATCACTT
>Ga0123356_10006804_pt1 | contig 11504 bp, 7 predicted proteins | sample TergutEmb28metaG_2_FD_92546 | JGI IMG/M metagenome (GOLD analysis project Ga0123356, IMG submission 92546) | Embiratermes neotenicus P3 segment gut microbial communities from Petit-Saut dam, French Guiana - Emb289 P3 | ecosystem: Host-associated > Arthropoda: Insects > Digestive system > Gut ... | reverse complement strand
GTTGCTCCGTATATATCCTATGTTTCACTTTCCAATATTTCCACGACTATGTCTTTCAGGCCGATCAGGGATGAACTGGTTTACAGAAACAACAGAGACTCTCCAATGCGGTATTTTTATGCTCCCGATAAATTTACAATAATAAGTTTTTCCGGTTCAATCTCCGGAAATCTATTGTCAAGCGGCGGCAGCACTGGTACTCCTGGCAGTTCCGCACAGCAGTATGATGATCCGCTGTCAGGAATAGGAAGTCCGATTTCACCATGGGACGAAGATGACAAAGAAGATTCCTCTTCAGGGAGGATTTCTTCCGACGATGATTTAATCCCTCCTGTTTTAAACCAGCGTTTCAATATTCCCGGAGCGGGAAACATCAGATTTGATATTGATTACAATGTTTCGCCTACAGGTTCTACAGAACTTCAGTTTGATTCTACAAACTGGAAATCTTACGATGATGTGAACTGGAACAGTGTATACCCAATTCTTGCCAGCATTGGAGGCAGCGGGAATCTTAATTTCCGGATGAATCATACAAGCGGCCTTTATTCAAATACTGTAACCTTTTCCGGTAACGGCACATGGCGTCTAATGGATTGGGAAACAGAACCGGACAAATCTTTTTACTCAACATCCTATGGATACAGCGGAACATTAAGGCCGTTTCCACAAAATCCTGTATTCAGCCAGTCGAACATGCAGTATACGATACGGGGAACGTTGTTCAGATCGATTTATCAAAGAGACAGAATGGAACTGGAACACAGATGGGGTTCATGGGCAAAGGAACAAACCAGAAACGGCGAGTTTATCCCCGGTTTGAACAATCACCGGCTGACAACAAATATTATGGCGAATGTTTTCGACAACCAGCAGAGTCTGTCGACAAGCATTGATTTACCGCCAATGGATCCGTTAATTTCTATCAATGCTGCATTCAGATACCTGTTTTCCGAAACAAGTGCGCGCATCACCTTAAGTAAACCGGAACTGATTAATAACAGGCCGAACGAAGAATGGAGAATTAATTTTAACTTTACAGAAATTTTAATATTTACAAATTACAGTGAATTATCATTTAATTTAAAAGTTGATCCGGACGAAAACAATAAACTGGAAGTTACATCAATATCTTCGTCCCTGTCGTTATGGAATTTCCGGGCGTCTTTTACCGCATTAAAGACATACAGATACACATTTAAACCAGACAATCTGTTTGATTATTCCCTGGGCGGTAACTGGGAAAGGTACGGAACGCCTGACCTGTATCCAAGCGATTTAACATTTTCCTACAGACGAGAATTTGCCGGCATGGAAATTATCAAAGACCGCCTGTCTTTTTCCATGCATGTAAACTCATCATTGGGATTTGATCTGATTCGGTATACCAATTCAAGTTTTTTGCTTCAGTTCGGCTTTAACCTTGGAGTCAGCAACTTCATGGATTTAAAGTTATCGTTAACATCGGAGAACACAGTTATTTTCAGATACTTTAAAGGCATACCGGGAATGGAAAATCTGACTGCAATATATAAAGACGGACCGCAAAACAACATACTGATTGACTTGATTGATTCGTTTAACTTTTTTGACGAGTCTAAAAGGCGGCGATCAGGATTTAAAATGAAGAGCTTTAACCTGTCAGTCATTCACTATCTGGGAGACTGGAGAGCAGAACTGGACGTCGCCATGTTCCCGCACATGACAACTTCACGCGGAATTCCAAGATATGAAGTTTCTGCAGATGTTTCATTCCTTGTGCAATGGGTTCCCATATCCGAAATCAGATCCGATATCAGGTATGAGGGAGGCGCGGACAGATGGACTGTAAGGTAGCCTTGACTGATTTCTTTACAGGGTTATAAAATCACATAAGGAGTATTTTTGGAGGAAGGAATAACTATAGCATTTGATAACAAGGAACTGCTTTACGGAATTTGCGGAGCAAATGACGGAAATCTCAGGATAATGGAAAGTTCACTTGGCGGTTTAATCACTGCAAGAGGCAATGAAATTCACTTTGAAGGACGGGATGAAACCGGAGTTAAGCGCTTTAGAGTTATAATGGAAAACCTGATAACCGCAGTAAAACAGGGGGAGGAGCTCTCTCCTGAATATATACGCGCTCTTGCTGAAGAGTATATAGACAATAAAGAGTCAAGCAAACCCTTAATACAGATTCCCCATGGTTTTAGAAAAGTCTGCCCGAAGAGCAGGAATCAATCTCTTTATATTAACTCCATGCGTGAAAACGAAATCTGTTTTTGCGTCGGTCCTGCGGGAACAGGCAAGACATACCTCGCAATCGCCCATGCGCTTTATATGGTGTTATCAAAAAAAATGCGCAAACTGGTTCTTACGCGTCCCGTAGTTGAAGCGGGAGAAAGCCTCGGTTTTCTTCCCGGCGACCTTGCCCAGAAGATCGATCCTTACCTGAAGCCTCTCCATGACGCGATGGAATCACTAATACCCTACGAGATAATTACCAGAATGGAAGAAACCAGAGCGATAGAAATCGCGCCTTTGGCATACATGAGAGGCAGAAGCCTTAACGATTGCATGGTAATTCTTGATGAAGCGCAGAATACTACAAAGGAACAGATGAAAATGTTTCTTACCAGAATAGGCACAGGAGCAAGGGCAATAATCACAGGAGACACCACGCAGATAGATCTTCCCCGCAAAAAAGATTCCGGGCTGTTACATGCAATAGAAATACTTAAAGATATTGAAGGAATAAATATTACATTTCTGCAAACAATTGACGTAGCCCGCAATCCGCTCATAAAAAAAATAATACAGGCATACAATGAAAACGAAAAACAAAACTAAAAAGAACACCATTGCCTCATTTTTTAACCGATGCCGTTCAGGACCCAGTATCTACAGTTTTACATTATGTGTTATTGCGGCAGTTGTAATTATCACAAGCGGCAACAGGGAATTCGTAAGCGATATAAATAATTTTGAAGCAGGAAAAGTGGCAGATCGGGACATAACAGCCGGTATTTCCATATCATATATTGATGAAGAAGCGTCCGGCATTCGCGGCGAACCGGTAATAAGGAACATAGAGAAAGGACAGAGAATTATACGAAAGGGATTCATTATCACGGAATCGGAAATGAAGGATTTGCGGGAACTGCATCTGTTATATCCAAAAATTGATCCGCGCAATACTATCGGGTATGTTTTTCTTGTGCTGATGGTTTTTATACTATTCATTATTCTGCTTGGACGCATAATATTGGGAAGGGAACTGAGTAACAGTGAACAGTATCTGCTCGCATCCCTTGTAGGCTCATACATAATAGGATCGGTGCTGTTAAAAAACCTTTCTCCGGGTTTTGAAGGTTTCCCCGTATCTCTGGCAATACCAACGGCGCTGTTCATTATGATAATCGCTGTTTTTATGGGAACAAGACCCGCCATGATCATAGCGCTTGCGCTTCCGCTGGGAGCATACTTCGCCGGCGCATTTGACAACTACTCATATATAATCGCGCTGGTTTCCGGCGCGGCAGCATCCACAGTTCTTTACAAGTCCAAAAGCAGGATGAGTCTTATTAAAGCGGGAATTGTTATTGCCGCCGCAAACTGTGCTGCGGTTATAATTATCCTCCTGATTCAGCAGGCAAGTTTTTACGACTACCCTGTAATGCTTTTTTGGGCGGCTCTGAACGGCATTGCCTGCGGAATGCTTACCCTTGGTTTCCTGCCGCCGCTTGAACACGCGCTGAATGCGGTAACTCCCTTCAGGCTGATGGAATTATCAGATTTAAACGCTCCTATTCTGCGAAAATTATTTACAACAGCGTCAGGAACATACAGCCATGCTCTAATGGTGGCAAACCTTGCTGAACAGGCATGTCAGGATATCGGCGCAAACGCGCTTCTTGCCCGTGTCGGTTCTTATTATCATGATATCGGGAAAATAGATCACCCCGATTATTTTGTAGAGAATCAGACTGATTACAACAGACATGATGATATAACTCCGCGTCTGTCTGCCACAATAATCCGGAGTCATGTAAAACTGGGAGTGGAAAAAGCCCAGAATCTGGGATTGCCCAAGGATGTTATCACGATTATCTCGGAGCACCACGGCAACTCGGTAATATCGTGGTTTTTTAACAAAGCAGCGGAACAGGAAGAAACTGTCAACTCCGAAGATTTTTCGTATCCGGGAAACCCACCCCGTTCAAAAGAGTCGGCAATTGTAATGCTCGCAGACATTACGGAAGCTGCGGTGCGAACATTAAAAAAACCAACGCCGGATAGAATAGAGAAATTTGTCCAGCAGTTATTTGAAGATAAAGTGGATCACGGACAGCTTTCCGAATCCGATCTGTCATTCCGCGATTTGGAATTAATCAAAAAAGCTTTTGTTAAGGTTCTTGCAAGCTATTATCATACAAGGATAGAGTACCCGGGAAACTCAGCCCCGCGAACCAATTTTCCGGAAGATACAGGTGAAAAGTAAGGCGGATGAACAAGATAGCGGTAAATGTGCTGGAAACAACCTCGCCCCCCTGGATCGATTCCATGTGCAGTTTCGCCCTGAAAGTACTGGACGAGATAAACAAGGATAACTGGGAACTTTCCATTATGCTGTGCGGAGACAAGACAATAAAAGCGCTGAACAACCAATACCGGAACAGGAATGAACCTACTGATATACTTTCTTTTAATCTGGGAACAGAAATACAGGACGGAGACAGGAAAACATACCTTCCGGGGGATATTGTCATTTCGCTTGAAACTTTACGGGAAAACGCAAAATATTTTAAAATACCTGAAGATGAAGAGTTACGCAGATTGATAATTCATGGTATTCTGCATTTAGACGGAATGGAACATGAAACCATCAATAAAGATGAACCCATGCTTGCATTGCAGGAGGAAATACTGAACAGGCTGAAAAACGAATTTATTCTTCCCACCGGGGGAAAAATATGAAAACTCCCTTTCAGCTGAATTCGAAAGCAATAAAAGGACTGGAAGAAGATCAACAGCAGATGATCCGCGGTATTGTGGAACTGTCTGACACAACAGTCAAGGAAGTAATGGTGCCAAGAACGGATACTGTCTTCCTTTCGGCTTCAGCTTCAAACGAAGAACTTCTTGCATGCATGTGCGAAAGCGAGCACTCGCGTTATCCCGTTTATCAGGATACTGTAGATAATGTAATAGGCATCCTGCATGTAAAAGACGTGCTAAAAGCGCTTGTTAAAGAGAAATCTTTTAATATAAAAGAACTTGCAAGGAAACCCTTCTTTGTTCCCGTGTCAAAACATATAGACGATCTTTTGCGTGAATTGCGTCGAAAAAAAGTTCATTTCGCCGTAGTAGTTGACGAGTACGGCGGGGTATCGGGCATTGTGTCTATGGAAGATATAATAGAAGAGATAATAGGCGATATTCAGGATGAATTCGATCATGAAACGGAAGATTTGGTAAAAATCGGCGAAGGAAACTGGCTATGTGACGCAAGGGTAAACCTTGACTTTCTTGCGGAAGAAACCGGCCTTAATCTTCCAATAGACGATTTTGATACGCTTGGCGGTTTTGTTTTTGATCTTTTCGGAAAAATACCTGTTAAAAACGAGAAAATAAGGTATAAAGATTATGACTTTATTGTTCAGGAAATGGACGGGCACAAGATAAACACAATAAAAATAGTAACGCAAAAGAGGGAATGAGGTTTTATACTGGGGGGGGCAATGAAATCTTTATTTTTAATTATATTAGTCATATATTTCTTTCCCGTAACGCTTGAAGCGCAGCAAAGCTCTGCGGCGGCGCAATTTGAACGCGGCAGGTATTTCATGGCGGAGGAAAATTGGTATTCGGCAGTAGAGTCCTTCCTTGAATGCCTGCGCCTGAATCCCGCCCATGCAGAGGCAACTGCGGCAATCGCCGAGTGTTACTATGAACTAGCCGAATTTGATGAAGCGCTTAGCTGGGTAAGAAGGGCAAGACAACTTGCCCGCAACAATATGTCCGTGGCGAATCTTGAAGTCTTTATCCTGATAGCACTTGGCAATCTGGACGCGGCATCAACTCTTGTGTCGGAGATTCTTGCAAGAGAGCCGTACAACAGGGAAGCATTGTTCGCAGCCGGCGAACTTGATATTGCCAGGAACAGGCCTTCGGAGGCACTGCTCCGATACCGTGAAGCGGTACGGCGCTATCCTGACGATCGCAGGTTATTGATATCACTCGCCCTTGTTACGCTATCCCTTGGCGACGGAGACACCGCCCTTACATATATAAATAGCGCATTAAGACAGCATCCGGGTGACTACCGCGTTTACTATTATGCATCTTATATTTACTCGCAAAATAACAGAATAGAAGAAGCTATCCGTTTTGCGGACAGAGGGCTCTACTACAGACCCGGCCATGAACCGTCATTGTCCCTTATGGCTTCTCTTCGTTACCGTAATATGCAGTACGAAGAAGCGTCAAATCTGTGTGACATCTTAATCGCCAACAACAGGCGTGATATGAGCGCGTGGTATCTTAAAGGGCTTTCTTTTATAAGAATGGGGCGCCAGAACGAAGCGATTACGCTCCTTACAACAGCTCTTTCCATCAATGAAGAGGATGAGTTTGTCCGCGCGATTCTGGAAGAGACAATACTTTCTTCGACTACACTCGAAGATCCCCGCCGCGCAAGACTGGCTTTATGGAATTTCAACAGGGCAAGAAGCTTCCGTTCGCGTAACATGACGGAGCAGGCGCTGTTTGAATACCGCCGCGGCCTGAGGCTGAACCCCTTCGCAGCGGAACGCCGTGAATACGCGGAGCTGCTCCGTTTGCAGGGATACCCTGCCCGCTACCTTGAAGAACTGCGTTTCCTGCAGGATCAGGGAATGGCAGACCGCAGTTTAAATGACGCTGTCGAAGCATACAGTTCCCTGCTTTCCAATGCACTGTTCAGGCAATGGCAGGTAAATCCCATAGACCTCGCAGAGAGACACTGGAACATCGCGGTCTTTTCTCTTGCAGGCCAGTCAAGCTTTTACCATGCTGACGCGGGTTCTGTAGCCGCATCTATTGTAAGAGAACTGCTGGTTCATGACCGCAACATAAGGCCGATGAACCTTGATTTGCGTCAGGCTACATTCTCGCAGGCATTCAGGCAGGCAAGAGAAGCCGGAGCGGATTATTTTATGCTCGTATCGGTAACAGAGAACGACCGAGATATTTCAATCAGGGGAGAACTTTTTGTAGGAAGAACAGGTTCTCCAGCGGGAACATTTTATACTTTCCGTACCGGGACAGACAGGCTTCGAAGCGCCTCCAAGGGGATAGTCGACCAGCTTTCCGGCGCAATGCCCCTTCGCGGAAGACTGTTAATCCGCAGACAGGGTCAGGCGCTCATCAATAAGGGAAAAGCAGACGGAGTTACCGCAGGCATGGTGTATGACGTAGTAAAGAGAGGCCGCCCGCAGATTGCAAACGAAGGTATCGCGCTGCTTTACAGCCCCGATGAGCTTGTAGGGAGATTTACAATCAGCAATATTGACGAGGAAATATCCATCGGAACTCTTGAGAGGAACGGATTTTTCGATCGCATTGAACCGGGAGACGAGGTAATTCTTCAGACTGCAAGACCCTCAAGACCGGCGCCGGAATCGGCGGCGAACCCTGAACTGCGCGCTCTTTTGCGAACGCTGCGCTAGTGGACCATCGCCGACAGGACTGCCTCAATCCAGGCATTAGCCTCGTTCGGGTGAAGTGATCTGACCGTAAGAAATTCAAATAACGCTTCCCTGTAGTGTCCTGTAAAATACAAAGCCTGCCCGAGATAGAAACGCGCCCGTGCTTCTACATCATTTGATCTTGGCTGAGACAGGTAGCTTTGCAGGTTAACGCGAGATCCCTCCCAGTCGAAGGGCTCAAAGTAATCCTTGAGGATCTGAAAAAGAGCAGACTCCTCGCCGCCAGCCGGCGCGTCAAGGTCAACCGCGAAAACACGCGGCCTTCTTAACTCAAGCCCGGCTTTTTCCTGCGCCGGAAAACTGTTCAGTATGTTAATGGATTCCGCGCCAAGAGGCATTCTCTGTGCATGAATGTCATTTAACGTTAAATTCGGCAGCGGTGTCGGGCGTATAGTACGTTCCTCTGCCGCGCCGCCGAAAGCAGCCAAAGCGTAGGTGGTAGAGTTTACTCCCGGTCTTATATTCAGATTACCGCTGGTTATTTCGTCCTCATAGACAACTGTGTAATACCACGCCGTTCCCGGAACAGGAAGATCAATAAAGGGGAAAACCACTCCCGAATGAACCAGTACTGCATTAAGTAAATCCTGCGGCTGCCTTACAGGCTGCGCGCTTCTGTAAAGCACCGGGTTTCTCCAAGGACTTGTGCTCCTGTAGTTTAAAACCACTCTCTCTCCGTCCTGCCTCGCGATTAAAATACCTGCGGGCTCAGTGACTGCTGCGGGAGGGGGCGGCTGAACAACAGGCGCTTCGGGCTCCAGAAGGTTCACATTGATACTGTTTACATTAGGGACAATCATCTCATAACGCTGCCCGGAAACATCACTTGCCGCGATAAAATAAAAAATAGCCGTCATATCCTCGACATCGTCGATGTAGTACTGCATTCCGTATCTTACGGTAATGGGCCTTATATTTGCCGGAACAGAACCGGTGAACGGGCGCGCTGATCTGTAAATATAGACAGGTCCCCGCAAATCCGGAGAATCCACCCAGGAAATACGAACCAGGTTATTTCTGGATTCTGCTCTGATTTGCGATACATGCTGTCCAAAAATCAAGTCCAAAGCGCCCACATGAAACGCAAAAAAGAGAACAAAAATGAACGAAACCAGAAACTTTTTAGCCATTACTTACATTCTAATGATTAAAACCCTTCTAGTCCATATTTTTCAGGATTTTTTATCTTCCTCGTACTGCAGTTTGTAAAGCCCCGCATAAAGCCCGTCGCCTGCGACAAGCTCCTCGTGCTTGCCTTCCTGCACAAGGCGGCCGCCGGATAAAACCATGATGCGGTCTGCGTCTTTTATCGTGGAAAGCCGGTGCGCTATTACAAAGGAAGTCCTTCCAGCGAGCACTTTTTTTATTCCAAGCTGGATAAGCCGTTCAGTCTCGGTATCTATGGAGCTTGTCGCTTCATCAAGGATTACGACGCGGGGGTTATGCGCAATAACGCGGGCAAAACTGATTAGCTGCCTTTGCCCTGTGGAAATATTGGAGGCCCTTTCTGACAGAACAGTTTTGTAGCCGTCCGGCAGGCTGGAAATAAACTCATGTGCATGAACAGTTTTTGCAGCTTCAATAATCTTCTCCTGCGGGAGATCAAGGCCAAGAGTGATATTTTCTTCTATTGTGCCGGAAAAAAGAGTCACATCCTGCATAACAGGCATAATCGAGCGGCGCAGCTGATCCAGGGGGATGTTTTTTACCGGTATGCCGTCCAGGCGGATTTCTCCCGAGTCAATGTCCCAAAGGCGTGCAAGTACATTAATTATCGTGGTTTTTCCGGCTCCTGTGTAACCCACAATGGCAGCCATCTCTCCGGGTTTTACAGTAAAATCGAGTCCTTTTAAAACATCCTCGCCTTTCTTGTAGGCAAAATGCACATTGTCAAATTCCACATGACCCCTTACGATTCCGTCTACATCATGTTTCCCAGAATCATCTATGTGCTCATGCATATCCATCAGCTTGAATACCTTTTCTCCGCCTGCCATCGCAGACTGAAGCATTGTGTATTTTTCTGCGATATTGGTAACCGGAGCAAAAAACATCTGTACAAGATTTATAAACGCAATAAGTACACCGAGCGAAATAGAAAGGGACAGCACCATTTTGCTTCCCACTACAATTACCACAGCTACCGTAAATGTGGACAGCCACTCAACAATCGGTCTGAATGTTGCAAACACGTACATTTCACCAAGGTTTGCATCAAGAAGTTCCCTGTTTCCTTTCTGGAATTCCCTGAAACTTTTTTTCTCCTGTCTGAAAAGCTGCACTACCTGCATTCCGGCAAGCCTTTCTGCAAGATACGCATATACTTTTGAAGAGCCTGTTCTCTGCCTTCTGAACGCGTCCCGCGCCCTGACACGGCTTATAAGAGTTATTACCAGAACAGGAGGCAAAGTAAGAATAACAACGACAGCCATCTGCGGCGAAATAATAAACAGAGTAACAAGAGTTCCCGCCATTATGAAAAAATCTTTTAAGAAGGCGACAAGCACCGTGGTAAAAAACTCGTCCATTGTCTGGACATCGCCGGTCAGCCTCGTTACGATCCTTCCCACAGGATGCCGTGAAAGAAATGCCGTAGACTGGGAAACGGTCTTTTTAAAAAGTTCTATACGCATATCCTTCATTACGCGCTGGGTCATAAGGTTTGCGGTCCAAGTCTGGACAAACGTAAAACCAAAAACGAATATCAAAATAAAAAGATATAAAAAGCAGCCCTGCATCAGAACATCAGCATCTTTGGCAAGAATGCCGTCATCGATTATACGCCGCAGCAGTACGGGAATGGAAAGTTCTCCAAGAGTGGAAATAATTAAAGCCGCAAATGTAATCAAAGCAAGGGACTTATAAGGCTTTATATAGGAAAGAATCCTGCGGAAAATGCGGCTGTCATATTCTTTGGTTATGTCGTCGGTTTCAAAATAACTGTCAGCCATTTTCCAGCCTCTGAAAAGCCGCCATCCTGCTGTAAAAACCGCCGGTGTTTACAAGCTCTGCGGGGCTTCCGTACTCCAGCATTTTTCCCTTTTCCAGAACAAGAACTTTATCCGCGTACTTAAGCGTAGAGACACGGTGCGAAATAAGAATTGTTGTGCGTCCGTTCCGCACTTTTTTAAGTTCATTCAATATGTTTAGTTCCGTCTCGTTATCCACCGCGGAAAGCGAATCGTCCAAAATTAAAAACTCTGCGTCTATTATTGCCGCCCTTGCAATTGCGGTTCGCTGTTTCTGCCCGCCCGAAAGGGTCAAACCTCTCTCTCCAATTAACGTTTCTTTTCCGTTCTGAAAAAGCTCTATGTCTTTATTCAGAGATGCGAAAGTTGCCGCTTTGTCCACTGCGTCCGCAGCGGAGTCTCCTGCAACGTCATATCCGTAAGCGATATTATTTGCGATTGTATCCGAAAAAAGATAACTGTCCTGCGGGCTTACTGCAAAAAGTTTCCGCAAGGCCTCCAGCGGCCAATCGCGGACATCAAGACCGAAAACACGAACGCCGCCCTGCGGAGGGTCAAGCATCCTCATAAATGTTTTTATCAGCGTAGATTTTCCCGAGCCTGTCTTTCCCATGATTCCAAGCCATTGCCCGCGCTCTATTTTAATGTTTATATCTTCCAATACCTTATCATTTCCGTTATAGGAAAATTCCAGGTTATTTAATTCCAGCGCAGGGAAACTTGTGCCTGGTTCTGTTGTAGACGGGTTTTCACTATCTTTGATTGATGGCTCAGTATTCAGGATTTCGTTTATTCTTCCAAGGCT
>Ga0123356_10006803_pt1 | contig 11505 bp, 9 predicted proteins | sample TergutEmb28metaG_2_FD_92546 | JGI IMG/M metagenome (GOLD analysis project Ga0123356, IMG submission 92546) | Embiratermes neotenicus P3 segment gut microbial communities from Petit-Saut dam, French Guiana - Emb289 P3 | ecosystem: Host-associated > Arthropoda: Insects > Digestive system > Gut ... | reverse complement strand
GCATTTAATTTTATCGGGATAAAAGTTCGGGTGTATTGACAGATATACATATCTGTTTAATCCCGTTGAAAGTACCGCTCCGCTGTGTTTGCCGTAGAATGCGGGCAAATCGCTTCCCCCGCCGCAAAAACTGACACGTGTCGGTGCTCTGACTATTATCATTGCTTCTCCTCTGACTTACATTTATTTGAGATTTAGTGTATCACAAAGAGCTTGTGTACTCAAGGCTTTTCCGTTGTGCTCTTATGTCCCGCCCGCACTCATGAAAAATCGCTTCAAAAAACTTGGTTTTAAGCAGTTGCTGCAATATCCGCAGTTTCCTTTTTGTTTTTCTCCGAAGTATGAGAGGATATATGCTCTCAGGCAGCTTGTTATTTCACAGTATCTAATCATACTGTCGAGGCGTTTTATGTCCTGTCTTTGAACCTTTCTGCGTTCTTTATCAGTGAGCTCTTCGTTTTCTCCGGATTTTTCAATAAAGTATTCCGATGTTCTTATGTCGTCGTCCGCAAAGAGCAGTATGCACTCCGATGGTTTTCCGTCTCTTCCGGCACGCCCCGCTTCCTGGTAGTAGTTTTCCAGGTTCTTGGGCATATTATAGTGAATGACATATCTGACATCGGGTTTGTCTATACCCATGCCGAATGCGTTGGTTGCTACTATGACAGAAATATTGTTTTGTATGAAATTATCCTGATTTAATCGCCGTTCGATATCTTCAAGTCCGGCATGATACCGTCCTGCCGATACTCCCCGTCTCCTCAGCTCTGCCGTTACTGTGTCTACCGCTTTTCTTGTTGAGCAGTACACGACACCGCACATACCGCTTCGTTCTGCAATAAACTCATGAAAGCGTTTTGATTTGCTCTTGGGTTTCTCTACACCGAACAACAGGTTTGGTCTGTCAAAACCTGTTGTCAGGCTCATGGGGTTTTGTAATTTTAAAAACCGTATAATGTCTGCTTTAACGTCATTTGTTGCGGTTGCGGTAAATGCTCCGATGACCGGTCGTGGTTTTAATTTTTCAATGAACTCGGCAATTCTAAGGTAGCTTGGTCTGAAATCCTGTCCCCATTGTGAAACGCAGTGTGCTTCGTCGACCGCTAAAAGTGAAATTTGTATTTCTGTAGCAAATCGCAAGAAATCGGCAGTGTTGAGTCTTTCGGGCGCAACATAAATAATCTTGTACCTGCCTTCTGCGACTCTGCGTAAAACTTCTTTGTATTGCAAAGATGTCAGCGATGAGTTTATAAATGCAACGGGTATATCGCTTTTTCGGAGCCCTGCTACCTGATCCTTCATTAAAGAGATTAAAGGAGAAACAACTATTGTTACATCCGGCAAAATGAGTGCCGGAATTTGAAAACATATCGACTTCCCCGCTCCGGTCGGCATAACGCCAAGTACATCCCGCCCATTAAGAAGCGCGTCTATAACAGTATCCTGTGAAGGACGAAATTCATCGTATCCGAAATATTTTTTAAGAGCTTCATGTTTTGTCATAAATAAATACTATATATGCAATGTCATTTATGTCAAATGATGAAAGTTTCACATTTTATAGCCCAAAACGTTGAATAATCACGCTTTTTTCTACAAAATACTTTGACTGTTTCTACATATTTTGTTAAAATATTTGTGACTTCAGAAATTTGGAGAATTATTTATGACCGAACATTTCCACTATTATCCCGATGATGAAAAAATCCTGAGTTTCCGTCCCCGTATTGTTTTTTCGGGTGTTTTAAACGCCGGCGAAGACTGGTACGGCAGTGTTCACAGTCACAATTTCTGCGAGATAATGTATATTACAAAAGGCAGCGGCACTATTTCCATTGAAAACGAGCATTATTCAATAAAGGTCGGAGATATCGTAATATATAACTCGGGTGTTTTTCATGAAGAAAAAAGTGTAGACAAAGAGTTTTCAGTCCTCTTTTTTGCCGTTGACAATCTGCATATACCCGGTCTTGCCGATGGTTGTATAATTCCCATTGATGCTTACCCGGTCATTGAAGCAGGCAGTTATGACGATACATTAAAATCATTTCTTTCGGTAATGCTAAATGAGCTTACGCAAAAAGAAGCTCATTACAAAGCTGTTTCCACAAGTATCGCAACTATGTTTTGTTATTACATCCTCAGATTGTACGATGTAAAAATAGAAAACCCGCGGCATGTCGAAATTTGCAACGATGCAATGAAATATATCGAAGATAATTACAGTTCCGATTTCAGCTTGGATACAATCGCAAAAAGCGTTCATCTAAGCAAATATCATTTCGTACGGATATTCAAAGAAACCCTCGGTGTTTCACCGATGAAATGTTTACTCAGAGTCAGACTTTCTAAAGCAAAAGAATTACTTGGCAATACCGGGAAGTCCATCAAAGAAATCGCAATGGATGTAGGTTATGAAAACGCCCTGACCTTCAGCCGTGTTTTCAAAAACAGCGAAAATATATCACCTACGGATTATCGAAATAATGTACGGGGATTTACATCTTAAATAAGCTGCCGTAATGGCGTATTTCATACAATTGCTTATGTAATTGCAACAATTTTTACTATATATCACTTTATTAAGTTATGCTATACTTACAATGAAGCAAGGTACCTGTCCCCCTGTTTCACACAGATTGGCGGTGAACGTATTTTAGTGGAAAAATCCGAAGGCTTTGATTATGTTCTGGAAATGACCGATATAGACAAACGCTTCCAAGGTGTCCATGCGCTTAAAAGTTGCTCGATCAACTTAAGGCGCGGTGAAGTCTTGGCACTTGTCGGTGAAAACGGAGCCGGAAAATCCACAATAATGAAAGTTCTCACCGGCATCTATCACGCCGATTCGGGCAATATTACTTATTTTGGTGAAAAAGCAATATTTAAATCACCAAAGGATGCTCAAAACGCAGGTATCTCAATAGTCCACCAGGAGCTTAACCTGATGGGGCATCTTACCGTTGCGCAAAATATATTTATCGGACGTGAAAGCAAAGGATTCTTTTTGGATGAAAAGGGTCTTGAAAAAAGAGCATATGAGCTTTTCGATCGAATGAACATCAGCAGCATCAATCCCCGTTCACGGGTTATGGACTTAACAGTCGGAAAACAACAAATTGTTGAAATTGCAAAAGCCATCTCCTATGATGCCAAAGTTATAATATTTGATGAACCGACAGCCACTCTTACAGACACGGAAACCGATGTTTTGTTTAGGCTCATCGAAGAACTTAAGCAAAACGACGTTTCTATGATTTATATTTCACATCGTATGGATGAAATAAAACGCATTTCCGACCGTGTTACAGTTTTACGAGACGGTGAATTTGTCGGAACAAAAGATACAAGCAAAGTTGAAATCGATGAAATTATCCAAATGATGATCGGGCGCGTAACTTATGAACAGCCTAAGGAATCAAGCCATGTTCCGCCGGATGCTCCGGTTGTTTTAAAGGTGGACGGATTATCTTCAAAGGATGTGGAAAATGTTTCCTTTGAGCTTCGAAAAGGTGAAATTCTCGGATTTGCGGGACTTATGGGTGCAGGACGCACCGAAGTAGCAAGGCTAATATTCGGAGCCGACAAAAAAACCGGCGGGGATATATACATAAACGGCAGGAAAGTTTCCATTAACTCACCAAACGATGCAGTAAATTATAAAATAGGTTATTTATCTGAAGACCGTAAGCGTTACGGCTGTATTCTCGGAATGCGGGTTGCCGATAACATTGTTCTTGCTTCGCTTAAAAACTACATTAAAGGAATCTTTTTAAACGAAAAGAAAATCTCTGAAGATTCAATGGAATACAAAGAAAAAATAGATATCAGAACTCCGTCAATTAATCAATTGCTTAAGAACCTGTCCGGCGGAAACCAGCAAAAAACCATTATTGCAAAATGGCTTGTAAAAAACTGCGATATACTGATATTCGACGAACCGACAAGAGGAATCGATGTCGGAGCAAAAAGTGAGATATATAAGCTTATGAATGCTCTTGTAGATGAAGGAAAGTCTATTATAATGATATCCTCAGAACTTTCTGAAATTTTTAGAATGAGTGACCGTATTCTTGTAATGAGCTCAGGTACACAAACGGCAATCTTACCTATTGAAGAAGCAGACCAGCATACTGTCATGAAGCATGCCGTTCAATATTCGCATGTTGTGGGTGCAGTTTCAGATATATAAAGGAGATATGTAATTATGCCCGATTTTATTAAGAAAATTCAATTGCAAAAGCTGCTCGCGTTCGGAGTACTGGTTTTATTATACATTTTCTTTGCGATTTTCGGCAGAAATTTCTTTTCACCAAACATGGCATTGGTAATTCTCTCCTCTGCATACTGGATTGGTTTTCTCGCCATCGGCGTTACTTTCGTAATAATAACCGGCGGTATTGACCTTTCACTCGGAACATCAATGATTTGCTCAGCAATAATTGGCGGCATGTTGTTTCGGGATTTTAATCTTCCGCTTTGGCTTTGTCTGATAATTGTTGTTCTTATTGGAACAATCATCGGTATTATAAACGGACTTCTTGTTACAAGACTTAAACTTCCGCCTTTTATCGCCACTCTCGGAATGATGATGGTTACACGCGGTTTCGGTTCGATTATCACCGGCACAACCGCCAAAACTTATCCGAGCCTGCTTGATGATACCGCATGGTTTGCAAAAGTTTTCTTGCGAAACGGTGATTTCCCGACAGGTTTGATTTGGCTGACGGTTTACTTCATAATAGCACTCATTGTTCTTAACAAAACAAAACTCGGACGTTATATTTTCGCAATCGGAAGCAATGAAGAAGCAGTCCGCCTTTCGGGTATCAACGTTGCAAACTGGAAATGTGCAGCATATGCAATCTGCGGATTTTCAGCCGGTATCGGTGCTATATTCTTCGCCGCGCTGTCAACTACAATCAATCCCGGAACAGGAAACGGTTTTGAACTCGAAGCCATTGCAGGTGTTATAATCGGCGGTACATCTCTTGCAGGCGGTGTCGGTTCAATCTCCGGTACAATGATTGGAGTTTTCATTATGGCAATACTAAAAACTGGACTCAGTTCAATGTCACTTCCTGCTCCCTTCCAACTTTTCTTTACCGGTGTAATTGTGCTGTTGGCAGTATGGCTTGATATGTATCGCGTTAAGAAAGCAAATGAAGTTAAGAAAATAAAGGGGTAATTTTGCTCTAACTTGAGCCTTTGACCCTTTAGATAAAAAACCAGTGTGAAAACACGCTAAAAACGAAAAGGAGAAAAATTCATGAAAAAGATACTTTGCATCGTACTCGCATTAGCAATGCTGGGAGTATTTGTCGCAGCTTGTGGCAACGGATCATCAGACGAAATGTATATCGCTGTTGTTTCCAAGGGCTTCCAACACCAGTTCTGGCAAGCAGTTAAACAAGGTTCTGATAAAGCTGCCGAAGACTTTGGTGTAAAAGTTCACTTTGACGGACCCGAAGGTGAATCCGCTGTCTCCGACCAGGTCAACCTGCTCAACGCAGAGCTTGCAAAAAACCCGGATGCTATTGCTCTTGCAGCACTTAATACCCAATCGGTTCTTTCACAGCTTGCAGATGCACATGCAAGAGGAATCCCGGTAATCGGATTTGACTCGGGAGTACCCGAAGCACCGGCAGGTCAAATTGCAGCAAACGCATCGACAGATAATGAGGCAGCAGGTGCAATCGGTGCAGACAACATGTTCCCGGAAATTAAAAGCGCAATCGAAGGCGCATCGGCAGATAATCCTGTTGTCATCGCAGTTCTTTCACAAGATGCAGTCGGTGCATCAATTGTAGGCAGAACAAAAGGTTTTGCAGAAAAAATGTTTGACCTTGCTTCCGGCGCAAACAGCAGTGTTGCAATTACAGGCGGATTAGCATCGATTAATAAAGGTGATGCCAATGCTGCCGTTAACATTGAAGTAATCGTCGGTGCAACACCGGAGCTTGATTCTATGATTAATGCAGCAAACACAGCACTTAACATACCAAACCTTCTTGGTCTTTTCATGTCAAATGAAGGTGCGGTTTCCGGTCTTCTTGCTGCTCTTAATGCCGGTGCATCAAATCCCGGAGCATTACTTGTCGGCTTTGACGCAGGCGAAGCGCAAAAAGCGGCCGTTCGCTCAGGTCTGTTCTTCGGCTCAATCACACAAGACCCCGTATCAATCGGTTACAAAGCTGTTGAGCTTGCTGTAAAAGCAGCAAGAGGTGAAGCAGTTTCCGACGTAGACACAGGCGCAAAATGGTATAATGCAGCCAACATGGATCAAGCAGATATCGCTGTTCTGCTATACGACTAAATTGTCTTGCAAGCAAGACGTTATGAGAATCGTCCTTCGGGACGATTCTCCACACTTAACTAATTGTCTAATCGTTTAATTTAACGGGGGTCATATTATGCTAAAAGGTATATCTAACCTTATATCACCGGAGCTGCTCAAGATACTTATGGAAATGGGACATGGTGATGAGATTGTTCTCGGTGACGGTAACTTCCCTGCTGTTTCGTGTGCAAATCGGCTTGTTCGCGCCGACGGTCACGGCATTCCGGCATTGCTTGAAGCGATTTTGGAATTGTTCCCGCTTGATGAGTATGTTGACAGTCCTGTTGCATTAATGGCTGTTGTACCCGGAGATACTGCACCAACCCCGGTTATTTGGAAGAGTTATGAAAACATTTTAAGTAAACATGGTCTTAAACCGTGCAGTATCGAATATATCGACCGGTTTGATTTTTACAAACGAACAAAAAATGCTTTTGCGGTAGTTGCTACCGGTGAAAGTGCAATTTACGCAAATATCCTCCTCAAAAAAGGAGTTATTAAATAGAATCTGCGGAAAACGCTGAGAGAGGAATGATTTAATTATGACATATCCGAAAATCGGTATCCGCCCGACTATAGACGGCCGTTGGGGCGGAGTACGGGAGTCTCTTGAAGAACAAACAATGAACATGGCAAAAGCGGCCTCTAAACTTATAAGCGAAAATCTTCGATATGCCGACGGCACACCCGTGCAGTGCGTTATAGCCGACAGTACCATAGGCGGCGGCAACGAAGCAGGAGCATGTGCCGAAAAATTTACCAGTGAGAATGTTATCGGCTCACTCACTGTTACTCCGTGCTGGTGTTACGGCAGTGAAACAATGGATCTTAATCCCGGAACGGTTAAAGCCGTATGGGGATTTAACGGTACCGAACGCCCCGGCGCCGTATATCTTGCCGCTGTACTGGCAGCTCACGCTCAACGCGGTCTCCCTGCGTTTGGGATATATGGAAGAGATGTTCAGGATGCAGGCGATACAAACGTTCCCTGTGACGTCAAGGAAAAGATTCTCAGATTTGCCCGTGCAGCCATAGCTGTCGGTCAAATGAAAAATAAAGCATATGTCGGCATCGGTTCTGTTTCTATGGGTATTGCAGGCTCATTTCTCGACCCCGGTTTTATGCAAAAATACCTTGGTATCCGTGCAGAGTGGGTGGATATGACAGAAATTCTGCGGCGCATTGATTTAAAAATCTATGATCCCGAGGAGTATGAAAAAGCAATTGTTTGGACGAAGGCACATTGTAAAGAAGGCTTTGACCCGAATCCCGAGGAAAAACGTTTTTCCCCCGCACAAAAAGCCGAGCAATGGGAGTTTGTCGTTAAAATGACAATGATCTGTCGAGATATTTTACTCGGAAATCCGAAGCTTGCCGCTTTGGGTTTCCATGAAGAGGCACTCGGACGCAACGCAATTGCAGGCGGTTTCCAGGGGCAGCGCCAGTGGACGGATTATAAACCCAACGGCGATTTCACCGAAGCTGTATTAAATTCAACCTTTAACTGGAACTGCAATAAACAACCGACAATTTTCGCAACCGAAAATGACGGTTTAAACGGTGTGTCGATGCTCTTTACCCACCTTATGGACGGTGCGGCTTCAATCTTCGCCGATGTGCGTACATATTGGAGTCCGGATGCGGTTGAACGTGTCACAGGCTGGGTTCCAGGCGGAAAAGCTAAAGACGGTTTTATTCATCTTATCAATTCCGGTGCTGCTGCACTCGACGGCAGCGGCGGTTCAAAGGATAACGAAGGCAACAGTACAATGAAACCTTGGTGGGATATGACGGAAAAAGATGCAAAAGCATGTCTTTCAAAAACACAGTGGTGTCCCGGAAACAAAGGTTATTTCAGAGGCGGCGGTTTCTCTTCGAAGTTTGAAACCGAAGGTGAAATGCCCGTAACAATGCTCCGCTTAAACCTTATAGACGGCTTGGGTCCCGTTGTGCAGATAGCGGAGGGTTATACTGTGGATTTACCCGAAAAAGTGAACCACACTTTATTATACCGCACAGACCCGACATGGCCATCTACATGGTTCGCTCCAATCCTGACAGGTAAAGGTGCCTTCACGGATGTCTACAGCGTAATGGCAAACTGGGGCGCAAACCACGGCGCTTTCTGCTACGGTCACAAGGGAGCAGATATAATTACATTATGTGCGATGCTCCGTATACCTGTCTCGATGCATAATGTCTGTGAAAGCCGAATTTTCCGCCCGCACTCATGGTCGGCATTTGGAACGGAAGACAAGGAAAATGCTGATTACAGAGCATGTAAAAACTATGGTCCTCTGTACGGTTAGAAATAAAAAACTCTTGCAAATCATAGAAATATTTGGTATAGTGCAAAATGCTCCGTTTATAATGGAGCATTTTACCACACACGGTTATTGATTTTCCGTTGATGTGCCATGCATCTGCATGGTTGATGTGAAAAGTTGATGTGACCGGAGGAAGGTATTAAAACCTTAATTAACAAAAATTTGGAGGATTAAAATGTCAGTAGTATCAATGAAGCAGCTTTTGGAAGCGGGTGTGCATTTTGGACACCAAACCCGTCGTTGGAACCCTAAAATGGCTCCTTATATCTATATGGAGCGCAACGGAATCTATATTATAGATTTGCAAAAAACCGTCAGAAAACTCGAAGATGCGTATAATTTCATACGTGAAATCAGCCAGGACGGCGGTTCCCTGCTGTTTGTCGGAACAAAAAAGCAGGCACAGGAAGCTGTTAAGGAAGAAGCCGAAAGAGTCGGTATGTTTTTCGTAAACGCCCGCTGGCTCGGCGGAATGCTCACAAACTTTAAAACAATGCGTATGCGTATTGACCGTCTTGCACAGCTTCGTCAAATGCAAGATGACGGTACATTTGATATTTTACCAAAAAAAGAAGTAATCAGACTAACCGGCGAGATCAACAGACTCGAAAAATACCTCGGCGGTGTCAAAGATATGAAAAAGCTCCCGGCTGCATTATTTATTGTAGACCCGCGCAAAGAGCATAATGCAATTGCCGAAGCCCGCAAACTTGGAATACCAATCGTTGCGATAGTCGACACAAACTGTGACCCCGATGAAATCGATTATATTATCCCCGGCAACGACGATGCTATCAGGGCAATCCGTCTTATTGCTCAGGCAATGGCTAATGCAGTAATAGAAGGGCGTCAGGGCGTTGATTCAACTGCTCCTGTTACACCTGCAGCACCGTCTGAGCAAGCCGAACAAGTCGAACCAGTTGAAAAACTGCCTATAACCTCAGAGACTCCGTCTGCACAGGAAGCTCCCGCAAAAGCACCGGCTCCGAAAACACCGGCACCCAAAGCAGAAGATAAACCTGTTACCGAGAAGGCTGTTGCAGAAAAGTCAGTCGACGAGAAGCCTGTTGCCGATAAGCCTGTTGCCGAAAAATCTGCCACAGTAAAAGAAACAAAGGCAGAATCTGACAAACCGATAGCAGAAATTTCTAAAGAGGTTCCGGTTGAAGTTCCTGCAGAAGCTGTCGAAGCCGTTGAAGCCGTTGAAGAAATACCTGAAAAGAAAGCGGCAAAAAAGACAACAAAAAAAGCTGACGAAGCTCCGGTTGAGGAACCTGCCGAGGCTGTTGAAGAAACACCTGCTCCGAAACCGGTAAAAAAAGCAGCCAAAAAAGCAGATGAAGCACCCGCAGAAGAACCTGTGAAAACAGCAGAAGAGCCGGCGGCAAAGAAACCTGTAAAAAAGGCAACCAAAAAAACAGATGAAGCTCCCGCAGATAAGCCTGCCGATACAGCCGAAAAAGCTCCGGTTAAAAAGGCTCCGGCTAAAAAGACAACTAAAAAAGCAGAAGATACACCTGCGGAATAATATAAATAAACCGTTCATAGGAAGGATTTGAAATAGATGTCATTTTCAGCACAAAATGTTAAAGAACTCCGTGAAATAACCGGAGTAGGAATGATGGACTGCAAAAAGGCCCTTACCGAAACAAGCGGCGATATGGAAAAAGCAATTGCATATCTCCGTGAACAGGGGCTTGCAACAGCTCAAAAGAAAGCAGGCAGAATAGCCGCCGAAGGCATTGCATACGCAGCCGTTATTGACGGCATCGGAGCCGTCGTTGAAGTCAATGCCGAAACCGACTTTGTCGCAAAAAACGAAAAATTCACCGCCTTCGTAGAGGGAGTCGCAAAAGCAGTTATTGAAAACAATCCCGCAGATATGGATGCACTTATGGCAAGCAAATACCCCGGTTCTGATAGAACAGTTGCCGAAGAGCAACAGGAAATGATAGTTGTAATCGGCGAAAACATATCCGTCCGCCGCTTTGAGCGTTACTCCGAAGGATTCAACATCCCCTATATACACTCAGGCGGTAAAATAGGTGTTGTTGTAAACCTTAACGTCAACGGAATCACTGCCATGGATGCAGTTACAGAGCTCGGCAAAGACATTGCAATGCAAATCGCAGCCATGAAACCATTATACCTTGATTCGGATTCGGTAGATGCAAGCGAAATCGAAAAAGAAAAAGAAATCCAACTCAACAAAGCAATTGAAGAGAATAAAGCAAAGAATCTTCCCGAAGACAAAGCCCGTCAGATTGCCGAAAACATGGTCAAAGGCAGAATGAACAAGTTCTTTGAAGATATTTGTCTCTTGAATCAGGCATTTGTAAAAGGCGATAAAATTACAGTCGAAAAACACATTCAACAAATTGCAAAAGACCTTGGCGGCGATATAAAAATCAACGCTTTTACCAGATTTGAAAAAGGCGAAGGCATTGAGAAAAAGCAAGACGACTTTGCCGCTGAAGTAGCAAGCATGGTAAAATAGCCGTCGTCTCACGGGAGACGACATTGGAAAACGTAAATAATGGGGTGCTGCCGGCAGGTGGCTGAGAGGGAATGAAAAGCCGTTCCTAACCCTTATTACCGGATGCGGATAATGCCGCCGTCGGGAATAAGCAGTAAAATGCACCTCATTTCACCCGTTGTATCAACCGGTACAATACAAATGAAAGAGGTGTATTTTTAATGATCAATAACCGGACTATAAAAAATAATCTCCGCGCACTTGTGGAATCTGCTCTGCTTATTGCAATAAGTTTTGTACTTAGTTACTTCAGGTTTGGAGTGCCGTGGGTACAGGGCGGTTCGGTAACCCCGTTTTCTATG
>Ga0123356_10006802_pt1 | contig 11506 bp, 10 predicted proteins | sample TergutEmb28metaG_2_FD_92546 | JGI IMG/M metagenome (GOLD analysis project Ga0123356, IMG submission 92546) | Embiratermes neotenicus P3 segment gut microbial communities from Petit-Saut dam, French Guiana - Emb289 P3 | ecosystem: Host-associated > Arthropoda: Insects > Digestive system > Gut ... | reverse complement strand
CACATCACCCGCCAGGGTTAACTTTGGCTGCCATTCAATCGAGTGGAACACGGAGCAGGTTTTTCGGCGGCAAATACCCCGTTCCAACCTGCTCAGCGTTCCCCTCGATCCAGAGAGGGGCGGCCCAGGCCAAACGTGCCAATCGATCTAGAGCAGACCGGCTGGGGAGGGGCAGTCCAAGCTGAAGGCTCCCCTCGTTGCGTGATAAACGTTAGAACCAGGACGGCAGCCAGTAGTGGCCCAGCCACAACCAGTGCGGCAGCGAGCCACCAGTCCACAGCGGCCAGTAGAAAGCTGCCGTGACCAGAATCAGCACCACGGCCATCCCAGCCAGGGCCCGGCCAACTTCGATCCGCGTGGCAGACAAGTCAGGCTGACCCACCAGTTTGCCCAAGCCATAGGTCAAGGCCAGCACAACATAGGGCACAAAGGCCACCGTGTAGAAACTGAAGATGGTGCGATCGGAGTAAAACAGCCACGGCACCCAACCAGCCAGGTAGCCAGCCAGGATGATCCAGGCTGGCCGGTCACCCCAGACAAACGCTGCCCACAGCACCGCACCCAGCCCCACCAGGGCAAACCACCAGATCAGTGGGTTGCCTAGGGCGGTAATGGCCTGGGTGCAGTTGTCGGTGCCGCAGGTAGCCTGGTGGTCTAGGAACATCGACGTGGGCCGCCACTGGATCAACCAATCCCAAGGCTTGGATTGATAGTCGTGTGGGCTGGCCAAGGTGGTGTGAAAGCCCCAAGCCTTCTGGTGGTAGGTCACCAGCGAGCGCAACCCCTCCGGTAGCCAAGTCCACCCCTCACCAGGATTGGTAGCCGCCCAGTCACGCAGGTAGCCCGCCGAAGAGGCTAACCAGCCGGTCCAAGACGCCACGTAGGCCACCAACGCGGGGGGCACCATCAGCGCAAAGGCTTTCACGGCATCGCGCAACAAACCACCCACCAACCAACCCTTGACCCCTGCCTCCCGCCGCGCCCACACGTCCCAGCCGACCACCATCAGGCCAAACACGGCCAGGAAATACAGCCCGGACCACTTCACGCCGCAGGCCAAGCCCAGGGACACCCCCGCACCCAGCAAATACCAGCGCATACCCAAACCCGGCCCCAGCCGCCTTCGCTCGTACAGGGGTTCGCCGTGTGAGCCGTGACCCACTGGCCAGCGCATGGCCAGGGCCAGACGTCGGTCCATCAAGGCCCGGTCCTTCAGAACCAACCACAGGGCCAGCAGCGTGAACAGGGTCAAGAAAATGTCTAGCAAGCCAACCCGCGAGAGCACCAAGGCCTGCCCGTCCACGGCCATGAACAACCCAGCCAGCGCCGCCCACGCCACAGAGCCAAACAGGTGCCGGGCTATCAGCATTACCAGCAACACACACAAGGTGCCGGCCACCGCCGGTCCAAACCGCCAGCCAAAGGAGCTTTCCGGGCCAAACAACCACATGCCGAAAGCGATCAGCCACTTGCCCACCGGCGGGTGGACCACGTACTCGCCGGTGGTTCCCAGCGCCGAAAAATCCCCGGCCTCGAAGGCGGCGTTGGCATCGTCAGCCCACTGCAACTCGACGCCGTGGCGCAGCAGGGAGTAGGCGTCTTTCACGTAGTAGGTCTCGTCAAAGATTAGTTTGGGAGGGAAGCCCAGGTGGACCAGCCGCATCAGCGCCGCCAACGCCATCACTCCCGCCATGGGCCACCACTCGGGCAGCCGTGCCACCAGCAACCGGGCACCAGTCAGGCGGCTAAGGAGCGGTGGTCTCACGGCGTTCAATGCTACGGCTATATGGTTCTGTCATGGCCTTACAGCCGCCCACGCCCACCACTGGTTTGGTATTGGCCGCCACCCCATTGGGTGACGTGCGCGATGCCTCAGCCCATTTGGTCGAGTTACTGCGCCAGGCCGCGGTGGTAGCGGCCGAGGACACCCGCAAGCTAACCGCCCTAACCCGCCGCCTCGGGGTGAAGGTGACCGGCCGGGTGGTCTCCCTGCACGAGCACAACGAGGACGCTCGCATTGACCAGTTGCTTCAGGCGGCGCGGCATTCACTAGTAGTGGTGGTGTCCGATGCCGGCACGCCCCTGGTCTCTGACCCCGGGTTTGCCTTGACTCGCCAGGCCATCAGGGACGGGGTGGATCTGCGGGTGGCGCCTGGGCCCAGCGCCGTGACCACGGCGTTGCTGCTGTCGGGGCTACCAGCCGACCGGTTTGTCTTTGAAGGATTCTTGCCCCGCCAGACCCGCCGCCGCGCGCGGATCGAGGAGTTGGCACAGGAGCGGCGCACCGTGGTCCTGTTCGAGTCGGCTAGGCGTTTGGCCGGCACGCTAGGCGAACTGGCAGCCGCCTTGGGCGGCGGCCGGCAGGCAGCGGTCTGCCGGGAGATGACCAAGCAGCACCAAGAGGTTATGCGAGGTTCCTTGGCTGAGCTAGCAGTCTGGGCTGGGCAGGGTGTTCTAGGTGAGGTCACGGTGGTGGTGGCTGGGGCCGGTGGGACCGACCTGGGTGAGCTACCCGCCGGCGCGGTTGACCAGGTCTTGGCCCAGGTAGAAGGCGGCCTTGGCTTGAAAGAGGCGGTGGCAGCCGTGGCTGGGCAGCACGGCGGTTCGCGCCGGCTGCTCTATCAAGCCGCCTTGGAGCGGCGAGCGGCTGCAGGGCCGGCCGCCTGAGTAGCAGGCCATTTTTCGGAAGGGGTTGGCTGCCCGTTCAGCGGCGGGGCTAGCCACCTGAGCTGTTAGCCACTGGTCGCAGCGCCAACAACCGGGCTGTGGCTACTGACTAGTGGTCAGCACCACTCCGGCGGCGGCCATCTCTTCACGGGCCTTGTGGCCCTGCTCGGGGCTAACCGGAATTGTCAGGTCGGTCAGCACTCTCACGGCGAAGCCCTTGGCAATGCCATCTAGGGCGGTGGCGGCCACGCAATGCGACTCGGCAATCCCAATCACGTCTAGGCTGGTCACCCCGGCGGCGCGCAGCACCCGGGCCAGTGGGCGGTCCTCCGAGTCGGTGCCGTCAAAGCCGGAATAAGCCGCCTGGAACTGGCCCTTCTTGATCTTGACGTCCGGGGTAACTTGGCACAACGCCGGATGCAGCTCGGCGCCATGCGAGCCGGCCATGGCGTGAGCTGGCCAGCTGTCGATGAAGTCGGGCTCGGCGGAGAAATGATCGCCGGGGCCAATGTGCCAATCCTGGGTGGTAACCAGCATGTCGTAGCGCTGGCCCTTGTCTCTTACATAACGGGCAATGCTCAAAGCCAGCAGGTTGCCACCTTCCACGGGCAACTCGCCGCCTTCGCAGAAGGTCGGTTGAACGTCCACAATCACCAGGGCTCTGACTGGAGCAGCCATAGAGCCATTTTAGGTCAGCCCAGCGCTGGCCTCATCCGGACTTGGTGCAGTTTTCTTGTGCGCCGGGCTGTCGGTCCGGAGGGTCCACCACTCCTGGCACTCAGTCACTAGGCTGATTACCCATGACTCACATGCTGTCCGCCGTAGCCTGGCCTTATGCCAATGGGCCGCGCCACATTGGCCACGTGGCCGGGTTTGGTGTGCCCTCCGACGTTTTCTCCAGAGCTGCCCGCATGAGTGGCCACGACGTGCTGATGGTCAGCGGCACCGACGAGCATGGCACCCCCATTTTGGTGCAAGCCGAACAAGATGGCGTCAGTCCCCAAGCCTTGGCCGACCGCTACAACCGCGTGATTGTCGAAGACCTGCACCGGCTGGGTTTGTCCTACGACCTGTTCACCCGCACCACCACCCGCAACCACTACCAAGTGGTCCAGGAATTGTTCCGCCAGGTCTACAACAACGGCTACCTAGTACCCCAAACCACCATGGGGGCGGTCTCGCCTTCCACCGGCCGTACCTTGCCAGATCGCTTCATTGAGGGCACCTGTCCCATCTGTGGCTACGATTCAGCCCGAGGTGACCAGTGTGACCACTGTGGCAATCAGCTTGACCCGGTTGATTTGAAGAACCCCCGGTCCAAGATCAACGGCGAGACCCCCAAATTCGTCGAATCCGAGCACCTCTTCCTGGACCTGCCAGCCCTGACCGACGCGCTGGCCAGCTGGCTAAATACCCGCCAGAACTGGCGGCCCAACGTGCTGAAGTTCTCCCTGAATCTGTTGAAAGACGTGCGCCCACGCGCCATGACCCGCGACATTGACTGGGGCATCCCGGTGCCGCTGCCCGGCTGGGAGGATCAAACCGCCAAACGCATCTATGTCTGGTTCGACGCGGTGGTGGGCTATCTCAGTGCCTCAATCGAATGGGCCCGCCGCCGGGCTGTGGCCGGCCTTGGTGACGGCGAGGAGTGGCGCGCCTGGTGGTGCAGCCCCGAGGCCCAGGCCTACTACTTCATGGGCAAAGACAACATCACCTTCCACTCCCAGATCTGGCCGGCGGAGCTGCTGGGTTATTCCGGCATTGGCTCTCGTGGTGGGGAACCAGGTAAGTACGGTCGGCTGCAACTGCCCACTGAGGTGGTCTCTTCGGAGTTCTTGACCATGGAGGGCAAACAGTTCTCTTCCTCGCGCGGCGTGGTGATCTACGTGAGGGACATGCTGGAGCGCTACCAGGCTGACGCCCTGCGCTACTTCATTGCCGTGGCCGGACCTGAGAACCAGGACGCCGATTTCACCTGGGCGGAGTTCAAGCGCCGCACCAATGATGAGCTGGTGGCCGCCTGGGGCAACCTGGTCAACCGCACCATGAACCTGATCCACAAGAATCTGGGAGCCATCCCACCGCAGCCGGAGCGGCTTCAGCCCGCCGATGCCGCAGTGTTGGCCAACACCGCAACTGGCCTTGAAGAGGTCCGCACCTTGATTGCCACCCACCGGCAAAAGGCGGGGATTACGGCTGCCATGAAGGCAGTAGCCCAGGTCAACGCCTACCTGGCCGAAACCGCGCCCTGGTTGTTGGCCAAGGGCAGCGTCGCCGACCGGGCCAGGATGGCCGAGGTGCTACACACCGCAGCCCAGGCGGTCAGCGACTGCAACACCATGCTGGCACCTTTCCTGCCGGCATCGGCCCAGCAGGTTGACCAAGCGCTGGGCTTTGACCGCCAGTTTGGCGGCCAGGTGCGGGTCGAAGAAGTTGAGGATCTGGATGATCCGACACGGCTGTACCCCATCATCACCGGGGACTACAACCAAGTGGTGCCACGCTGGCAGCGCGAGGTCTTACCGGCTGGCCAAGCCATACCCAAACCAGCCCCGATCTTCACCAAGCTGGACGATTCGGTGGTTGAGGCAGAATTGGAGCGCCTACGCGCCAGCTAGGCAGTTCTCCCACCACCCACTCCCGCGACCAGGCAATTCATGCATGTAATTGCAGTGACCTTCTGTGTTTACGCAGGTCAGCGGGAGGGCGCTATTCGGGTTCATACTCAGATTGCCTGGTCGCGGACAAACGGCGCAGACCAATAGGCTTGGCCCATGCCCAAAGACCGGTCTTACCCACCCCTGCCCGAGGCCCTACCGGTGGCGGTGGTGGACAATCACACCCACATTGAGCCAGGCCAGTGGCCAAGACCGGCTATGACGCTGGACCAGCAGGTCCAGGCCGCCGCGGCGGCAGGGGTGGATCGAGTGATCCAGTGCGGCTGTGACCTGGCATCGGCGCGATGGACAGCCGAAGAGGCCGTGACCAACCCGGCCGTGCTGGGTGCCATTGCTATACACCCCAACGAGGCCCCCCGCCTGGCGGCCCGGGGGCAACTGGACCAGGCCATGGCTCAAATCCGCCAGATGGCGGCCACCCACCCAAGGATCAGGGCCATTGGCGAGACGGGCCTGGACTTCTACCGCACCGGCCCCGAGGGCCGCGACACCCAGATCCAGGCGTTCCGCGACCACATTGACCTAGCCAAAGAGCTTGGCTTGGCCATGCAGATTCATGACCGTGAGGCCCATAGCCAGGTCTTGGAGGTCTTGCACCAGGAAGGTGCCCCGGAACGCACTGTGTTCCACTGTTTTTCTGGCGACGCCGCCATGGCCAGTTGGTGCGCCCAGCAAGGTTGGTATTGCAGCTTCGCAGGCAATATCACTTACCAGAGCGCCGAAGGCTTGCGGGCGGCCGTTAGGGTGCTGCCGCCTGAATTGATCTTGCTTGAATCTGACGCGCCATATCTGACACCTGAACCTCACCGCGGCCGCGCCAACGCGCCTTATTTGACGGCTCTGACCATGCGACTATTGGCCAAATTGATGAACCAAGACTTGGCGAAAGCTTGCCAACAAGTCTCCGAAAACACGGTGGCGGTTTATGGCCAATGGTGAACATTCTGGACGCCGGATAACCGTTCCCCAATGCCTACCAAATGCCCGACTGCTGGCCAGGAGAGTCAAAATGAGCTAGCGTCTTTAGGGCAAGTGACCTGAGACGAATTCGGGAAGACTAGAACATTTGGCTATGACAAGCGCCGGCACCCACGTGGCGCCGCACCCGCTGCGCGCCGCCTGGCGGACACGTTGGCCGCGGCGACGCATCCTCAGTTGGAGCGCCAAACTTGGCGCCACCTTGGTGGCCAGTTTGGCTCTGACCGGCTTTGCCGCTGCCCATAAAACTGTCACCTTGTCGGTGGACGGCGAATCTTGGCAGGTAGCCAGTTTCAGTGGCTCCGTGGGGGCCGTTCTGACCAGCCAAGGTGTAGCGGTTGAAGACCGCGACCTGGTGGTGCCGGCCCTAACCGCCGAAGTGCCGCGTGGCGGTGAGATTCTAGTGCGTCACGCCCAACCCCTGAACCTCAGCATTGACGGCCAAGCCCGCACCATTTGGACCACCGCCCCCACGGTGGAAGAGGCCTTGGCTGATCTAGGCGTACGCGCCACTGAGGCCCAGTTGTCCGTGGCGCGCAGTGCCGCCATTGAACGGCTTGACGGTGTGGTGAGCGTTTCAACCGCCAAGCAGATGGTAGTGGCGGTGGACGGGACCACCTTGCGGGCCAGGACCAACGCCGCCACCGTGGGCCAGACCCTGACCGCTCTTGGCGTGGTGCTGGGACCAGATGATCAAGTCACACCGGCCTTGACCGCTGTGGCCACACCCGGACAGACCATCAAGGTGGAACGCGCCTATGTGACCAACGGCAGCCAGACCCTGGCTCTGGAGTTCCAACAGATCCAGCAAGACGACCCCAACATGTTGAAGGGCACCACCAAAGTGCTACAGGCCGGTGTGGCCGGTGAGCGGGTTATTACTTACGTGGCCACCATCGCTGGTGAAGACGAACTAGACCGCTACGTGGTCATGGATTCGATCACCAGGGCGCCTGTTGACGAGATTGTGGCGGTGGGCACCAAAGAACCGCCCAAGCCGCCGCCAGCCGCCGCCGCGGGTTCAGCGCCGCGGGTCAACACCAACGTTGATCCGGGCTCGAACCAGGGCATTGCCAGGCAGATGATGGCCGACAGCTACGGCTGGGGAGATGATCAATTCTCTTGCTTGGTGCCCTTATGGCAGGCCGAATCAAAGTGGAGCCACACCGCCCACAACAGCTATTCCGGCGCCCATGGCATTCCTCAGGCGTTGCCTGGCTCCAAGATGGCCAGCGCCGGGGCTGACTGGCAATCCAACCCAGCCACCCAGATCGCCTGGGGTTTGGGCTACATCAGCGGCCGCTACGGCACGCCCTGTGGTGCCTGGGGAGCCTTCCAGTCCAAGGGCTGGTACTGACCCACGTCGGTGAGCTCGCCTAATCTGCTGGGACCTGGCGACGTGCGCGCCTTGTGCGCCCAGTTGGACTTGCGCCCCGCCAAAGCCTTGGGGCAAAACTTTGTGGTTGACCCAGGCGTGGTCACCCGGATTGTCCGGCTGGCTGAGCTAACAGGGCCCACCGGGCAGTTGGTGGCCGATGCCGTACCTCCAGTCCTAGAGGTTGGCCCCGGCTTGGGATCCCTGACCTTGGCACTGCTGGCCGCGGGTCACCGCGTTACCGCCATTGAGATAGATCCGGTGTTGGCCCGCCAATTGCCGTTGACGGTGGCTGGGCGGGCGCCGGATCTGGCTGAAGGTCTCAGCGTGGTGACGGCGGACGCCTTAACGGTGCAGACGCTGCCGGCTAACCCCAGCCCGCCTACCGCCATGGTGGCCAACCTGCCCTACAACGTGGCTGTGCCGTTGCTGTTGACCTACCTAGAACGGTTTGACTGCCTGGCCAAGGCTCTGGTGATGGTTCAAGCTGAGGTGGGAGCCAGGCTAGCCGCCCCACCAGGCTCGCGCACCTACGGCGCCCCTAGCGCCAAGTTAGCCTGGTGGGCCAAGGCTCGTCTGGTTGGGACGGTGGCGCGCAACGCGTTTTTCCCGGTGCCGCGTGTGGACAGCGCCCTAGTGCTGGTTGACCGGCGGCCTCCGCCAGACTTGCAGGTCAGCTACCGCGCTGTCAGCAGCGTGATCGAGGCGGCCTTCGCCCAGCGGCGCAAGACCCTGAGAGCGGCCTTGGCTTCACTCGCTGGTGGTGCACCCCAGGCCGAACTGGCACTGCGGGCAGCTGGGATTGATCCGTCGCTTCGGGGCGAGCGTCTGGGGATTGATGACTTTGCAAGGCTAGCTAGGCAGTTCAATGGGTGAGGTCAGCGTCATGGTCGCAGCCCCGGCCAAGATCAATCTGCTGTTACTGGCCGGCGCACCCCGGCCGGATGGCTATCACCCTTTGCTGACAGTGTTCCAAGCGGTCAGCCTGTTCGAGCGGGTCACGCTGCGCCAGTCTGACCAACCAGGTGTGGCTCTCAGCGTGGCGGGGCGGCAAGCCTATTTGGTGCCGCTGGACCGGACTAACTTGGCTTACCGGGCGGTGTGGGCAGTGGCCAACCACTTAGGTTTGGCCCCGGCGGTTGAGTTGCACATTGACAAGGCGGTGCCGGTGGCCGGCGGCCTGGCTGGCGGCAGTGCCGACGCGGCGGCTGCGTTGGTGGCGGCCAACCAGCTGTGGCAAGCCGGGTTGGACAATGCCACCTTGCACCGGCTGGCGGCTGGGCTTGGTTCGGATGTCAACATCTGCTTGACCGGCGGTACGGCCGTTGGGCGGGGCCGCGGTGAGCGCCTGGAGCCACTCGGCCAAACAGCGGTGTTGCATTGGGTACTGGCCACCCGGCCGAGTGTCGGGTTGTCCACCCCAGCCATGTTCGCTGCCCTTGACCAGGCCCGGGCGGGTGCGGTGGTCAACCTACCCGATTCAGTTCCGGACGAACTGACCACAGCCCTACGCCAAGGTGATGCCGCCGGAGTGGGACGTCACTTAGTCAACGACCTGCAGGCTCCAGCATTGGCGGCGCAGCCGGCGCTAGGCCTGACTCTGGCAACGGCGTTGGCAGCGGGCGCGCTGGGCGCGGTGGTATCTGGTTCAGGTCCTACCGTGGCGGCGCTGGCGGCTAGTGCCGCCCACGCCGCCGATCTAGCCACGGCCCTAGCCAGGTCAGACCCGAAAGTTGAGCCTCTATTGGTCACGGCTCCGGTGCTTGGCCCACTCGCTGCCTCCGCCGCTGCCTGAATGGGCCACCCAGCCAGGCGCTAGTGATTAGCTCAATGGAGAGGCACCCTGGAGCGGTGGGGCTAAAGTTGATGGCAGCGCCAAAATCATCTGATACTTGGCGGTGGTCAACGCACGAAGGGGCCAAACATGCCAGACACTCCAGATCAAGGTGGCTATCCGTCCGCCGGATCCAATCAGCCTGAACCTGTCCAGCCGCCGCCACCCGATCAGGCTCAGCCCGCACCCAGCTATCCCCCACCCGTTGACCAGGCCCAGCCACCGCCCAGCTATCCGGTGCTGCCCGCTGATCAGGCCCAGCCACCGCCCAGCTATCCGGTGCCGCCGGTTGACCAGGCCCAGCCACCGCCCAGCTATCCGGTGCCGCCGGTTGACCAGGCCCAGCCACCGCCATCGACCGAGCCACCTCAGGCCGCGCCCAGCTATCCACCCCCGGTTGACCAGGCCCAGCCACCGCCATCGACCGAGCCACCTCAGGGCGCGCCCAACTATCCGGTGCCGCCCCCCGAGCCGACCCAACCAATGCCCGGCTACCAGGCGCCGCCACCGCCATCGGCCGAGCCACCTCAGGTCGCGCCCAACTATCCGGTACCGCCCCCCGAGCCGACCCAACCAATGCCCGGCTACCAGACGCCGCCACCGGCCTACCAGGTGCAGCCACCGGCTTACCAGGTGCCACCACCTCAGCCCGGCTACCCACCGCCCCAGGCCCAGCAGTGGCCCCCCAACCAGGCCCCTTACGGTGCGCCGCCACCTGGCCAGTGGCCGGATGCGTCACCGCAGCCACCGAAGAAGGGCGGCTCGAAGGGTGTGGTCATTGCCATAGTGATTGCAGTGGTGGTCTTGTTGGCCGCCGCCGCGGTGTGGTTCTTCGTGTGGGGCCCTGGCAAGTCCGATGGCGACAGCAAGGCCACCGCCACACCGACCACCGCCACCCAGACAGCCGAACCCACCCCAACCGCCACTACAGATGAAGAGACAGTCTGGTTCGGCTCAGAGGAGTTGGGCTGGCTAGAGGCGCCCTATAGCTGGAACGACTACCGCGACTCCACCCTGCCTAGCTACATGATCCAAGCTGGGCGCACCGACGGAACCATCACCATTTTGATGATGAACTACGACGTTAGATTCACCTACCTAGAAGGGGTAGACGCCTTTGCCGAATCGGCCACCGAGTTCTGCGACAGTGGCACCACCACAACCACCGAAGCCACCATGGCTGGTTTCGATGTGACCCACTCTGACTGCACAGTGGACGGCCAGATTGAGCTGCATTGGGTGGTCATTGACGTCTATGACGAGGCCCGGTTCATCACGGTAGAAGGGCCAATCGGTCAAGTCGACCAGGGCTTGTCAATGCTGGCCACCTATTCGGAGACTATCGAGTAACCACCTGAAGGCGGGGGCCGCACGGCATAAGGTAGTGGTAGAGCCAGCACCAAGGGGGTCAGCCATGGTCACCACGTACCAAGTCACCGGCATGAGCTGCGGACACTGCGAACAGGCCGTCCGCCACGAGGTGGGCCAGTTGCCCGGAGTGCGCAGGCTCGAAGTCAGCGCCGCCACCGGCCAACTGGCGGTCACCTGGGACGGGCCGGCCAAAGACGCTGCCGTCCTGGCGGCGGTTGATCAAGCTGGCTACACCGCCACCCGCCAGTGACCAGCCCCAGCGCCCAGATCGACCTGGCCATTGGGGGCATGACCTGTGCGGCCTGCGTCGCGCGGGTGGAAAAACGCCTGAACCAGCTAGATGGGGTGAGCGCCACCGTCAACCTGGCCACGGAGAAAGCCACCGTGGTGGGCCCGGCTCCCTTGGACTTGCAGGGCCTGATCCGCCAAGTTGAGGCCGCCGGCTACACCGCCACCTTGGCCCTGTCTCCCGAAGAGGCCGCCTGGCAGGCCGCCGGCGCAGCGCTCAATGCCGGAGCCACAGCCACCAGACAGCCTGCACCTAGTGGGATGGGGTTGCCCGATGCCGGACCTCAAGTCACTTTGGAGGTGCCACCTGGCATT
>Ga0123356_10006801_pt1 | contig 11506 bp, 13 predicted proteins | sample TergutEmb28metaG_2_FD_92546 | JGI IMG/M metagenome (GOLD analysis project Ga0123356, IMG submission 92546) | Embiratermes neotenicus P3 segment gut microbial communities from Petit-Saut dam, French Guiana - Emb289 P3 | ecosystem: Host-associated > Arthropoda: Insects > Digestive system > Gut ... | reverse complement strand
GGAGGATGGGTTGTTTGCGTAGTATATAGAAAAAGAAAAAAATAATCACTCATAATACTCAAAATGCCTCTCCTGCACCGAAGTCGCTTTTTCTCCTGTATACTCTACCCGCCTCGTCCAATTTCCCTGTTTGTCGAAGTCATACTCGTAGCGTTTGGGAAGAAAGGCTTCTCCTTTTTCGTCTACGCCCTCCTGTAAAATAAGATTCTCCTTTTTATCGTATTTGAAAACGACTTTCATTAAAATATCTCCGTCGGGCGATAAAGCGATGAAATCGGTTCTCAGTCCCTTGTTATTGAATGTCTCTTTCCTGTGATTGACCAAACTGTTTTCCCCATTATAGATCTTTGTTTCGACGGGAAATCCGTTTTTGTCTATTTTGCGGGTCTCTTTGCGGAGAAGTTTTCCTCTGGAGTTGTACGAAGATTCTGCGACTATATTTTCCTTGTCGTCATAATCTATCAATGTTGAGCCGCTCAGACCGTCGCCACTGTTAATCCTTATTATTTGACTGACACGCTTTTTTTCATCATACGAATATTCGCTTCTGCTACTGAATCCTCCTTCCGAATCATAATGTTGTTCTGCAAACAGTTCTTGTTTGGAATCATACAAATAGTCGGTATATCCAACTTCATTCCCATACGAATCGGAGTATGTTATTTTTGTGTAGTTGCCCTGCTCGTTGAAATCCATAACTTTATCCCAACCATCGCTACGGTATGGGTCGCCTTTCTCTACTTTTCCAAATTTTTCTACCGCTATATATTGAAACTCCATCATCTGTTTAACCTTTCCGTTGAGGGAGAGATTTTGCAAATCGGTTTTCTTTTTTGCGGCACATCCCAGTAATAAAATTAAGGGAAGGAGGTATATACTCTTAGTTCTCATGTTTATTTATTTACTATTTTTTCTCAATCAACTCAAAATCCAACTGCCTTTTATCCAAATTTGTCTTGGATATTCTGACAATAAGCTCATCACCAAGCTGGTATGTTTTGCGGAAACGGTGTCCGATGAGCTGGTAATTCTTTTCATCAAAGGTATAATAATCATCATCCAGATTACGAATCGGAACCATGCCTTCGCACTTATTTTCGGTAAGCTCGACGTAAATTCCCCAATCCTGTATGCCGGAGATAACGCCGTCATAGATTTTACCAATCTTGTCGCTCATAAACTCCACCTGTTTATATTTTATTGAAGCTCTTTCTGCGTTTACCGCTACCTGCTCCATGTCGGAACTGTGCTTGCAAAGCTCTTCATACCTGTTCTGATCGGCGCTGCGTCCATCCTCTGCGTAACGATCAAGCAAACGATGAACCATCATATCGGGATAACGCCTTATAGGCGATGTGAAATGCGTATAATGATCGAAAGCCAAACCATAATGCCCAACGTTGACTGTGGTATAAATCGCTTTTGCCATCGAACGAATGGTGATTGTTTCTATCATGTTTTGCTCCTTTTTCCCCTGAACCTGATCCAGCAGGCAATTAATTGCCGACGATACTTCCCTGTTTTTTCCGGTAGTTTTTAACCGGTATCCGAATTTTCCGATGAATTGGGATAAATTTGCCAACTTTTCAGGATCCGGCACATCATGCACGCGATAGACAAAAGTTTTGGCTTTCCGCCTTTTATCCTTCTGTTTGCCGATGTGTGAAGCCACCGTTTTGTTGGCAAGGAGCATAAATTCTTCTATCAGTTTATTCGCATCCTTTGCCTCTTTAAAATAGACGCTAATCGGTTTTCCCTTTTCATCTATCTCAAAACGCACCTCTGTGCGCTCAAACGCAATGGCTCCATCGTCGAAACGGCGTTGCCGCAGGATTTTAGCCAGATTGTTGAGTTTCAGAACTTCCGCAGAAAAATCCCCATTGCCTGTTTCAATAACCTCCTGAGCTTCTTCGTAAGTGAAGCGGCGATCGGAGTTGATCACCGTATGAGCTATATTATAATTAAGTACGTTTGCCTCCTCATCCATTTCAAAGATAACCGAGTAACAAAGTTTCTCCTCGTGCGGACGAAGCGAGCAAAGTCCGTTCGACAGGTGTTCGGGCAACATCGGTATAGTGCGGTCTACTAAATAAACGGAGGTTGCCCGCTTTTCAGCCTCTTTGTCGATGGTGTCATTCTCTTTGACATAGTGAGTTACATCGGCAATGTGAACGCCTACTTCCCATTTTCCGTTTTTGAGGCTTCTTATGGAGAGAGCGTCGTCAAAATCTTTGGCGTCTTTCGGGTCTATCGTAAAGGTAGGGATTTTGCGGAAATCTAATCTGCGGGCAATCTCTTCGCCGGAGATTTTACCGGAGATTTTACCGGCGCACTTCTCTACCTCTTCAGGGTAAAAATAAGGCAGCCCAAATTCCACCAGAATAGCGCTCATCTCAGCGTTATTATTTCCGGTAGCGCCGAGAATATCGACCACTTCTCCTATCGGGTTGCGATCCCATTCAGCCCAATCGACAATTTTTACAATCGCTTTATCGCCGGTTTTTCCCTCTTTCAACTTATCTTTCGGAATAAAAATATCATAACTCAGCGACCGGTGGTCTACCAAAAGGAAGGCATAATCTTTCGACACCTTCAATTTTCCTACAAAAGTATCGCAATTCCGCTTCAAAACCTCAAGTATCTCTCCTTCCTGCATACGTCCCTGCCTGCGGGCAAACAGACGCGCCTTGACAACATCGCCAACAACGGCGCTGTTCATATTTTTTTCTAAAATAAAGACATCTTCACTGCCATCTTCCGGAATAAGGAAAATCTTTCCACCGTTTTTACGCTCCAATCTTCCCTCTACACTGCCGCTACGGTCGTTCAACTTATACTTTCCGCGAGACAACTCCAACAAATACTCCTGCATCTTCAATTCCGCCAGAATATTTACAAGTATCTGTTTTTGAACCATTTTCGTCACCCCGATTATGCTTGCTATTTGCTTATAATTAACCACACTGTCGGGTTCGCTACGGAAAAATGATATAACGTTATGCATTATTTCCGATTTCTTCATCCGCTTTGTCTTTCTTATTCTTACTGCTACCTTCTTTTTTTTCATAATGACTAATTTAAAAGAGAAAAGAGGTTGCCTCAAAAGTCTTTCTGAGACAGCCTCTTTTCATTTTTTTCAGAAAAGTTACTTTCTGATTCCCAATTCCTTGATAATAGCACGATACCTTTCGATATCAATTGCTTTCAGGTAGTCGAGTAAACTGCGACGTTTACCAACCAGCATTTTCAGGGATCTTTCCGTGTTATAATCTTTCTTATTTGCCTTCATGTGTCCGGTCAAATGAGATATACGGTATGAAAATAACGCTATCTGGGACTCTGGCGACCCTGTATCGGTATTCGACTTTCCGTATTTCCCGAAGATTTCCTCCTTTTTTTCTGTTGTTAAATACATAATAAATTTGTTGTTTTATAAAATCGTGCAAAGGTAATGATTTATTTTGGAAAAATAATAACCTTGAGCTTTATTTTTATTTCACACGCTTGGAATTTTTTTGGATTTGTGGCTACGGTGGTGGAAATAGTGGCTATTTTCGGGCTAAATCTTCAATTTAATCCTAAACCTTTCCAACACCGTCGTCACGCCGAGGCACAAAAAAGCGAAGCAAGTGCATATTATCAATCCATACATTCCATCTTTCATCCATTCGGGCAATGAAAAGAAAGTCATAAACGCAAAGATACTGTGCATAAAGTAAGGCACAAGGTAGCAGGTGAGTGTTGCTGTGCCTGCCGGTTTAATTATATTGAACCATGACTCTTTTCCTTTGGATACCGCCCATTGAAGCAGACTGTATGCGCCTATTGCTATGGCGGAGCAATAAAATACCCACGGTGGAGTAGCTCCGTTTTTGGAGATAATCCAAAATTCATTGGAAATTTTTCCGGCAACCAACAAAGCAACTATTGCAGCGCATGTATAAATAACCTTTTTCCTGACAGCAACGTGCGAATATTTGGTTATCACAAGCGAAAATAATATACCACCCAGAGTGAGCGCAATATGGGCGCCGCTCTCTATACGCAATACATTCAGCAGGTCATACACAATGTTGGACGGCTCTTTAGGAAACAGCCCGCTCGACTTTGCCATGCACAATGCGACAAACCCTAACCACAAAAAGAAAAGTTTCGTAATATTGCCGCGAATAAACAGATAAATAAACGCGCAAAGCAAATAAGCCCACCCAATTGCGCCTAAGATACCCCACCAACCGGCTCTCATATATCCTTCGCTTCTCGCATCACGGAAAATGTAGGCTAAATAGATGAGTATCAACACGCCAACAACCTTTAATGCAGTATATAAATGACGGACGGACTTTTCCGTTTTCGGGTATATATTCCAAATCATAAAAAATGCCGCTATCATAAACACTTTAAAAACTGCCATGCTCATATAGACATCGCTTGCCATTCCCCACTCGGTACTCATGGTGAAAATGCCCATAATAAAAAGTGCAAACGTGCGCGTCAAAATATGCTTGACCGTACTGAGTTCCGAAAGCCCTTTACCAAATCTCTGTTCAATAGCAAAAGGAATAGACATCCCCACCACAAAGAGAAAACATGGGAAAACCACATCTGCCAAACCGAGGAAATCCACTCCGCGTTTGGCGTGTAACATCCACTGAGGTACACCGGTAACATACCAAAAGTGGTTGACAAATATCATCAGCACCATTGTCAGCGCTCTTAAAATGTCGATGGCTACATTACGTTGCGTAAAATCTGTTTTGTTTACATTCATAATTCGCGATTAAAATTATTCGCCCATTACACCGTAATATACCGCTTTACTAAGCGTTCTCTCGTCGTCATCGCCGTTATAATCCCAATACATTGCGCCGAGCATTCCTCTTGCCTTCAAAAATTCGCACTTGAGAGCAATTGATTGAGTTGTTTCGTAGGTGAAAATAAATTTCCCCTCTTCATCCGTCAGATAAGGAGCTTTGGCAACGTCGTCCCAATTTCTCGTATACTCGGTCTTTATAAGATTTTTATAATCCATAAAGCCGAACGCTGCCTCGCCGCCTCTGCCGTAGAAAGGAATTCCCAGCGTGAGCCTGTTAGCCGGCACGCCAGCATTGATATGCGCCTCTACCGCCTCCTCGCATGAAAGATATTTCGTAAATTCGGAACGATAAAGACCGGCATGATGATAAGGCGGACTGCCCATATCATAAGTCATAATATTCACAAAATCAATGTATTGGTCTATCGCTATAAAATCCACATACTTAGCGCCTGCTTCCGAAGCCAAAGTCAACAGTTTATCATTGCCGATAGCCTGTCGGATGTCGCGCATTAAGAGCGTGAAATTGTCCGTATCATCAGGCGAAGAGGAGATTTTGGCGATTGAAGTTGTCGGATACTCCCAATCCATATCAATCCCGTCCAGTCCAAATTCTTCGACAACCCTCTGACAATCAGCGGCAAATGCTAACCTGTTCGCTTCATCGGCAGCCATTTCACTGAAACGACCGCTTCCCCAGCCGCCTATTGAAAGCATAATGACCAATTCGGGCTTTTGTCTCTTTAAATCAACAATTGCCCTCAGTCGCTCTTCCTTGTCGATACGAATGCCGTTGAAATCATCATTCACATGCCCAAAGGCGTAATTTATGTGTGTAATGTGAGCCGGGTCGGGCATTACACTGCTCCATGAAGTCACGTATGCAAGCACCACAGTAGCGCCCTGCTGTTCAACCTGATTGTTCTTAACTTGCCGAGTACAGGCGCTACCCGCCAATAAAGCAACTACAACTACTAATAATTTAATTGTTTTCATTTTTATAAATAACATTCTATTAATCGTGTTTCTCCGGATACCGGATTTATTTCAAAACTCTCCATACAAGCCGGAATTAAAACACTCTCTCCCTGTTTCAACAATGTTTTTTCGCCGTTGCCGGTTATCAATTCACAAACTCCTTCAATACACATATAAACAATGAAAGAGTCTAAATTACGGTAATCTTTTTCAATCTTCTCTTTTACTTTTACGGTCAAGAGGCGCACTGTGAAAAATTCGCAATCGGCAAGTTCAATCGAGTTTGAAGCAATCAGGGCAGTTTCCTGTTTAAGCTCGTTTGCTGGCTGTACGGAGAAATTCAGCGCGTCGACAGACTCATCTATATGCAGTTCGCGACAGTTGCCGTCGGCATTTTTTCGCCCATAATCGTACACACGGTAAGTAATATCGGAACTTTGTTGTATTTCGGCTAATAAAATACCCTTTCCAATCGCATGAATATGTCCGGCAGGAATAAAAAACACATCGCCTGCTTTGACAGGATGGTACATCAGCACCTCTTCCAAAGCGTTCTCCTCTATTCGTTTTTTATACTCTTCGACAGATATGGATTTTGAAAAACCGGAGACCAAAGTGGCATCAGCCTCAGCATCAATCACATACCACACCTCTGTTTTACCGTTGCAGGAGTGTCGTTTCCCGGCAAGCTCATCGTCGGGGTGAACCTGTACGCTGCAATGGTCTTTGGTGTCAAGGATTTTGAACAGTAGCGGAAGTTCGTTTTTATACCTTTGATATATTTTTTCTCCCGTGATTTTTCCTTTATGTTTTTCTATCACTTCGGTCAAAGGCAAGCCTTGCCATTCGCCGTTAGAGACAATAGATACATAATTCGGGACAGTTGATATTTCCCAACTCTCTCCGATACTTTGCCTGATTGGGCTGATCCCCTTGAAGACGGATATTTTCTCTCCGCCCCAGATGACTTCTTTTAGGATGTTTTTGAATTTTAGTGGGTACATGGTTATAAATTTATATTATACAGCTATTTTAAGTTCAAAGCCTGTCTGCAAAACTTCATTAACGAAAGGATCATCAGTATTAAAATCCGTATCTCTGAATGTATGTGGTTCAATTTGCAAATCCTCGTCATTACGCAAGTGCAACAAATCTACCTGTGCATCAAAAAGATTAGATACATTTTTTAATACAACTGCTACATCAATATCACTGTCCGAGCGATAATTGCCCTTTGCATACGAGCCAAAAATAAAAGCCCGCGAAAGTTCATATTTCTTACTTACGTTATTGATATAATTTTGTGCTGTCGTTATAGCCTCTCTTTTATCCATTGTCGTAATGTTTTTATGTTATTTATCCATTCGCTTGCAAATTCAGGAGTACATCTTTTTTGAAAATCATCTTTAAATGAATCGTAACGAGTGTTTATATTAAAACTCGTTATAACATCTAATTGCAACCCCATATCTTTAGGAAATTCGATTTTACACTTTTTTGCCAACAAACGCAAATCGTGTGAATATGGTGCATGAGTACCGGTGTTTTTTACAAAATATGCTTTTATAAGTTTTTCCAAAACAATATGCCCCAAAAACAAAGCCCAATTATAATTACGCGATTGAAACAAGTTCAACAACACTTCATAATCGTTGTCGGAAGAAGATAACCAATATTGATAAACCTTTTCAACGTCTTTTACTTTAGAGTCTATATTCACTATATTTTATTTTTTCACAAAACTACATAATGATTTTTGTTTTGGCAAATATTTCTGAAATTTTTAATTTTCCTGTAACGCAATATCAATCAAAAAACCTTTCACTTCCTGTTCCGTAACCTCAAAGCCTTATGCTAGCGCAGGTCTGTGACCTGTGCCTTCTAATATAATAAGCGTCTAAAATATTTGCGCAACAAAAAACAGCAGGGTCGTCAGAGTTTGGTTCGCTGCATTCTCGCCCGATGGAACGAAAATGGCTACGGCAAGTCATGACGGAATTGTGCGAATTTGGAGTTTGCCATGATGGTTTTTGGTTTGGATTATTGCAGAAAAGCACTGGTTTTTGGTTTGGATTATTGCAAAAAAGCACTGGTTTTTGGTTTGGATTATTGCAAAAAAGTGCTGGTTTTTGGTTTGGATTATTGCAGAAAAGTACTGGTTTTTGGTTTGGATTATTGCAAAAAAGTGCTGGTTTTTGGTTTGGATTATTGCAAAAAAACATTGTTTTTTGGTTTGGATTATTGCAAAAAAGTTGTATCTTTGCAGTCGGATTTTTAAATGTTTTTGTTTATGAAAGAGAATAAAAATTATTTTAATCGCAGGATAGACAACGAGTTAGAGGTGTGGATGAATGAAGAAAACCACAAGCCTCTTTTGATGCGTGGCGCAAGGCAAGTTGGCAAATCATCTGCGGTGCGAAATTTGGGCAAAAAATTCAAGCATTTTTTGGAGGTAAATTTTGAGGAGGACGAAGAGACTCGTGGCTATTTTGACGGCAATCTTTCGCCACAACAAATTTGTGAAAAAATATCGTTAAAATATAGCATACCGATAATCGAAGGGAAAACGCTTTTGTTTTTTGATGAAATACAGTCTTGTCCGCGAGCAATATCGTCTTTACGTTTTTTTTACGAGAAAATGCCCGATTTGCACGTTATTGCTGCCGGTTCGTTGCTGGAATTTGCTCTTGAGGATTTACCCTCTTTTGGCGTTGGGCGCATAGATTCGATGTTTATGTATCCGTTTTCGTTTTACGAATTTATGAACGCTTGCGGTTACTCAATGCTTTGCGAAGCGGTGCAAAAAACAAGTTTAGATAACCCGCTTGATGAGGTTTTGCATAATAAAACGCTTGAAATTTTGCGTGCTTTTCTTATTCTTGGCGGAATGCCGGAGGTGGTGGCAAATTATGCAAACGGAAAGGATATGTATCAGTGTCAAAGGGTTTTAGATAATTTAGTAAACTCCTTGCGCAGCGATTTTGCAAAATATAAACAGCGTGTTCCTACTTTGCAAATTTCAACAGCGTTCAAGGCTGTAACTGAGCAAATTGGCAGTAAATTTGTTTATTCAAATTCACAGGATTATAATTTGAGACAGGTAAAAGAGGCAGTAGAATTGCTTGTTATGGCAGGTTTGGTTATTCCTGTGGTGCATACTTCGGCAAACGGAATACCGCTTGGGGCGCAGGTTAATTTGCGAAAACAAAAAATGCTTGTACTTGATACCGGAATTTTGCAACGTTTGCTTGGATTGAAACTTGTTGATATTCTGGTGAGTAAGGATTTTGATTTTATAAACAAAGGCAATATCGCCGAACTGTATGTTGGTTTGGAATTGATAAAAGCGACATCGTTTTATGAAATGGCGCAACTTTACTATTGGCAACGGGAAAAACGCAACGCCCATGCGGAGATAGATTATGTTTTGCAGAAAAATTATGATATTATACCGTTAGAAGTGAAGTCGGGCAAACAAGGCAGAATGCAGAGTTTGCACCTGTTTCTGAAAGAAAAGGATTTGCCGTTTGGTTATCGCACTTCGCTCGAAAATTATGCTGAATATGGGAAAGTTAAAGTTATTCCATTGTATGCTGTTGCAGAATTATTAAAATAAAAAAGGAATCAATGACACAGAAAAAAAATAAAATACTCGGATTGGAGCGCAACGTCTTCTTTACGGGGTTGACAAGTTTCTTTACCGACACATCGACAAAGATGGTGTACAGCGTTATGCCGCTGTTTCTGTTATCCATAGGCGCGTCCAAAACGACAATTTCATTAATCGAAGGTATTGCCGAAAGCACGGCATCGCTCGTCAAGGTATTGTCAGGTTACTGGAGCGATAAAATCGGGAAAAACAAGCCGTTCATGCTTATCGGATACGGTATCACGGCTTTGGTAACGCCTCTCTACTCATTGGTGCGCCTGCCGGTGCAGGTTTTGTTCTACCGGTTTATTGAGCGTATAGGGAAAGGCGTTCGGGCAGCGCCGCGCGACAGCCTGATAAGCGGCTCGGTAACTCAAAAAGACGCCGGTAGAAATTTCGGTTTTCACAAGGCGATGGACAATAGCGGGGCAATTCTTGGTCCTTTGTGCGCTTTTCTGTTGCTCTGGTTTTTTCCGCAGAACTATTCCTTTATTTTTCTGATTGCCACTATTCCTGCGTTGTTGGGTGTTGTTACCATTGCAGTTTTTATAAAGGAGGCAAAAGCAGTAAAGAGCAAAGAGGCAACAAAAATATCGCTAAAAAACCTGCCAAGGAAGTTTTACTTTTTCCTGTTTATTGTTTTCATATTTACGCTTGGCAATTCAGCCGACGCTTTGCTGTTGGTAAAAACCACAGAAACGGGTATAAATAAAGCCTATATTCCGTTTGTTTATATGATTTTCAATGTTGTGTCGGTGTGTTTGGCTATACCGATTGGGAAATTGTCGGATAAAATCGGTCGCGAACGTCTGATTATTCCCGGATTCTTGATTTATGCCATAACCTACTTCATGTTCGGCAAATTCAACAGTATCTCTATTTTCATCGGACTTTTTGCGATGTATGGACTCTACAGCGCGCTGGTCGACGGTAGCCAAAAGGCGATGATTTCGGATATTGTGAGCAAAGATTTACGCGGAACGGGCTTTGGAATATATCATGCCGTGCTTGGAATTACTCTTCTGCCGGCAAGTCTTATTGCGGGGTTGCTGTATGACAAGATCGATTCGAGCGCACCGTTTTATTTTGGCTCGGCGATGGCGCTGGTGGCGGCGGGGTTGATGGTGGTTTTTACGGTGGTGCATGGTGGTAAGAAAACCGAAAGATTTTAAGTATAACTGACGGCACAAGTTACAAACTTGCGCCGGCGCTGGGCTGTGTAGTATGCATAAATTGCCTGACAAATTAGAACATACCTGCATAAAAAAATTAAAAATTTTGGGTAGCGTGATATTTTTATCTATCTTTGCAAGACTAAATAAATAAATAAAACGTCAAAATTATGGATACTTTGACAAAGCCAAGACGTAGCATTGTACGTCCGGCAACAGCGCAATATACAACAACCGGCAACAGCCTGAAAAGCAATGCCTTATTTGCAATGGAATTGATACAAAAAAAATCCCTTTTGTTGGGTTTGAACACAATGAGCCTTGATGAAATAAATGATGAAATAAAAAAAGCAAGAGAGGAAAAACAATGATAAATGCCGTGATTGACACAAACGTAATCGTATCTGCCTTGTTGAATACCAATGGATTACCTGCGAAAATATTACAACTTGTTTTTGAATCAAAAATAAAATTAATTTGTGATAAACGGATATTTGCAGAATACCGAAATGTTTTGAGTAGGGAAAAATTTCATTTTGATAATGGTTTAATTTTTTATCTATTGAGTTTTGTTGAGGCAGAGGCAATGTTTGTAGATGCCGTACCACAAAATATAATGTTTAATGACCAAGATGATAAAAAATTTTACGAGGTGTTTAAAACCGCACAGGCAGATTTCCTGATAACAGGTAATATTAAGCATTTCCCGAAAGAAAAAGCGATTGTTACGCCTTCCGAATTTTTACAAATATGAAATACAAAGGTTCGCACGTTTGCGCATTTTCCGAAATTTGGCATTAAAATGAGAATCCCAGCGCTGGCGCAAGTTTGTAACTTGTGCCGTCAGTTATACTTAAAATCTTTCTTTGCGTTCGTTGCGTCCTTTGCGTT
>Ga0123356_10006800_pt1 | contig 11506 bp, 10 predicted proteins | sample TergutEmb28metaG_2_FD_92546 | JGI IMG/M metagenome (GOLD analysis project Ga0123356, IMG submission 92546) | Embiratermes neotenicus P3 segment gut microbial communities from Petit-Saut dam, French Guiana - Emb289 P3 | ecosystem: Host-associated > Arthropoda: Insects > Digestive system > Gut ... | reverse complement strand
GCTACAGGGTCGTAATCAACAGGGTCAAATGTGTCAAAGTATATCTGATAGTCTTCCAAGGGTGTTCTTTCAAAATGACGCACCCATTCTCCGCGAGCAGGTATAGCATATAGTCCCCAGTGGATAAACATTCCGAATCTGTCGTTTACAAACCAATCTGTTTTTTGCATATCAGGTTCCTTCACTTTCATAATTGATTTTCATAACGGGTATGAAATATTTGTATTTTTCATCATATCGTCTGCAAGCTCGCGAATCTCATTATCCGTACATCTGCCATGTATCAGCGGATCACGTTCAAAAGCCGAATAAACATCCTCCCTGTTACGGGTAAGTGCTGCCTCAAGGATTTGAGATTGGTTTTTTATATGCGGTAGAATAAGTGCATAGATATTATCGGGCAATCGCCCTGCGGCTACCGGTTTTACATTATTTTCTGTAAATTCCGCATTCGTTTCGACAATGGTATCTTTTGGGAGGTTTGACACTTGTAATGCCGAGTTCGGCAGGTTGACGTTTGTTGTGATACTTTGTAATCCGCAAAGGGCTTTTATCAATTTTATTCCTTCTTCACCTGAGCCATATAAAACGATCTTTTCTTCACCGGCAGCCAATCTTTTTGCTCGCTCCAGTCTTTTTTCTCTGTCATCTATCCGCCAATCAACACTTGTTAGTGAAAACCCCCAGTTTTTTATGTCTTCATGGCTTTTCAGGTACATTTCTCCCGGCATGAATTCGACGAGATGTCTGTCACCTGCTGCAGCAATTAGTCCATATCTTTTATACAAATCGAATTTTACACGATTTGTATATCTGAAACACTCTTCATGCTTTTCAATATCATCATTTGGAAAGCCTTTTTCGTAATAATCAGCAGCGAAACGTGCAAATAAAGGCATCAGGTCTTTGTCATTGTATGTTGCACTGTCGAACCATGTAAAGTGGTTTATTCCCAGAACATTTACTTTGATTTCTTCACGGGGCGGCTTTTCTCCTGTTTCCTTTTTTAGCATGGACGCAAGCATGTCCTGCGTGCTGAACACTTCATGACAACACCCTATTGCCTTTATGCCCGCAAACACATGGTATAGTGTTCTCATACATAAACTCATAGGATTTGTATAGTTGATCACCCACGCTTCCGGAGCATATTCTTTTATAGCTTCCGCAAATATCACATATTCAGGGATTGTCCTTAGTGCTCGTATGCTACCGCCGGGTCCTACCGTATCGCCGACAGGCTGATATATTCCTAAACGCTCGGGCAAATGTACATCCGAACGCATGTATTCGAATGTGCCCGGGAGTATCGATGTTATCACAAAGTCCGCATCAATCAATGCTTCTTTCAGGTTTTGCACAGTTTTATACTTCCATTTACCAACCGAACTATCGTCTGCCGTTATACGATTGCCGATCAGCTCATTACGTTTTGCCGCTTCGATATCAATATCGTAGAGTCTGATCTCGCCACCTAGTTCCGACTCCAGTGCAAGATCTACCATAAACACTCTTGCCCAGCCCATTGAACCTCCGCCGATATATGCGATTTTAAGTGATTTGGTATTGAACAAAACCGTCACCTCACAGCCAATAATGTTTATTGATTTTAGCACTATGTATGGTATACTGTCAAAAAGCATTGGGCGGAGCAGGTATGGCAAAGTTTCTGAAGAGACCAATTGAATATCGTGTGTACGAGTTACCGGAGGGTTTTCCGGCACTTGTTTTTACCGGCGACCAATGGCGTATTTCTGATGTCCGAAGCAACAGATTGCATTTTCATAATTGTTTGGAGATAGGTATCTGTCACAGCGACAGCGGCATGATGGAGTTTGAAAATAAACCATTGCCGTTTCGGGAAGACGATGTAACTATTGTCTCTAGAAATATACTGCACACAACGTACTCTTCACCGGGCAGAAGCAGCCTTTGGACATATATGTTTATTCAACCGGAGCGTTTGATTCCCTCATACTTGCAACAGTCGCTTCAGGATGCCCAGTTGTATAACGAGATCGAGCAAAATATTTGCGAGATTTTCTCAAAAGATGATTACCCGCAGATATATTTTTATGCCAGCAGAATTGCAATGAACCTCGAGGAAAAACCGCTTAATTACAAAACAGACGTCAGCGCTTTATGTGTTTCTCTAATGATCGAATTGATGCGATTACGCTCCGATAATCCTCTTTATAATCAAAGAAAACCCGAAGTAAACGCGCTTGTCCTTGCGCCGGCTTTGGATTTTTTGCATGAGAACTATAATCAGCAATTCCAAATAGGAAAGCTTGCGGAGTTATGTTCGATGAGTCTTACTCATTTTCGCAGAGTTTTCGGTGAAATAATGGATTGTTCACCACTGGAGTTTTTACACCGGACACGCATTATACAGGCCCGAAACATGCTGCGCGGTACAAATTTATCTATTCTTGAAATCAGCGAGTTTGTCGGATATGGGTCCATCTCCGGCTTTAACCGCCATTTTCTGAGTATAACCGGAATGAGTCCTTCGGAATGGCGCCGCAATACCGATGCTGTACCAAAGCAGTTTGTTACAACGCATAGCGGCTGGACTCAACCTGAACAGCTTTAGTTCAACAATAAATTTCAAAGGAGTTTTTATTATATGGATATGTTTTCACTAAAAGGAAAGCTGGCTTTGGTAACGGGCGCAAGTTACGGCATTGGTTTTTCCATGGCATGTGCGCTTGCCGAAGCCGGAGCCGAAATAGTTTTTAATGATCTGAATCAGGAAATCGTAGACAAGGGGCTTGCCGCATATTCCGAAGCAGGAATCAAAACACATGGGTATGTTTGTGATGTGACAGATGAAGCTGCTGTAGTTGAGCTTGTACGTAAGATTGAGGATGAAGTTGGTGTTATCGATATTTTAGTCAATAACGCCGGTATTATCAAACGTGAGCCTATGACAGAAATGAGTGCTGAGGATTTTCGCAAAGTTATTGATGTTGATTTAAACGCACCGTTTATTGTCGCTAAAGCTGTCATTCCGTCTATGATAAAAAAGGGCGGCGGTAAGATCATAAATATCTGTTCTATGATGAGTGAGCTTGGTCGCGAAACTGTGAGTGCGTACGCTTCAGCAAAGGGTGGATTGAAGATGCTCACTAAAAATATCGCCTCGGAGTTTGCTCATCAAAATATTCAATGTAACGGTATCGGTCCCGGATATATCGCTACTCCGCAAACCGCTCCGCTTCGCGAAAAACAGGCTGACGGCTCACGCCATCCTTTCGACGCTTTTATTGTCGGCAGGACTCCGGCAGCCAGATGGGGTATACCTGATGACCTAAAAGGTCCGGTGGTATTTCTTGCGTCTTCTGCTTCTGACTTTGTGAACGGACATATTCTTTATGTAGACGGCGGCATACTAGCATACATAGGTAAGCTGCCATGATAATTGGAGTAAGAGCGCATGATTACGGTAAGCATTCACCATCCAAATTATTTCATGCAATAGCGGATGATGGTTGGAAGGCTGTACAGCTTGCTTTCCCAAAAGCGATAGAAGGCATCGAGTCTTTTAATGATGTGAATCAGGAAATCGTGGATGATGTAAAATCCGCAATAACAAGCAGCGGCGTATCTGTTGCTGTTCTTGGTGTATATGTCGATCCTGCTGTTACAGATGAACTAAACCGCAAAGTGCAAGCAAGGTTCTTGCATCAGGCATTACCTTTTGCAAAGGCACTTGATGCCGGATGTGTCGGTACCGAAACAACTGTACGCGGTGAGTTTGCAGATATCCGCGCCTTATATCTAACACTTGAGGAGCTTTTACCGGAGGCCGAACGGCTTGGAGTGAATATCGGGATCGAGCCTGTGCATCGTCATACGTTGTATACACCGGAGCTTGCCCGGCAAATGCTAAAGGATTTCTCATCACCAAGATTAAAGATCATATTTGATCCGCTAAATTTGCTTACTCCCGATGTCATAGACTCACAAAATGATTTGTGGAAACGCTCAATTGATTGCTTCGGCGATTTTATTGTTGCGGTGCATATTAAGGGTGCGTCAAAGGAGCTTGACAGCAACGGTATGCTTGCTGATGTGCCATTTGCATCATCAATACTTGATCATGAGGGGTTATTTAAACTTATCAGGTCTTTGGAGGTACCTATTTTACGTGAAGGTGCTGTTCCTGAAGAAGCGGATAGTGATATCGCCTTCATTCAGAGTTTTTTGCGGTAAGTTGGTTTTATTATTTAAAGGAAAGGAATAAACATTACAATGAAACTGTCGTACAGAACAAATGCATGGCAATTGCTCACATGGAGCGAGCACACCGAGCTCGCTGAAAAGATGGAGCTTGACGGGCTTGAGCTATACTACTCACCTGCCGAAGCTTCAGATCTTATGAGCGATTTGCAGCTTAGACAGCAGTTCTTACGACGTTTGAGTGAAAAGCAGCTTGAAGTCGCTTGTATTGCTGTGGATGTTTCAGGTGGAGAAGAAACACTTGATGATGCGTTAAAAGATGCGGCGGATTGTATTGAGCTTGCAAGAGTTTTACGTGCTCCGTTTGTAAGTCTTGACATGAGTTATGAGACAGATGGCGATGAGGCTCGTCTTGTTTCACTGATCGGTGTGCTTTTGCCAAAAGCTGAAGCAGAAGACATTACTCTTCTAATTGAAACAAAAGGTGTTTTTTCTAACTCCGAAAGACTAAGCGGTATTCTCGAGCGTTTTGCCAGCGATAATCTTGCTGCTCTCTGGAATCTGCACCATACGTTTGTTTATGGCGGTGAATCCGGCGATACGACTATTAGTAATCTTGGTGCTTATGTCAAGTATGTACATGTATGTGACTCGTTTAAATCCGGCAATGATATTGTTCGTTGTCTGACAGGTGACGGTGATGTACCTTTCGGCGAGATGTTGCTCGCATTGCGCTCAATCGATTATAAGGGACACCTTACACTTGATAAAACTGGTGACAACTCCGGTCTTGACGATGCAGATGTTGTGTTACCTCATTATGTCAATGCCATGAACCGCCTCTCTGATACTCGTAAAAGATCTGAGAAATATTTTGATAACATCCGTAAAACCGGGAAGTATATATGGCCAAAGGATGATATGCTTGACATCACTTTTTCTCAAATGCTTGATCGTGTTACTGATGAGTTTCCCGATCAGTATGCATTTCGGTATACAACTCTCGACTATACACGGACCTACTCGGAGTTTCGTGACGATGTTGATGATTTTGCACGTTCTCTGATTGCTCTTGGAGTGAAGCCGGGTGATAAAGTGGCGGTTTGGGCAACAAATGTGCCGCAATGGTTCATTACTTTCTGGTCTGCAGTAAAAATAGGCGCAGTGCTGGTTACAATGAATACTGCATATAAAATCCGTGAAGCGGAGTATTTGCTGCGTCAGGCTGATGTTCATACGCTTGTTATGATAGACGGATACAGGGACTCGGATTATGTTTCCGTTATTAAGACACTTTGTCCCGAACTTGAGTATTCATCATCAAAAAAACCGTTGCATTGCAAACGGCTACCGTTTTTACGTCACATTATCAACATTACGTCAAAACAAAAAGGTTGTCTTACCTGGGAAGATGCTCTTAAGGCAGGTGTACGTGTGCCGGTAGAGGAAGTGCATCGTCTTGCTGCACTAACCCGTCCGCAGGATGTATGTAATATGCAGTATACTTCCGGAACGACCGGGTTTCCAAAAGGTGTAATGCTTACACACCATAACATAATAAACAATGGAAAGCATATCGGAGACCGCATGGACCTATCTACTGCCGACCGTTATCTCATCCATGTACCTATGTTTCACTGTTTTGGTATGGTGCTTTCTATGACAGCATCAATGACACATGGGACGACTATGTCGCCACTCCCGTATTTCACACCAAAAGCTGCACTTGCTTGCGTTAAGCAGGAACGTATAACTGCTATAAACGGTGTCCCGACAATGTTTATTGCTATGCTTGAGCATCCTGATTTTAATCCCGACGATTTTACACATACTAGAACAGGTATCATGGCAGGAAGCCCGTGTCCGATCTCTGTTATGCGAGATGTTATTGATAAAATGAACATGTCTGAGATAACTATTGTTTTCGGACAAACCGAAAGTGCTCCGGGCTGCACTATGAGTTCGATCGACGATCCTGTTGAAGTTCGAGTCGGCACAGTCGGCAGACCACTGCCGGGAGTCGAATGTAAAATCGTCGACCCTGAGACCAACAAAGAGATGCCTGATAATGAAAACGGAGAGTTTGTGGCACGTGGATATAATCTCATGAAGGGATATTATAAAATGCCGGAAGCGACAGCTGCTGCTATCGACGCTGACGGTTGGTTGCACACAGGCGACCTTGCCTGCCGCACACCGGAAGGAAACTTCCGTATAACCGGCAGACTTCGGGATATGATTATTCGTGGCGGAGAAAATATTTATCCGAAGGAGATCGAGGAATTCCTCTACACACATCCGAAAGTCAGGGATATTCAGGTCATAGGTGTTCCTTCGGAGCAATACGGCGAGGAGATCATGGCTTGCATCATTCTCAAAGACGGCGAAGATATGTCAGAACAAGAAGTCAAGGACTTCGTGCATGCCAATATGGCAAAGCATAAAGTCCCAAGCTATGTAGATTTTGTGATGGAATTTCCGATGAATGCCGCAGGCAAGATCATGAAGTATAAAATGCGTGAAGCTGCTGTTGAAAAGCTCAATTTGCAAAAAGCGGCGGAGATAGAGACGGCATAGAACTGCGGGGATTGGCAATGGGTTTGTTCAGCAAAAAAATAGAGCCACGTATTGAAGTTATACATGGTTTAGAGCGATTGTTTTTACAAAACGTTTCTGATGTATTGTTTGTTGTGGCAAAAAAAGGTAGTAATATCAGGCAGATTTGCACATTGGAGGAGTACGAAAAAGGGATCGTCGAAGTCCACAATGAAGACGGCAAGCGTGTTATGATAACGCTGCAAAGTGTTTCTAGATAATGTGTGCACTCCTGCTCAAAAAGACGGTTACATATACATTCTTTTTCGCTTGGTTGTCGCATCCGTGCGACAATGCGCGCGCTCCGCATCCGTGCTACGCTTGACAGAATGTATATGTAACCGCCTTCATGAGCTTAAATTTTCAGATTTAAGGCTTTGATGCCTTTTCTTGATAGCAGGCGTAAACTTGCTATCATTGCTATTATAGCAGTTATTCCTCCAATTACGAAAGCTGTCGCATATCCCCAGTTATCTATGATTGCACCTATTGCGTATCCGACAAAACTGAACGGGATGCCTATGCAATTGCCGATCACCTGGAATGCCGGGCGATATTCTCTTGGTGATATATCTAAGACATAGTTCATGTATCCGAGCCAGTTGTTTGACCAAAGACTTGCAAGAGCGCATATGGCGATCAACCAAACATATCCAAGTGAAGGAAAAAATATCAATGCAATTGCCATGGACAATGTAATTATTACACCGAAATTACATAACATTATCACTATTTTGTTACCAAACAAACGGCTTGTTTCGCCGAGCACGATACCGCCTAAAAGTCCTCCGACAATTTGAGAGTATACAAGCCAGGATATTTGAATTTCTGTGATTTCAAGAGCATGTGCGCCAAATACCACCATGAAGGTTATCACTGAAAAGCCTATATACCCGGGTATGCGTGCAATCAATGCATGCTGCAGTGGTTTACTTTCCTTGATCAGTTCAGGTATTTTCGAGTAGTACTTCTTAAAATCTATTTTCTTTGGAGCACTTATAGGTTTTGGATCTTTTACAAGTCTTATGAAAATGATTGACATAAGTAAGACCGAAGATGTTAGCACAAATATGTAACCGAACCGGAAATGATCCGTCAGTACCGGTGTCGCAAGCAACCATGTAAGAAGCAGTCCTGTTAAGAGTGAAACGCCACCGCCGATAGCCACCTGCATACCCATCATATGCCCTCGCAGTTCAGGTCTTATCGCTCTTGCTGTAAGTTCGCTCCATGGCATCGTGACTATTCCGTCGGCAAGCCAAAATATCCCAAAGAGCGCAAGAAAAATGCCTACTGCCGGATACGCTCCAAAACCGAGAAATAACGGAATTGCCATTATTACAGGTATTACACGCTGGATAGCCATTGCGTAAAACAATGTGTTTGGGAGATTTCGTATCGACTGTACAATGGGAGCGCCGATCAGTTGTCCGATAAGAATGCAAAGTGCTTGCAATGTAATTGCCAGACCTACAAGTGTAATTGACCCGGTCATATTATCAATAAATAATGCTACGGCACCACTTGTTGCCATAACAGAAATGCCTCCAAGAAAGGACGCACCTTCAAATGTCATCGCAAAATAATTGCGATCATATCCTTTTTCCTGTCTTGTTTTTATGACTTTGTTTCCTCATCTTTTTTTTGAATGATCTCTTGAATGATATAAGTCGGGCGATTTTGCAATTCTGTGTAAATGCGACCTATGTATTCACCCATCAGACCGAGAATCATTAGAACTATTCCTTGTGTGAACAAGACCGCTGCTATAGTTGATGCCCAGCCTGCTATTGTCCTGTCCGTAAAGTAGCGCTGATAAAAAACATATAGTATATACAAGAAGCTGAAAACAGATATTGAAAAGCCCAGCATTGTTGCAAGCTTAAGCGGTTTGTATGAAAATGATGTGATCGCGTCCATCGCAAACGATATCATTTTTCTTAGCGGATATTTTGTTACGCCGGCAAAGCGTTCTTCTCGCACATATTCAACCGGGATTTGCTTAAATCCTACCCAACTGACAAGACCGCGAATGTATCGACTTTTTTCGGGAAGAGCATTTACAGCATCACAGACTTTTCGATCTATGAGGCGAAACTCACCCGTATCAGGAGGCAGATCTACAGAGGTCATGCGTCTAAGGAAACGGTAGAAAACACTTGCTGTAAGCCGCTTAAACCATGTCTCCCCTTTGCGTTTGATACGTTTGCCGTATATGACTTGATATCCTTCTCTCCATTTTTCTGCAAACTCGGGAAAAACCTCGGGAGGGTCCTGCAGGTCTGCGTCTATTATGAAAATTGCCTGTCCTTGTGCGTTCTCCATACCTGCGGATATTGCCGACATGTGGCCGAAGTTCCGAGTGAAGTTGATCAGCCGTACTGACGGGTCGTTTTCACAAAAACCGGCGATGATATTTGCGGTTTGATCTTTACTTCCGTCATTGATGAAAATGAGTTCATATGTCTGACCCATTTCTGTCATTACTTTTTTTATTCTGTTATATGACTCATTTATTACTTCCTGCTCATTATAGGCAGGTATAACAACTGAAAATACCGGATTTCCCATCACACCATCTTCAAGCTCCAGTCGAGCCGAATCCTCCTTCTCCCCTTGTTGTTTCCTCAAGATCATCACATAGTAAAATCTCAGGCAAATCACATTTAGCTATCACCATTTGTGCAATTCGATCACCATCTCTTACGGTGAATACTGTGTTTGATGTGTTTTTAAGTCCTACAATGACTTCTCCTCTGTAATCCGAGTCTATCACACCTACACAATTAGCGGGGATTATGCCCTGCTTTATACCCAGTCCGCTTCTGGCGTAGATAAAAGCCGCATACCCCGGTTCCAGTGCTATTGCCAAACCTGAACCTATCTTGTGTGTTTCTCCCGGTGCAACGATTATTTCATTATCCAAACATGCAGAAATATCGTACCCGACGCTGCCCGTCGTCTTTCGTTCCGGTAGTATTGCGTTTGCTTTTAAGCGCATTACAGGTAATTTCTTCATTTGTTGATACTCCGTGGTTTGTCTTAATATGATTTGGTCTTTTTTACGCTTACAAGTATCACACGATACCTGTATGGTTGTCAAGTTTGCAGATGTAGTAAATTTTTACAATTTATTACTTTTTTTACGGTTGTTTTTAGTTTTTCATTTGTGTATAATGGTGTCCTGTTTTTGATTTTAGTTTTTCGAAAGGAATGAGCTCTATTATGAAAGCATATGTTTTGTTGCATGGACAGACGGATTTTGATGCCGAGGGGCGAATAATAGGCAATAGTGACCCATCCCTTAATGATACGGGCAGAGAGCAGGCCCATGAGGTTGCAGAGAAGCTAAAATCCAAAGGAATCGATATGATCCTGTCGTCACCACAGCTACGCACTATGGAAACGGCTGAGATCATAGCACCTATTTTGGATATTGATGAAATAAAAATCACAAAAGGACTCAAGCTGTACGAACGTGCTTTTGGTGACCTTGAAGGCAAACTTATTTCTGAAGTGGATATGTTTGCACTCAGCAGTTGGTTCAGTAACGCAGCAACTCCAAATGGCGAGACCGTTAAGGAAACTGCCAACCGTGTAATCGCCTATATGAATAATATGGTGAAGATATTCAGAACTAAAACCATGCTCCTGGTCGTACCCGAGCATGTGCTTAGAGTTCTTTACTGGTTTTTCACCGGTCTTCCGGAGTTAGGAAAAGAGCGTGCTATAGACGCAAAAAACTGTGAGATTTTTGAGTTTGATACTGACGATATTCCCAGTGCAATCAAAGATTATGAACCTGCCGCCGATTTACCTTCCGATGGCGGAGGCGATGATGATCCCGGCAGGCTGCTCAGTCAGGATGAGATCGACAGATTGATTGCCGAGCTTGCAGGTGGATAGGCGCAGGTCGATAGGTGCAGGTCGATAGGTGAAAATAGTATAACCCGGATTCTTTAGTAATCACTTTAGAATCCGGGTGTTTTTTTATGCACTGAGTATTTTGACTACAATCACTGTTGAGTTGTCTCTTCCTCCGTGTTCTTGTGCGGTTGCAGACAGTTCTTTTGCTATTCCCGATGTATCCAGATCCTTTCTCACCATTATATCTATTATATCATCATCGTGTACCATATCGGTGAGCCCGTCGCTGCATATCAGGAAAATATCATTCTTTTTTATCTTTATCTCTTCTGAAATGTATGGTTCCAGTATCACCTCGTTTGGAAAAACTCCAAGGTGTTGGGTTAGCTGCTGATTTTCGGTGTGATCCTCGGATAATAAGTATAGGTTTTCTTTCCTGCAAAGATATACCCTGCTGTCTCCTATATTAAACGAGGTCGCTTTGTTTTCACGGATGTATAAAAGGGCCAGAGTTGAGCCGCTTCTAATACCTCTGTTCTTTTTGACTTCATCGCAAATGAGTTTATTTGCTTTTTGTATGTAATCATATACAGTGTCTCGCACGTCGGTGGATATGTACTCGGCAAGGGTTCTTGCAGCTATCATTGAAGCTACTTCACCTGAGTTATCCCCACCCATTCCATCGTACACAGCATATAAGTATGAGTCGCGATACATACTATCAACAAAACCTTCGGCTGCTATCATACCATCTGTTTTGAATTTCCCGTTGACAAAGTAGTTGTCTTCATTGTTGGCTCTAACCAGGCCAACATGTGTAATAGCTGTGCTTTCTATTATAATTGTACTCACCTGCTCT
>Ga0123356_10006799_pt1 | contig 11508 bp, 7 predicted proteins | sample TergutEmb28metaG_2_FD_92546 | JGI IMG/M metagenome (GOLD analysis project Ga0123356, IMG submission 92546) | Embiratermes neotenicus P3 segment gut microbial communities from Petit-Saut dam, French Guiana - Emb289 P3 | ecosystem: Host-associated > Arthropoda: Insects > Digestive system > Gut ... | reverse complement strand
CGCCGACAAAAACGCGCGCTCCTGGTGGTGGATCTTTTTGTTGCTTTCGCTTTGGGTTTTTGGCATTCGTACGGGCTGCCTTGCTTTCCTCTTTTCCGATCAGTATATGGCCATGGTTCCCCTCGCGAGCGGTGGCATTCAGGAACGTCTCAACGATCCGAGGCTTGCCGATGTTTTCGAGAATCCGGCTCTGTTAAGCCAGGCTGAGTACGCCGATGTTATGGAACTGATAGAGCTTTTTAGCCAGCCTGAGTATATCGCCGCGTTTGAGCGGCTGGATCTTTACAATCAACCGGAGTTTACCGAGTTCGCTGATAACGTCACAAAATATTCGGGTATTTTACTCTACGCGGTGCAAATCCTGGGCGTGGCGGTGGTTCCAGCGCTTATGGCGAGGTTTGGGGCCTTGCGCGGCAGCCGGACGGAAAAACAGGTTACCGTCGGCCTGGCAGCGTTCAGCCTCGCCTGCCTGCCGGTCTTCTTCTTCGTGCGAGGTTTGTACCTGCACCCGGCTGTGCTCTACACGCTCCTCGCCATCTTCGTGTTATGCCCGTCCGTGGCGATGGGCATCGCGTTGCGGCGCGGCGCTTTGTGCTGGCAGGAGGGGAAGGTTGCCTTGTACATTGGCCTGGCTTTTGCGCTTGACCATGTTTTGGGGCAGTTGCATTACTATTCCTGGATTGCCACAGAAAACCCGGTCATTTACTTGGTATATTCCTATGCTTTTTTCGCCGGACTGCTGGTTGCGGCGGCAACGCTTCGCCTGCGTATGCGCGGGCAAGACGCGCCCGTCCTGCCGCCCATTCCTCATGTTTATCCCCGTAAATTTCCAAGGGCCGTATGCGCGCTCCTCATTGTGCACGCATTGTTCTCCAGCGCCATCAACACGGTCATCTATTTTAATAACATGGATGATTTCCATACTCTCGGTTATGAGTTGTTTTTCTATGCTCTGGCGCTCTTTATCATCCTGGCGACTGTAGAGCTGTACCGCCGGCGCCGGTGGCTGGCCCCGATGCTGATCGGCCTGCTGCTGATTTGTTTTGGCCAGGGACTATCGCTTTTTGGCATACAGAGCATGCAACTTGCAGTCGCGTACAACCTCACCACCATGGCGGGTAAAGTACCGCCCCTGCTGGCGGCGATGATCATCCCTGTATATTATGCCGTGGGTACGCGCAAGCAAGGGCTGGCGTGCCTGGGGTTTGCCATTCCCGCCGCCGCGGATTTTCTGCTGAACCTAACACAACTCACCGAAAAGGGCATTGCCGGCGTGCTGCCGGGGAATTCCCGGCAGGGTGTGCTGTTGTTTGTTGGGCTTTGCGTTGTGGGCGCGCTTTTTTACCTGTATAACAAGTTTGAGCGTACGCGCACCGACGCGCTGCTAAAGGGCATACGGGAAGGCCTGCGCGAGCGGAAGAGCTTGCGGGAAACCGTGGACAGCCTAGACCTTACCTTGCGCGAGAAGGAAGTGACCTCGCTTTTGCTGGCCGGGGATTCCCAAAAGATGATCGCGGGAAAGCTGAATGTCAGCTTCTCCACTGTGTCATTTCACATCCGTAACCTATACCGCAAGCTTAATATCCAGAGCAAGGGCGAACTGTTCGCGCTGTTCCTCACCGAAGAGCCGCAGGTTGTCGCCTAAATAAAAAGAGGGCCAGGCGCTTCTTCCTTTGAATGAAACGCCCGGTCCTTTGCGTGCGATGAAATATTATGAAATGGGAATCATCATGAACAATCCCTATTGCTGGTTATATCCCGGATCAGGCAGTATAGCCTTCAGCGCGTCAAACCCCAAAATATCATGCAAGCTCATCCGCGAGTCCAGCAAAAAATCTTTCTGGAACGTAAAATTATATATATCCCTGCCGTCCGCCATCCGGAAGTAATAGCGTAAAGTATCATGCCTGGAGCCGTTCTCCGGCCTTTCCGCCATGACGGTAATGCCCTGAAGCGCCTCAAATACGGCGCGAATCACCTCCGGGTCGGTTATGGTTACCGGGTTGCCGCCAACCTCGCCTTCATAGCGTACGGAAACCGAAACGGGGAAGTCTTTGTCGAAGTTTTCAGCAAAGGCGGTGAGCACAGGGTTGTTTAGGTATTCCAGCAGCGGGATCCCTTGGCCTGCCGCGGGAGGCTGCTCCATTGGTCCTTCCATATAATCGAAGCCAAAGGTGAGGAACATGATATCCGCATCATAACGAAGGTAGTATTCCGTCGTGATGCCCCTATGGCTGGGCATGGACATGTAAACCTCCACGTCCTCTCCCAGGGCCGCTATTTCCTCGAGGTCAAAAGGATACATACTTTTCCCGATATCGGCCGCGAGCTCCGTATAGACCATACCAAGCGTTTTGATGTTAGCGTAAATACAAGCATTAATGGCGATGCTGTAGTCATACAGGGCCTTTTTGTGCTGTGAGGCGGGCATATTACCTAACTCCGGCAAGGGATACATGGCAAGCCCTATCAGCAGGGGAACCTCACCGCTCCGTATGCCGACAATAGCCTCCAAGTGGTTTAGCCGCGCGCTTCGGAACAGTTTATTGTCCGCGCCATACGCGCGCGTACGGAAATCCTCGCCATTCAGGCCCCTGTCAATCCCTTTTGCGTTTATGTAACTAACGAAAGCGTCAATCCATTCCTTGGCATCAACGCCCGCCTCGCCCCATAGGAGCGCAGGGAGCGTGCCGGGCTCGGCCCTGTCCTCTGGCGATATATCCTGTGTTTGCGCGTACGCGCTAACCATTGGAAAAACCATCAGCAAAAACAGCAAAAACGAGAGCGCCTTTTTCATCATCATCACCCCTATGGTTTGTTAACGATTCCGGTAAAGAGCACCTGTGGGCTATCGCCATCCGTTTCGCCGTATACGATAAAAACGAACGGTTTGTCGCAGATCATCTCAAACGGTTCGGGCCCGAACCCGGGCGGCATGGCCATGGCGTAATCCACTACGACGATGGTTGCGGCGGCTGCGGTAGTACCCTTTTCATCCACCTCTATAACCGCCTTGTGAAACACGCCAGACACCCACATGTCATAAGCTTCCTCAACCAAACCTCCCGTGAGCGGCGCAGCCTTCTTGTCAAAAAGCGGAACACCGAGCGCTTCGAGTACATTCTTCAAATTCATGGTGTCTCCCTCAATGGTAAACTTCGGGAGCAGCAGCAGCCCTTCCGCCGGCGTTGCGCCCTCCATGATGGCGTTAAAATATTCGCTGGTCATGGCCGCCAGCATTTCCACGGCGCTTTCGTCCTTAGGCAGGATAACGCATAAGCCGCCGCCCTCCGCAAACGCCAGCGGCATGGCCTGTACCCGGCTGTCCTCATAATAGTCTAGGTTGCCGCCCCGACGCGGCATGTAAAACGCGGTCGTGTCGCCTCCCGGCGCGTGGAAAATATCCTCCTTGGTGTTGTTTGGGTTAAACTCCTTCTCCCATTGGCCGGTGAAATAAATAGCGTTTGTTATGGCTATAATTGCGTCGGGCGAGAATGACTCTATAATTCGCTTTATAAGCCCTTCGGTGTTATCGCTCGCCCATTGGTTCACCGTGTCAACAGCCTCGTGGGATGAAAAATCGACGTTCGCGGCGGTGCCATGGTAAAAACCGGTAAAGATATCCGCGAACTCCTTCTTTAGCGTCACTTCGCTGCTGACGAATATCGCGTTGGCAATCTTAAGCGCGTTGGTTGGGGCAGATTTTATTCCAAGCAACTCCGCCAGCGTCGTTTTGCTTTCTTTTATCAGGCCATCCATCATCAGCGAGGCAGCCGCGTTTATTTCATCCGCCGTTACTCCGGCTACACCAAGCGCATCGAGCAGCGCGTCCCGGTATTCCTCGTTGGTCGCGTTAACCAGGGCCGCCAGCGGAATCCATACGGAGTATGGCGAACATATTAGGTTGCCGTCGTCAACCATCTCTGCCAGTTCTGCGCTCAGGCGGAAGGCAAAATCGTTTGCGCCTGCCGCGACGGCCTTGTCCGTTCCACTCCATCCGCCTGTGGGTATACCGCCCACGAAGGCCATTCCCATGGAGCCCGTTAACGCCATAACAGCGCATAACACGAATAATACCGTACATTTCCATAATCTTTTCGCTAATCTATTCCTTAATCTTTTCATTCGCTGTTCCCGCCTTCCACTCATAATTATAAGCGTTTGTCCCTGGCCTATGGCGCAACAAAGGAATCGGCCATGTAACCCATGTCATTTAGGTAATCCGTGGAGTATTCGGGCAGGGCTGTCAGTGTAAACTGGTACAGGTATTTACCAGAAGTGAGCATTATGATCCAAAGCTGCAGGTCAATATCGTTTGCACTAAACCGCCCGCCCATTATCGCTATACGGTGTGTTTCCATTTCTGTAAGCGTTAGGGGAAAGAGGGTATCAAAATCGTCAACCGAGTTCCGAATATCGTTGGTAAAATCATCCATAAAGGTAAACAATTCACCAATATCCATTTGCGCGCCAATGTCCATCGGGACGATGTTGATATTGTTAGCAAACAAAGGAGAGGTTCTGTCGTTTTCGTATAGTATCACAATGGGATCGTTCGTCACCCGTGACAACTGGGATCGAATCAACGCGCTTTGCTCGGCATCTTCACTGAGCCTAGTGAGGAGATCTGCGGCATTAGCGCCGTCAACCACATACCAGGCCTCCGGTATGGTAAAGCTATACCCCATAACGGGATGGGTATATACCTCGGCCAGCGCGCCAAAACACAGAACAGGGACAATGGCAAGGATTGCCAGAATGGAAAAAAGACGTTTCATAACCTGCTGCCTCCTTCGGTTTGGATGGTTTGAAAATACGCTGCCATGCGACTCATCGCTAATAAACGCCACAGGGGCTGGCGCAATCACTACTTGCGGGCCCCGCATACATGAACCGGCTTATCGCCGATGGGTTGCGCGGAGTTGGATATCTTAACCATCATGCTCCTGTCCATAGTATACTCAGAATCCCTCTAACTGTCACCTGTATGTTAACGTAGGAGCGATGCCAATCATTCCCTTACGCCATGAAATGCAGTGGTAGATCACCGAGTGTTTTATAGTTCGCATATTCCTTTCGTTTACCTAACCGGGGTTCCTACGCAAACATGCAGATAGGAACCGGCATAGGATTGGTTTGCATTGTGTGACAGGAGTGTTATACTGTGTACGGGATACAGGATGCGTGTGAGTGAGGTACGAACAGGATGTGTTATCAGCAAGGAAAAGGCCAAATAGCGGTTTTCCTGGTTTGCCTGCTGACCTTGTTAGTGGCCGCGGGTTTTGCGGAGGAGGAAAGGACGGATGCAAGCGGGCTGTGGAGGTATGTGCTGGAGGATGGCGGCGCTACGGTTATGGGATGTGTGGATGAGCCCGATGCTGACTTGGTGGTTCCTGGCGAGTTGGATGGTTTTCCGGTAAAAGCTGTCGGCCCAATGGCGTTTGAAATGTGCGTGGGGTTAACCACCGTGGAACTCCCTGAGGGCATTGTGAGTATTGGCTCCTCGGCATTTGATTATTGTGAAAATCTGCTACAAATCACCATTCCAAGCAGTGTGACAAGCATTGGAGAGTTCGCGTTTTACGATTGCCCCCGGTTGGCGTTTATCACCCTGCCGGAGGGCCTGGAGAGCCTTGGGGCCGGGGCATTCATAGGAGCGGGGTTAACCAGCATCGCCATTCCGTATGGGGTGACCGGTATTGAGGAGGAGGTATTCGCCCTTTGCTATCGCTTATCCGACGTGACCATTCCCAACAGCGTAACCAGCATTGGCGATAGCGCGTTCTATCGCTGTAACGGCTTAACCAGCATTGTCATTCCAGGCAGCGTGACGGACATTGGCGATTTTGCGTTTTATGGGTGTGTTGGCTTAACCAGTGTTATTATCCCGGATGGCGTTACCAGCATAGGACGTTATGCGTTTGCCGCGTGCCGCGGGTTAAGCGGCGCGATGATTCCAGCCAGCGTGATCCATATTGGCGACAGCGCGTTTGACACGCCAGGCGCCGTATATAGGATCGATGATGCCGACGAGGAAATTGAGCTTAAGGGCAGCGACAGCCTGTTACTGACCGTGGTGGAAGGCAGCGTTGCCGGGCTGTTTGCCATAGAGAACCATATACCATATGAGCTCGTTGAGTGAGCGCGTTTATCGATATCATTCAGCAGAGGGGGATTTGTTATTTTGAAAACCGCAAAAAGAAGGGGTTGTTTTTTAACCGCCTGTTTATGGGTTTTGCTGCTTGTATGCGGCGCGACAGCCTCAGCGGACGGCTTGCTGGAGGCGATGATCTATATCGCGCTTGGGGAAGGCAGGACCATCGAGGGGAGGCTACGCCTGGAGGCGGGCGACCTGCTATCCAGCCTGGGCGGAACGCCCGAAAGCATGCAAGCCATGGCTATCTTGAACGATTTGCTGTCCAATGGGTTACTGCACGTACGCTATACGCGGGTGGGGGAGCAGGATGTGGTAGGCATAGCCTTGGAGTTGAGGGAGGAGACGGCGGTTTCCGTGGAGGCGCGTATAGCGGAGGATGGAATCGCCCTGAATACAAGCCTTCTGCCCGGCAAAACCCTTGTCTTTCCCGCCGAGCTCTTCGAGGAGGCGGTTTCAATCCTACTCCCGCCCATATTGGATGAGGTATATCTGGAAGCTCTGGCCGGCGCCGTGGAGCGTTATAGCGCGCTTATGAACAGTTGGATGGCGCAAACGGAGGGCGTCCTTAGCGTAACCGGAGAACAAACCCCTGCCACACAAATGAGGGATGCCATAACGGACGTCATTACGGCGCGTGTTACCCATACCCAGTGGCAAGCCTTGTTGCGTTTCCTCGCGGAGGAATTCATCCAGGATAAAGCTTTCCAGCAAGTGTTGACCTCGCGGGCAGACGGCATGGATCCGGAGATGATGATCACCGTGGTTCAAGAAATGATAGACACAATGGACGCGCCGAACGATGCCGCGGTGGAAGTAACGCTCTCCTTTGGGGAGGATGATCAAATCGCCGGCCTTGACGTGCGTATTGAGCCGCCGGTGTCTTCTCCTGCGGGAGCGTCCGCGCAGTTGCAAGGCTCCTTTGAGTACAGCCACCGCGCCATCGATTCTGAAAGAGCCGCCGATTCCTTTTTGGCATCCTTCACCTGGGGCGTGGACTCGGAGTTGCGGGCGCAGTTCTACCGGCGGGATCGGCTCCCCAACACCGCTCTCGCCCATGAAGGCATGGAATACGGTGGCCACGCCTCCTTCCGTACGCCGTATACCGGCGCGCTGGATTTGGATGTGCTGGGTGACATTCGGTATACCGTGGAGCCGATGATGGAAACCTTTGAACACTCCCTTTTATTGAGGCTTTCAGAGAAAAATGACGACCCGGACCTTGGGGACATGGCCTTGCTCCTGCAAGCGCCTCTGTTGGACGCGGGGTTTACGCTGAACACTCAAACCCAGGCCATTGAGCTTGCGGACTTCTATCACGCCGGTGCTTTCGTGTTGAAGCTCATGGAGATAGAGGTAGGGCTTGAGTATATGTTGGAATCCTCTGCCTACATGCCGGAGGAACAACCCAATCAAACGGTGATCTGGCTGGATGAGCTTTCCCGCGAGGAATTGAGCGAACTCATGCAGGAGTTACAAATGAATACTATGATGCTGCTTTTACAATTTGGCGGCGGTTGAACATCCGTTACCAGAGTTGACAGCATCCGAATATCAGTATAAAGTGCCTTTGTCGGGCTTATTGGCTAAGCCCGCAGGACGGCACGTTCCATCGCAAATGAATAGCGCCCCACCTAACTCACCGCCCCTACGTCGCTTCCGCAGAAAGGGGAATAAAAGCATGGGCCGAACAATGGCTTGGATCGTTCCAACCAGGAACCATAACGGGATCACAAACCCTTTGCTGGGAAAGAGCAGCCGTGAGCATGTAAAAAGCGCGCTCGCGGAGGCGGGGATAGCGACCGCCGCTGATGAATCCCAGCTTTTTAACCCGCAGGAGAGGATACTCCTTGTTTGGGAGCACGCTGCGGGTTTAAGCGATAAAACCTTGGCAGTCCTCGCGGAAACGGGCCAAAACAGCATCGTGCTGGATACGGTAGGGAAAATCCCCCTTGCAGCTGTGGTTATTCCCGGGACCTTTCCATTGTCCCACACATTGCTCCACGCGGGGGAAGGTGCTGTCCAAAGCCTTATGAGCCGCATGACGGAGGAAAACGCGCTGGATGGCTGGGCTGTGGTTACGCCGGAAAACCAGGGCGAATGCCTTGCCCTGCTGGATGCTGCCAGCTATACCGCCCTCCACGGGGAGTTGCGCCAGCGCCTGGCGCAAAGGCATATGGCAAACGGCGTGATCCTGCTTAACCCGGATAACGTTATTATTGAAGCGGACGTGCGGATTGGCGCGGGTACCATCATTTATCCGGGCAACCTGTTGCAAGGTCAAACCGTCATTGGCCCCGGGTGTACGCTGTATCCCAATAACCGCATACTCAACGCGGCCATCGGCGAGGAAACCACGGTGGAGGGCAGCGTGCTGCTGGACTGCTCCGTGGGCCGCCGCGCCACGGTGGGGCCATTTGCTTACCTGCGGCCTCAAACCGAGGTGGGCGATGATTGCCGTGTAGGCGATTTTGTTGAGATTAAAAACAGTTCTGTTGGAAACGGCACCAAGATATCCCACCTTACATACGTAGGCGATAGCGATCTGGGCAGGAACATCAACCTGGGTTGCGGTGTCGTTTTTGTGAACTACGATGGGAAGGTAAAACAACGTTCCCTGGTGGAAGACAACGCCTTTATTGGCTGCAATTGCAACCTTATCGCCCCTGTGCGCGTAGGGGAAGGCGCGTACATAGCCGCGGGCAGCACCGTCGTGGAGGATGTGCCCCAAAACGCGCTCTACATGGCGCGGTCCCGGGGTTCCATTAAGGAGGGCTGGGTTAAGCGGAGAAAAGAACAGGGTAAACTGTAACGCAAAACGATAGGCGGGAGACAGAACAATGTACCTGATTGTGGGCCTTGGCAATCCCGGCGACCCATACGAGCATACGCGCCATAACGCGGGGTTCGATGTGTTAACGCTGCTTGCTGGAAAGCTGGATATATCCATCAAGCGGTTTAAGTACAGGGCGCTCATCGGAAAAACCCAGGTTAACGGAGCGAAAGTGCTGCTATGCAAGCCGCAGACCTATATGAACTTGAGCGGGGAGTCCGTATGCGCGCTCATGCGCTGGTACCGGATAAAGCTCGATCATCTGCTGATTATCTATGACGATGTGGATCTGCCCGCCGGCACGATCCGCGTGCGCAGGGAAGGAAGCGCTGGAACGCATAACGGCATGCGCTCCATTATCGATGCGCTGGGCACGCAATTCTTTCCCCGTATACGGGTAGGCATTGGCCCCAAGCCTGAGAGGTTTGAACTGGCGGATTGGGTGTTGAGCCCCTACCATACGGCACAGGAGCGGCAGGTCGCCTTCGAGGCGTACCACATGGCCGCTGACGCCGCCCTGGCGTTTGTGCGCCATGGAATTGACAGCGCTATGTCCGGCTTTAACAAGAGGGCCGTTGAATGAATGAAGGCTTGCTGAATCAATTGAGCGTCCTGCCCGCGTGGCGGGAGCTGCTGTCCGCCATAAGCCAGCCTGGGGCGTCTGCTGTATGCGCCGGCTTAACAGAGGGGGAGCGGCCGTTTTTCGCGGTCGCGCTTCATCGCCAAACCGAGAGCCCTATTTTACTGATTGCGCCCACGGAGCTGGCCGCCCAAAAGTATGCGCAGGATATCAACCGCCTCACTGGGGGCGGCGCCGCTGCGCTCCCGGCAAGGGAAATCCAGTTCAGCCGGGCTGCTGCCAGCCGGGAAAGCACCTGGCAGCGTCTTGCCGCCCTGGATGACCTGCTAACCGGGAAAACACGCGTCCTGTGTTTGGCCATTGAGGCGCTTTGTGATCGCCTGCCCATTGCCGGGCTCTTTCAGCGGTTGACCATAGAGCTTGCGGAAGGCTGCCGTTTCGGGCCTGATCAGCTTTTAACAAAGCTACTGGCGAGCGGGTATGAGCGCGTGCCCATGGTGGAAGGCCGCGGGCAGTGCGCTATACGCGGCTCTATTTTTGACGTGTTCCCTCCCGCGGAAGCCGACGCTATCCGCATTGAGTTTTTTGACGATGAGGTTGACAGCATCCGGCGCTTTGATTGCATTAGCCAGCGAAGCATAACCCGCGTTCCGTCCGTCCGGATAACGCCGGCCACCGAATGCTTGCTGGCGGACTGCGGGGCCGTAGCGGAGCGATACCGCAATGCGATGGAGGACGAAGAACCTGCGGGCGCGAAAGGGGATTCTGCCGGTAAGGCGGCGCGAAGCGCCTCAACGCCGGACGGGTTGCTCTCCCTGGAGGATTTTCTCCTGGAGCTGGACGCGCTGGAGGGGGAAGAGAGGCTGCCGGAGGGTTACGAAGCGGAGGAGCGGGAGGGTAACATAGGGGAACCGGAACCCGCGGATGGCAACGCGCTGAATTGGCAGCACCAACGCCATTTACACGAGTTGGAACGCTTGCGGGCCGGACAGCCCCCCCGAACCGGCTCCATGTGGATTAACGTATTAAGCGAACAGACCGTCACTGTTTTGGATTATATCGAAAAAGCCGTTATTGTGGGCGATCGCCCAGAGCAGTGGCCAGCCAGGGCGGGGGCCAGGGCCTCCCAGTTTAACCGGGATTTTCTGGATGCTTGCCGCCGCGGCGATGCGTTCCCGGCCCAGCGGGAGCTTCTGCTCCCATATGAGGCAATCCTACCCCTGCTCACCAGCCGGACCAACGTGCTGCTCACCGATCTGCGCGCCGGGCTTGGGCAGCTTAACCCTACCCGCGCCGTTGCCTTTGATTCCAGCCCCGCTTTGCCTTACCAAAGCCGCCTGGACCCTCTTGCAAGGGATATCGCCGCGTGGAGGGAACGCGGCTGCGCCGTGGTGCTCTTTGCCGGCGGTGAGGCGCGGGCAAAGCGGCTCCAGCGCGCCCTGGACGAAATAGGGGTACGTTCCGTGTACACGGAGGATATGGACAGCGAGCCGGCGGAGCGGGAGGTTTATATACTGCCTGTTTCCTATTCCAAGGGCTTTGTGCATATGGATGCCAAACTCTGCGTGGTGTCGGATACGGACTTATTTGGCACGGCGTACCAACGCGCCCGCAAGAGCCGGACGACGGGCGAGCGCATCGCGTCGTTTACCGATTTAAAGCCCGGGGATTACGTGGTGCACGACTTCCATGGCGTGGCTGTGTACCAGGGGATCATACAAATGGCGGACGAGGGCGTAAAGCGGGATTTCCTGTTTTTACATTACGCCGGGAACGATAAGCTGTATGTTCCGACTGATCAGTTTGACAGGGTGCAGAAGTTCATCGGCGCGGAACGCGGCGCTCCCAAGCTCAACCGGCTGGGCGGCGTGGAGTGGGGCCGGCAAAAGGGAAAGGTGAAGGCCGGGCTTCAAAAGCTGGCCTTTGATTTGGCTGAGCTCT
>Ga0123356_10006798_pt1 | contig 11509 bp, 10 predicted proteins | sample TergutEmb28metaG_2_FD_92546 | JGI IMG/M metagenome (GOLD analysis project Ga0123356, IMG submission 92546) | Embiratermes neotenicus P3 segment gut microbial communities from Petit-Saut dam, French Guiana - Emb289 P3 | ecosystem: Host-associated > Arthropoda: Insects > Digestive system > Gut ... | reverse complement strand
CATTGGTTTTTGCTCGGCAGTACGCCGTGACGTGATATTAGAAGACCTGGAAACATTAGGTCTGGACTCCAGCCTGATCGATGACCCGCATGGTGAAGTCACAAAGATCGTACACAAGCGTCTGCAGCGTTATGCCGATAATAATCTTTCTGATAAATATCACAAAGTAGCTGTTACCGGCTGTTATATGCCGTGGAACAGGATGTTTGAAGTCGGTTTACGATGTTCTGTTGAAGAGATTTCTACCGGATCATAAGAAATGGAGTCAATCATGAACCATATTCGCGAGCAGCTTTATGATTTAGGCTTAATGCCGGGGGATGTCATGTTGATGCATTCATCCATGAAAGCATTACAAACAGAATTGACTCCCAAGAATTTTCTTTTGGAACTAATGCAGGCACTTACAGAAAAAGGGACATTGTTGTTGCCCGCATTGACATATGAAACCGTGACTTTTGAGAATCCCTTCTTTTCAATAACAAAAAGTGAACCATGTGTCGGTATCTTACCAAAAACCTTCATGAAAATGAAAAAAGTCACGAGAAGCATGCATCCGACTCATTCTGTTTGTGCCTGGGGTGCAAATTCATATACTATGACTGTCAAACATTTTCGCGACAAGACTCCGGTAGGTCTGAACTCTCCTTTTATGCTGCTGCCTGAGTTTAACGGTAAAATCTTGTTTATAGGTGATATCCTCTATTCATGCACATTTATGCACGGCATTGAAGAGGTTGTGTGTGCTCCGTATGTGATGAACAAGAAAATGACGAGATACACTCTTGAGGATGCGACAAAAACCACTATCGCAAAAAAATATTACACTCACAATTTCAAAGGCTGGAAACAGGAATACACACGAATTCGTGATGTTTTGGAATATCCCGATATCCGTACAGGGACGATTTGTAATGCACACTGCACTTTGATCGATGCCGGAAAGCTGAAAACCGCTGCAATCGAGCGGTTTCAAAGTGATCTCTATGCATTTGTCAGTCCCTTGCCGGGAGAACATTCTGTGTAACACTAAAAAATGTCATTTTACTCGCTTTTATACTTCTTACTTTCCAGCACCGCAAGCTCATCGCAGCGGTTATTATGTTCATTGTCCGCGTGACCTTTGACCCATTCAAAGGTCACTTTATGTTTATCCAGAAGCGGTACCAGCTTTACCCACAAATCCGGGTTTTTTACCTCTCCGCCTTTTCTTTTCCAGCCTTTTTGCTGCCAGGATTCAAGCCAGCCGAGGTTGATGGCGTTTGCGACGTATTGAGAGTCCGTATAAAGAGATACATCACAAGGTTCTTTTAACGCTTCGAGTGCTTTTATTACTGATGTCAGCTCCATGCGGTTATTTGTTGTGCTCATCTCTCCGCCGCTTAACTCTTTTTTACTTTTACCGTACATAAGTATCGCACCCCAGCCGCCCGGTCCGGGATTCCCGCTGCACGCACCATCGGTATATATTGTCACCTTTTTCATTTAATCATCAACTTCTTCAGTGACATCTGCTTCCTCTTCAGTTGCATCAATCTCCTCTTCCGTGACATCTGTCTCCTCGATTTCATTGGCACTGTATGTCACTTGTGATACATTGCCCGGTATATCTTCTTCGTCTTCTTCTTTTTCTGTCCGGGCTATGGAGATAACGCGGGCTTCACCGTTTGTCCTCATCAGGCGTACGCCCTGTGTTGCGCGTCCAATGATACTGATATCAGTAGCTGCCATGCGGATGATTGTGCCGTCGTCTGATATGATCATTACGTCGTCATTATCATCGACGACTTTTATATCGGCAACTTTGCCGGTCTTATCTGTTACTGTTTGGTTTTTCTTGCCGTAGCCGCCGCGGTTTTGAGTTTCTCCTTCTTCGCCGCGCAGGAATTCACTTATTTCTGTACGCTTTCCATAACCTTTTTCTGTTACTGTCAGCAACGCTCCGCCTTCTCTTGCGCGTGCCGCTCCAACGCAGTAGTCTCCTTTACGCAATCTGATGCCGCGTACGCCTGCTGCGACTCTGCCCATCGGGCGTACATCGGTTTCGTTGAAGCATATTGCTATGCCGTTATATGTTGCTATCAGGATCTTTTGGTTGCCGTCTGTATCGCGCACGGATATGAGCTCGTCATCTTCGCTCAGAGTCAATGCCCGGATGCCTACATTTTTAATGTTTTGCAATTCCTTTTTTCTCATACGCTTGACTGTGCCTTTGCGCGTTACCATCACAAGAAACTCATCATGTGCAAACTCACGCATGCGGATCATGGCTGAAACCTTTTCTCCCGCCTGCAGCGGCAGGATGTTGACAATGTTTGTGCCGCGTGCCTGACGTCCGGCTTCCGGGATCATATAGCCTTTTTTGCGATAGACCCTTCCGTGGCTTGTAAAGAATAAGATGTAGTCATGTGTGGAGGCAGTGAACAGCGTTTCTACATAATCTTCTTCCTTTGTGGTCATAGCTGTTATGCCGCGACCGCCGCGCCTTTGTGCTCTGTATGTGCTTGCGGGCATTCGTTTGATGTAGCCGGCATGAGTGAGAGTGTAAACGCATTCTTCCTCGTCTATCAAGTCTTCTATATCGATCTCGTCTTCAATGATCGCTATCTCTGTGCGGCGTTCATCGCCGAATTTATCGCGGATCTCTGTGAGCTCTTCTATAAGGACAGCATCGAGCTTTTCTTGATCTCCCAGCAGCATCAGATAATATTCGATCATTTTCTGGAGCTCGGCATATTCTTTTTCTATTTTCTCTATTTCAAGCCCTTGTAAGCTGCGCAGACGCATTTCAAGGATCGCTTGTGCTTGGATGTCGCTGAGTTCAAATCGCTCCATCAAACGTTCTTTTGCGTTGTCATAACTCGTTCTTATGATGTGGATCACTTCATCGATGTTGTCACAGGCGATACGAAGCCCTTCAAGGATATGTGCACGCTCACGTGCTTTTCTTAGGTCATACTCTGTGCGGCGGCGAACTATTTCGCGTTGGAAGGTAATATACTCTTCAAGCATTTGCTTTAGTGACAGTATGCGTGGCTGAGACTGGTCATCTACAAGTGCGAGCATGACTATTGCAAATGTTGTTTGCATTTGTGTCTGTGTGTATAAACGATTGAGCACGACTTGCGTGTTTGCATCGCGCTTTAGCTCTATAACTATCCGCATGCCGTCGCGGTCTGATTCGTCACGCATGGCAGATAAACCCTCTATGCGTTTGTTTTTGACGTTTTCGGCGATAGATTCAAGCAGGCGTGCCTTGTTGACCTGATAAGGCAGCTCGGTGACGATGATCCTTGTGCGTCCTTGTGAGAACTCTTCCATTTCTGTTCTCGCGCGAACACGTATACGGCCGCGCCCTGTCGCGTATGCTGCTCTCATTCCGGCTCTGCCCATGATGATGCCGCGAGTCGGAAAGTCGGGTCCGTTTATATGCTCCATTATATCGTCTAAATCTGCTTCGGGATTGTTCATGACATGAATGACGGCATTTATGACTTCGGTAAGGTTGTGTGGTGGAATGTTTGTTGTCATGCCTACCGCTATACCGCTTGATCCGTTAACGAGCAGATTCGGGAATCTGCTTGGAAGAACCCGCGGCTGTTTTCTTGTTTCGTCGTAGTTGGGATCCCATTCAACAGTGTCTTTTCCTATCTCGCGCAGCATTTCATCCGAGATCCTGGATAATCTCGCTTCTGTGTAACGCATTGCCGCAGGGGGATCGCCATCGACCGAGCCGAAATTGCCGTGCCCCGATATTAGCATGTATCTCATTGTAAAATCCTGTGCCATACGGACAAGTGCGTCATAGATCGACTGGTCGCCGTGCGGGTGATATCTGCCCATGATATCACCGACTGCTGTTGCAGCCTTGCGGAACTGCTTATCACTTGTAAGCCCGCTTTCATGCATTGTGTAAAGTATCCGGCGGTGGATGGGTTTTAAGCCGTCGCGAACATCCGGCAATGCTCTGTCGATGATGACTGACATAGCATACGTTAAAAATGACGTCTCCATCTCTTCTTCGAGTGGTGTTGCTACGATCTTTTGGTCAGGAAAACTGATGTCTCCTGTTTTTTCTTTTTTTGGCATCTTTTAAACCATTCCTTAATAAGATTCAGAAATATTATCTACATTACACTCCATTTTAATTGATAATATTTCCATAGAGCCACTGATACAGCAGTGGCTTTTTACATATCAAGATTCACAGCATACTTCGCGTATTTCTCGATATATTCCTTGCGCGGCTCTACTTTTTCGCCCATTAGTACTGTAAATATCTCATCGGCTTCGATGGCGTCTGTCAGCTCTATTCGCTTTAATACGCGTGTTTCCGGATTCATTGTTGTGTCCCAAAGCTCGTGTGCGTCCATTTCGCCGAGGCCTTTGTTTCGTGATATATCAACTCTGCCTTTTCCGTCTTCGCCGCGCAGCTCCGTAAGAGCAGCTTCAAGCTCTGCTTCATTTAGTGCCCAGCGAATTGTTTTCCCTCTTGTCAGCTTAAACAACGGTGGCTGTGCTGCATAAACGTATCCGCCTTCTATCAACGGTCGCATAAAGCGGAAAAAGAACGTAAGAAGAAGTGTTCTTATGTGGCTGCCGTCAACATCGGCGTCTGCCATTAGTATGACTTTATGATAACGAAGCTTTGATTCGTCAAAATCTTCACCTATGCCCGCGCCGAGCGCTGTTATGACCGGAGTCAGTTTTTCGTTTCCGTAAACTTTATCAGCCCGGGCCTTTTCGACATTAAGCATTTTTCCGAAGAGCGGCAATATCGCCTGGAATCTGCTGTCTCTGCCGCCTTTTGCGCTGCCGCCGGCACTGTCACCCTCTACGATATATAACTCTGTCAGAGCAGGGTTTGCTTCATTACAATCCGACAATTTGCCGGGCAAAGACATGCCTTCCAGTGCATTTTTTCGTCTGATATTTTCTCTCGCCTTACGTGCCGCTTCTCGAGCACGTGAGGCTGTGATCGCTTTATCAAGGATCATACGGCCGACCGATGGATTTTCTTCAAGAAAAGTTGCAAGTTTTTCCGCTATCAGACTGTCTACAAAAGATCTCATCTCCGAATTGCCGAGCTTTGATTTTGTTTGCCCTTCAAACTGTGCATCCATAAGCCTGACTGATATAACGGCAGTTACTCCTTCGCGGCAATCCTCTCCGGAGAGTTTATCTTCGCCTTTGAGCATATTGGTTTTTTTGCCGTAATCATTGAGAACTCTGGTCAGTGCTGCTTTAAAGCCGGTTTCATGCATTCCGCCGTCCGGAGTGTTGATATTATTTGCAAAGCTCAGCAGAAATTCATTATAGACATCTCCGCAGTATTGTAACGCTATCTCTGCTGTGGAATCGCTGCGTTCATCGGCGAGGTATATGACATCATCGTGAAGGGGTGTTTTGTTCCGGTTTATGTACTGTACGAATTCTATTATGCCGCCTTCGTAGCACATTGAGTCTTCTGTTGTTTGTCCTTCACGCTCGTCGCGTACTGTTATTCTCAGTCCGCCATTTAGAAATGCCTGCTCTCGCATACGGGTTCGCAGTATTTCATAGTTAAAAACACATTCGTCAAAGATCTCGTCATCAGGCTTGAAAGTGACTTCTGTGCCTGATTTATCTGTTTTACCAACGACGGTGATTTCCTGTGTTATATCGCCGCGCGAAAACTTCATTTCGTATATTTGCTCATTTCTATGAACCCGTACAACAAGCCATTCTGACAAAGCGTTGACCACAGAGGCTCCGACACCGTGCAAGCCGCCGGATACTTTATACCCGCCACCGCCAAACTTGCCCCCTGCGTGCAAAACTGTAAAAACAACCTCAAGTGCGCTGGTGCCTGTTTGCTCCTGGATGTCGATTGGTATGCCGCGTCCGTTATCTATGATCGTTATCGTGCCGTCGTTGTGTATTGAGACTGATACTTCGTCGCAGAATCCCGCAAGTGCTTCGTCGATTGCATTATCTACGATTTCGTAAACCAGGTGATGAAGTCCTGAAGATGATGTCGATCCTATATACATTCCCGGTCTGAGCCTTACGGCTTCAAGACCTTCAAGGACTTGTATGTGCGACGCGTCATAATCTTCCAAATCACCGTTTAAATTGTTATTGATTTCTTCTGACATTTATATACCCCTTTTTTGTGCCTTATATGTTATTCGAACCGCATTGATTCTGAGCGTTTATGCAGAGTTTGCGGGGATAGCTGTGATAAATAAACTGTTATCTCTTTATTTTTCCCGCTTAAGATAAAAGAGCGTGGCAATTCGTCCGAAACGTTTACAACACATCCTGCTTTTTCCGCGTCGCCGAGAAATGTTCGTGTTATATGAGAGCCTGTTGTGTTGTCCAGGTCAAATATCCCTATGACATCTGCCTCCGGGACGACTATATTTTGCCCTAAATGTAAATACAAATTGCTTCTCCTTAGTAAATACTCCCGTTATCTATTCGTAGAGTCTTTCCTTTGTGTCCCGAGGAGATTGCTGTATCATCACAGCAGGTGATAAACACTTGTCCGTGTTTTATCCTGCCGAGGATGAAGCTTTGACGTTTTGAATCAAGCTCTGACAATACATCATCCAGAAGTAAAACGGGATACTCGTTTTTATCGTCGTAGTGGATGTCGCGCTCTGCGAGTTTTATCGAAACGGATGCGGTTCGTGCTTGCCCTTGTGAGGCATATTTTCTTGCTGCTGTGCCGTTTATCTCGATTTCAAGGTCATCTTTATGTGCTCCGGACAGGCATTGTCCCGATCTGAGCTCTGCATTACGATGCTCGCGTTGGTGTTCAAGCAGGTCAGGCAGCAGATCTTCAGGCTTTTTTCCGGTAGGATCCATTCGCCCTACAGTTTTATATTTTATGCTTAATTTTTCTGTGCTGCTTGCGAATTCTTCGTGGATACTTGCGGCTTTTTTTGACAAAGCCTCTGAAAATGCCGATCTGTAATATATCAAACGTGCGCTTTGTTGTGCCAGCCTCTGGTTAAAATCGTCCAGTAACTCAAGCAGGGATGGTTTATCGTGATGGTCTTTTAAAATGCGGGTTTTATGGTCATAAAGCCTGTTGAACTCTGTGAGTGCCGCCAGATATCCCGGTCTGAGTTGTGAAAGGCAGTTATCCATCATTTTGCGTCTGACTGCCGCGCCTTCTTTTATAAGGGTCAGATCATCAGGGCAAAACACCACGGCTGTGAGCCTTCCGGCAAGTTCGTTGACGCTTTTTAGTTTTACTTCGTTTGCGAATAACACACGCCGACGCCCGTGAAAAAACCGTGCTTCAAGCGTTTGTTCCCGCTCACAAGAAACGATGCCCGCACGGATACTTGCACCATCGCGATCAAATGTTATAAGATCTTTATCGCTTGCCGGACGAAAAGAACGCCCTGTCGCAAGATAATATATCGCTTCGACCAGATTTGTTTTTCCTTGAGCGTTACGCCCTGTGATCACGTTGACACCATCACAGAAAGTTGCCTTTGCGTTGTTGTAATTTCGAAAACCGTCGAGATATAACTCGTTAACTAACATAGTGTCTTTATTTTATGACACGATCGTCTTTCCCTTCACCAAAATCACGTTGTCTTCGCAGCGAACGACCTCTCCCGGTTTGATTTTTTTGCCTCTTGAGTAACAAACCTCTTTACCGACAAATACCTCACCGTTTTGTATACGATACTTTGCTTCACCGCCTGTGGATGCTATGGATGCAAATTTGAGCAGCGAGTCGAGTTTAATGTACTCTCCGGTGATATGGACGCTTTTTACGTCTGCGAGTTTAACCTTCATATGCCTTTAACCTTACCGGAAGGATCATGTACAGGAAATTGTTTTTGTTATCCGCGGGGGATATTATGCATGGGGTGACGCCGGAGTTTAGCTCAAGTTTTACGTCGTCTGCAGGAGCTGCTTTCAGAGCTTCCAGAAGGTATTTATCATTAAAGCCTATTTCCAGATTATCACCGTCTCCGCTCATAACACACTCGTCGCTTGCTTTTCCCAGAGCTGAAACAGATTGGAGCTTGACAACACCATCTCCAAATACGCATCTGACAGGACTTTTTAACTTGTCGCTGATTATTAGCGACACGCGCTCAACTGCTGCAATGAGCTCATCTTTTTCTATTGTAAATTGGTATTTTGATTGTTGCGGCAAGGAGTTTTTGTAGTTTAAGAAATCGCCTTCAAGCCTTCGTGATATCAGGGTCGTTTCATCTATTGTGAAAATAATGTGTTTTGAACCCAATCTTATTGTAACTTGCTGTTCTCTATCAGATATGATCCTCTCTACCTCAGAGAGCGCAACTCCCGGGACTACAAAGCTCAGCTCAGGTAATCCGTCGTTTTCCAAGGGCTCGCGGCGAAGAGCAAGTCTGTAGCCGTCAACTGCTACTACGGTGAGCTCACCATCTAAGGTTTCAAACAATGCTCCTGTGTGGATCGGTCTTGATTCATTATCGCTTACTGCGAAATTTGTTTGTGATATCATTTTTTTGAGGATCGACTCGCTTATTTCTATTGTATCCTGCTCATCTACTGTCGGAAGCTCAGGATAATCTGATGTTGGGGAGCCTAATACTTCGAAATCACTCATTTCACTGCTTATTTCTGCGACATATCCTGAGTTTACTGCCATTGTTACATACTGACCCGGCATTTTTCTTATTATTTCACCAAGCAGGCGGGCGTTTAAGACTATTCCTCCTGGTGTATCAACGTCTGCAGGGACATTTGTGACTATTCCTGTTTTAAGGTCATAGCCTGTGATCCTTACATTATCGTTTTCTACTTCAAGCAGCAGTCCTTCAAGAAGTGGTATTGGACTTTTTGTGACCGCTGCGCGTGATGCTGTTAATATAGCGGCAAGGAATAAGGGTTTTTCACATGTAAATTTCATAGGTATGAGTTTCCTTTCCTTTTTCTCTCTTTAATATTATAGATATAAATATTATCTTTATAGTAATAGTTATAGTAGTAGAATAAATTGTGGAAAAGTATAAAAAAGTGTAGAAATTGAAGGTTTATTGTAGAAAAATATTGCGGATTACTTTTTGAGAAAATGTTGATAGTTTTGAAAGTGATGAATTTTCATCATTAATCAACAAGGAATGTTGAAAAATATGTTGATAAATGGGTTAGATAGTTTGAGTATTAATATTTGCCGAAGGTTTTTTTGAATTTATGTTTGAAGTGATATCTCTTATTATGTCAGAAAATTCTTTATCTTCGCTCATTTTCTTTTCAACAAGCTTTACGGAGGACATTACTGTTGAATAGTGTCTTTTAAAGACATCGCCAATGTCTTCAAACGAGAGATTGGTTATCTTGCGGACAAGGTATATTGCTATATGTCTTGCAAGTGCTGTATGGGCCTGTCTGTTTTGGACGATTATATCTTCCGGTGTGAGCATAAAGCATTTTGCTGTTTCTTCGATGATGTCATCTGTTGTGGGGATCAGGGCTCTTTCTCCTTTGTAGATGTCTTTCAGGCGCGCTTTGACAGCTTCAACTGTTATATCTTCGCCTATCAGATCTCTGTAAGCGATGATCATTTTAACTGCTCCTTCAAGCTGGCGGACGCTTGAGTCCAGGTTATCGGCAATGTAGTTTGTAACATCGTCCGGGATTATTGTGCCTAATTGTTCTGCTTTACTTTTTATTATGGCTCTGCGTAAGACCTCGTCAGGCGGTTGGATATCCGCGAGAAGACCGGATTCGAAGCGACCTCTTATTCTATCTTCCAGAGTGAGCATTTCTTTCGGCGGTCTGTCTGAGGTGAAGACTATTTGCTTGCCCAGTTCGTATAGTGCGTTGAAGGTGTGGAAGAATTCTTCCTGCATTGCGGTTTTTCCGGCGATAAACTGGATATCATCAATAAGAAACAAATCCGCGCTCCTGTATTTATCACGGAATTTTATATTCTCGTTTTGCTTGATCGCCAAAATGAGCTCGTTTAAGAAGTCCTCACCCTTTATGTATACTATATTGCAAAGGGGGAATTTATTTTCCACAGCGTGACGTATCGCACACAGCAGGTGGGTTTTTCCAAGTCCTGACTCACCGTATATAAAAAGCGGATTATATTCGCGTTTGCCGCTGGCTACAGCCAGTGCTGCGGCGTGGGCGAATTTGTTGGAATTTCCTACGACAAAATGTTCAAAAGTATATTCATTTATGCTCAGATAATCGGGAATATCTGAAGCTTCTGCCATTAATTTTAAGCCCTCGTCGTCGATTATTTTGACTTCGAAATCGCTGGATGAAAAAAGCTCGTTAAGAGCGCTTCTGATCGTGCCGAGAAAACGCTCCTCTATCATGTCTTTTTTAAATTTTGTGGGCGTATGCAAAATAAGGCGATTGCCGACAAGTTCAACTGCTGTGCACTCGTCAAACCATGTAGAAATAGCGGTTTTTGTTAAATCTTCCCCCAGTATCTCCTGTACCTTGCTCCATATGTCAACAGCGGAGTTCATAATGATTTTCCTTTCGGTTTTAAGGTGTGCGAGATCTTCAAAACACGAGCCGATTCGCACAGTTTATTCTATCAATTTCGCATGGAAAAAGCAAGTAAAATACCATGAAAAAAACTCGCTTCGCACCTTTTTTTCGGCACGAAGCGAAGACTGTGTAACACGAAGCGAAGAATGTGTAAGCAGTTAAATTTTATATTGAATTATCAAAGAAATAATCCTTAGGAACAACCGCTTATTTGCTCTCCATTGCGTTTAGCTTGCGGGTCATTGCGCTCTTTCTTCGAGCGGCTTTGTTCAGGAACTAAGCCCTATTTGCTCTCCATTGCGTTTAGCTTGCGGGTCATTGCGCTCTTTCTACGAGCGGCTTTGTTCTTGTGGATAAGCTTTTTTGTTGCTGCGCGATCAACGGTTTTTACTGCGGTTTTGTAAGCTCCTTCCGCATTGTCCCGATCACCTTCAACAACAGCAGCTTCAAACTTCTTTGTGTTGGTTTTCAGAAGTGACTTTGCAGATCTGTTTTTTGCTGTCGTCTTTTCGATGATCAACGCTCTTTTAGCTGATGATTTTATGTTAGCCATATTCTCCAAGAGGCAGTTTACTGCCTTTGACCTCCTTAAATTTTGTCGCGAATGACATAATACCACCAGAACGCATAGAAAGCAAGCATTTTTTGTGTGTTTACGCATTTCTGTGGTATAATACAAACAAAAAAAGGAGAATATTACAATGTCTGTAATAAAAATTACAAAAGAGAGAACCAGTTACCGCGGAAAATATAAAGATGCTCCTGTTCCCAGAGAAGATCTTATAAAAATCATGGAAGCAGGTCTTTGTGCACCTTCCGGTTGCAACACTCAAACAACAAGCCTGATAGCAGTAGACGATGCGGAGGTGCTGCACAAGCTTCGCGAAGTCATTGAGCCTGAGTTTGTTATATCTGCTCCCGCGATCATCTGCGTTCTGACGCAAGCAGTACCAGCTTATAAAAACGTTTGCTTTAATGTACAGGACTATTCGGCAGCAAT
>Ga0123356_10006797_pt1 | contig 11510 bp, 11 predicted proteins | sample TergutEmb28metaG_2_FD_92546 | JGI IMG/M metagenome (GOLD analysis project Ga0123356, IMG submission 92546) | Embiratermes neotenicus P3 segment gut microbial communities from Petit-Saut dam, French Guiana - Emb289 P3 | ecosystem: Host-associated > Arthropoda: Insects > Digestive system > Gut ... | reverse complement strand
TGCAGCAAAGGAGGCAAATGCTCTTGTTCGCGCTCCAAAGCGTACCATTCCTTTTTGCTGGAAATCAGACATAAAAACATTTCCGTAGGCATCGATAAGATACACAAAAAAACATAATCCGATTATTAAAATCGCATTAAAATCATGTCCGGTAAAAATCAAAAACAGCAGCAATATCACGCAGGAAAGTGCTGCGGTTAATGTCCTGAATCCCAAATAGTCTCTGAAGCTAAACTCCTCGCGAGTATCTATTACCTGATAGTAATTTGCGTTAAACAGGATAAATGCTACCAGCAGATTGGATAAAGCTACCGCATATGCTATTACGCCCGCCATTTCCAGGTTGACGAGCCTCGTAGTTATTAAAGTCATTAAAGTCGAAACCAGAACAAATGCACCTGAGGAAATGACCATCCAGAGGTGATTTTGAAACTCCGGTGATAAGAATCCCTTCTTCACGATTCCTCCGTTAATCCATTTCTATAGCTTCAATACATACTTTTTCAATACTGGTGACAAATCTGTCGATATCTCCGAACTCCTGTGATTTTTCAATTGCACCCTGTGATTTTTTGGCATAAAGATCATCATTTGCCAGAAGTTCGAGTATTGCTGTGCTGAAATCATCTTCAGTATCGCAAAGTGTACCGCAGGTGTCATCGATATCATCCTCAAGCCCCGGCACACGAGCTGCTATAACAGGCAAACCAATGCTCATTGTTTCAGTTACGGCAAGACAATGCCCCTCATATGCCGATGTCATAACCAGTAGCCGTGCTTGCTTTACATACTCAAACGGGTTTGTTAAAAATCCCGTGAGTTTGATAACATTTTGTAATCCAAGCTTCTCTATTTGCGTTACAACGTCATCCTTTAAATGTCCGTCCCCTATCATAACAACAGTTGTCTCGGGACGTAGATCCACTACTTTCTTTATTACATCTATAAACATCCACGGTCGTTTTTGATCGGAGAGTCTGCCCAGGTAACATATGTCATACGTTTTTGCCGGCGGTATCTCCCCCGCAAGTTCTTTAACGTTCGACAGATCCACATAATTGGGAATCGTTATATACTTGTCGCGTATATATTTGGAAAATTTAAAAGCCCTGATAAGATAATCAGAAACCCCTATCACCTTTTTTGCACGTTGACAGTAAAAAAGCATCCCGATAGAGTAGAAATTAAAGCTGTTGATAAAAGGCCAGTTATTTTGTTGATACGATACAAACGGTATGCCTGCAAGAGCAGCGGTCATACTTGCTTTATTGTCAAGTACGAGAAAAATATCGGGTTTTAGAGTTTTCCTAAGGTGTTTGAGTGTCTTTATTGATACCTTCTCAATAGGGACATGAGTAACACCACTATCTTTCAGATACTCGTTTATATCGCCTTCCGGGCTGCAATACCACACATCATGCCGCTTTGCCATGTGCTTTGCTGCAAGTAATGTCATGTTTTCAGCACCGTAAAAAAATCCTGTACGTAGGATACATGCTATGCGCATTATTTGCTTCTCCTTATTCCTATGTTTTATTATTGCTTAAGCTTTGATGCCATAACCAGGCATGCCTGATGATTGTATCGATATCCGTAAACTGAGGTTTCCATCCTAAGAGTTTTTCCGCAAGCTCTGCACTGCCAACAAGCTCAGGCGGATCACCCGGTCTGCGGGGAGAGATTTTGACGTCTATATCTTTTCCTGTTACACGTTTTGCTGCGTCGATAATCTCAAAAACAGATACTCCCGCTCCGTTACCTAAGTTGATACAGCTGCTCTTATTACCTTTAGCTAGATATTCCATTGCCTGAACATGTGCTTTTGCCAAATCCACAACGTGGATATAATCCCTTATGCAGCTCCCGTCGTTGGTTGGATAATCCGATCCGTAAACGTTTATTGATTTACTTTCATCTGCTGCGGCATCAAGCACAAGAGGAATCAGGTGTGTTTCCGGCTCATGCTTTTCACCAATCTCTACATCCGGATCGGCTCCCGCCGCGTTAAAGTATCTTAAACATAAGTAATCTATTCTATAGGCTTCATTATAATCCCTAAGTATTTGCTCCATCATAAGCTTTGTCCACCCGTACGGATTGATCGGGTTTTGAGGAGCATCTTCTTTTATAGGAACGCTTTGAGGTATACCATATGTGGCACAAGTGGACGAAAAGATGATACGCGTTGAGTTATACTCCCGCATAACATCTAAAAGATTTATGGTATTTGAAACATTGTTTCTATAGTATTTTGCAGGTTCATTGACCGACTCGCCAACGTACGCATAAGCGGCGAAGTGAAAAACTGTTTCAAATCTATACTTATCAAATAGAGATCTTAGCTCTTCTATGTTGGCTAAATCGACTACTTCCAACCTACCCCACTTGACAGCTTCAGCATGACCATGAATCAGGTTATCAACAACAATGGTTTCATAACCACTTTCATTTAGCAGCTTATTTACATGACTTCCTATATATCCTGCACCGCCTGTTACTAAAACCATCCGGTATCTCCTCTTTTTCGAGTTTTATCTGCTGTCCTCTATAAAATGATTTTTATACGCTACTTATCTAAATACTTCCAGTCTTCATCATGATGGTGCATGTCAATATTGTTTCCGAAACTATCACAGTACATGCATACATCCAGCTTATCTCTGCCTTCTCTGATCATTTCCCTGATTTTACTATATTTGTCCGAATACCAGATTTCCTTCAAGCTCTGCTCTGATGCGTCCCCCAGAGTATGCTTGTAAATTGCGTCGACACAGCAAAGTCCGATTTTTCCGTCCGGTCGGATATATAGATGATAAAACGGCAGAAGACATGATAATGGCAATGCCTTTCTTTTACTGTTGTTTGGTGCTTGCCCGCCTCTCGAGCTCATCAGATTCGTTTCTCTTCGCATCCGTATGCTAACTTTTGATTTTAGCTCCGGATGCTGCTTAAGATACGCCATGATTTCTTTGGTCGGCTCATTGTATTTCAGTTTGTCGTTATAATTGTCTATTGCCAGTAAATCAAGGTTAGGGATGATCTCAATAAATCGTTCAAGACTTAAAAGAGTACCGTTCGTGTATATTTCTATAAATGCCTTTGGTAGCAACTCTCTTGCTTTTTTTGCAAAGGCTTCGATGCGCTTATCAATAAATGGCTCATTGTTTGCAAACAGGCAAAACATGCCTGAGTAATCCAGCTCGTGTAGCTCGTTTATTATTTTATCAAACAACTCATCTGTCATTTTCAAATGAGGCCGCGGGTCATCATTTTTATTTACGGGACAAAATGTGCAAGCTCCATTGCAGCGATTGATGGTTTCTACTTCCACACGTGAAAACAGCGGAACTCCCTGTTCATCGATTCTCCTAAATACTTTTTCCACTGCTTTTCTCCGACTCCTCATCGTCAGACGTAAAGCTATTTCCATGGAGATCCTGCTTGTAAACCTGTTACCGCTGCACAAGTAAGTGTATGCCAGCACCGAAAATTCTTTTATTGTCATAATTTTGCTCCAAGTTCTCTATTACCTTCTTGACTGCTTCCCTTTTTTGCATAGATCGTCATTCCGTTCATAAGCGGAAATCTATTTAATTTCAGCTTGTTGTAAATTGAGTTAAATCGCTCAAAACACATCACAATCGCGTTATTATCATATCTGATATAGTATTCATTCGAGTTCCTACTGAGTACCTTTTTAAGTCGTTTACGGGTCATTTTAAAAGTGTTTTTTTCAAAAACCCAGCTTCTTCTTATTGTGGCATATAGATGCGAGAGTAAGTCGTATCTGTGATGTTCTCTTATGAATATTACGACTCCGTTCGGATTTAGTATTTCTATCAATGACTCCAGGGATTTCTTCGGGTCTGACATATGATGAAGTGCACCATACCCATATACTATATCAAATGTCTCTGCGGTGTTAAAAAAAACATCAAACCTCTCTGTTTCTACAAGTCTGCAGTCAAATCCGAGTTCTACCATTTTTTTAACCGGTTTAGTACGCACTTCGAGTCCTGTAAACTTAGCCTCACTATAAATCTCACTAAGCTGACGCATATGTCTGCCATCGCCAAAACCGATTTCAAGAATTTTAATATCCTGTCTGCCTGCAATTTTGATCACATCGTCTATTACATCGCAAATCTGCCGAATATTTATCTGCTCTCTGTTTTTAAGCAGAGCATCTCTTTTCAGCATTGAATCATAACTAACATCTTCCGAAGCCTGAACATTTATATTGCTTTTTCCCATCAGCACCTCTTTTCCCTAAAGACCCGAACATATTATGTCACCAGCTTACTTCTTTTTGCAGAACCTTATTCTTCCAGTTAAATATTTTTATAGCGATCCAAGTTATATTCAGTCTATAGCATTGTTTTGCTATCCATAACTTTATACAGCTTGATGCAAACTGTCCGTACGGACGAAGCTTTATCTTGCGCCATCCCGGGAAGCTTTCATTTAGAAAGGTTTTTACTCCTGCGCAAAACCTTCTTAAGTTTACTTCCGGATTTTCGGCAACTCTGTGTACATCTGAAGCTCCAACGTGGATCAGAGCAGCAATATCAAGCATCTTCATGTAAGGTTCCGTCAAGTTTTCTGCTTCAAAACTCTTTTGCAAATCGACCATATCACTGCGGAATTTTTCTGCTTTCTCCAGGGATGCTGATGTTTGTATACCTTGCTCGTCATGAACTAAATAATGATAAAGCAGCTTCGGTACCATTACATATCTCTTTACACGCGGGCAAAACGAAAGCGTGAAGATACAGTCCTCGTAGACCGATTTTGGGTGCTCGGGGAAGGTCAGACCTGATAACAGACTACGCCTGAACATTTTACCCCAAGGAGCCGGAGGTAGAAAAGCAAGTTTTGACACATTTTCCGGAGTTATATCAACGACTGTTGTTTCAGGAACAAACAGCTCCAGCGAACGTCGCTTGCCGGCAACTGTGACGCGTTCAAAAGCAACACAGGCAAAATCTGCATCGGTATCGACCAGGGCTTTCTCACAGTCAGCCAGGATACTTGGTTCTACTCCATCATCGGCATCGACAAACATTATGTATTCGCCTTTACTCAGCAAAAGACCGAGGTTCCGTGCACCGCTCGGACCTCTGCCTTCCTGTAGGTGTAATTGCACTTTACCCGGGTGCTTCTTTGCGTATTCCTCAATGATCTTATGTGATGGGTCTTCTACTCTATCGCCACAACATAAAATCTCATAATCATCTGTAACTGTCTGCGCCAATAAAGAATCTAAACAACTCCCTATATACTTATGCGAAAAGTATACCGGGATTATTATACTAAACTTCATTTGCTTTTGCCTCTTGCTATCTTCTTAGCAAGACTCCATCCGGATTTAATACTGCGATACCCGTCGCCCGGGCTGCGAATGGCTTGTAATATCTTCATCCCTAAATAACGAGGTCTTAAATGGTAGCGTCTGGTATAGTCATCACAAAGCTCATGCATTTCCTCTGGACTCATTTCGTCTGTCCTGTGTACACAGTTATGACTGCCGTCTTCTTTGACCCACTTAGAAAAATCCTCTGTCAGTAAATATCCATTATCTTTTGCCCACTTGTATGCTTCAGTTCCCGGATAAACGTAGAGAGGGTAGATTTGAAATGAATCAACGTTAAGTTTTGTTGCAAACTTGTAGTTTTCTTCTTGGATTTTACGTGAATCACCCGGCGTACCACACATTACATTCCCGTGTACCAAAATACCAACACGCTTAGCATCCCGGGCAAAGCGGTAGTACATCTCTGCATTGCTTCCTTTGTTCATCAAATCGAGCACCTGTTGATTCGAACTCTCAAAACCTATTCCAACCAATCGGCAACCTGCTTTACGCATCAGCTTTAGCGTTTCATAATCTACATCCGAGCGTACATCACAATACCATGACAGTTTGATTTTTCGCTCGATCATTAGATTACAAATCTTTTTTGCTCTTTCCAAATCTGCAGTGAACGTATCATCCTCTATCCGGATTTCTTTGACATCGGGAAGATTATCCTGAACATACTCGAACTCCGCAACAACGTTTTCAGCTGATCTTGTCCTATATCGTCTGCTGTGAAAGGTTTGCGGATAAACACAATAAAAACACTTTTGCGGACAGCCCCTGCCTGTGATGATTTGCAGCATTGGGTATTTCGCTGTGCCAAGAAAATAGTTTCTGTACGTTAGATGCTTTTTATAAACCTCTGATACAAACGGCAGTTCATCAAGATCCTCTATTTTCTCACGCGGCTCGTTAAAAGTTATTTCTCCGTTTTGCTGCAGCACAAGACCGGCAACTTCATTTAATGGGTTTCCTGCTGCAAGTGCATTCGCTAAATCCCTGATCGTGTAATCGTACTCCCCAATAGCAACAGCATCCAGCGAATCAGAGAGCCTTAGTGTGTCTTCCGGTAAAGCTGACGGATGTGTACCAACCAAAACTGTAAAACACTCAGAAAGCTCCTTCTTTATTTGTTCTGCTGAGTTAACATCACTGTATATCGACGGAGTGCTGGTATCTACGACCACCAAGTCCGGTTTAAAGTTCCTGACCTTCTCCAATACATCTACTATTAAAAGATCGTCCGCAGGAGCATCAATAATGATAATCTCATGACCGGCTTTTTCAGTCGAACCTGCAGCATACGCTAGCCAAATCGGCAAATACAAAGTTCCTGACGCATGCGGAACAGCAGGGCTACGCGAAGACCTAGAAAAACGACCCTTAAAAGGAGGATTCACAAACGCAACTTTCATTATCATTATCCTTTAAACTATAACTGCAACAACCTATCGTAAAACGCGTACATACTATATGTATCACCTGAAAAAGTCAAGTTTATCAGCTATTGCATGAAGCGCGACGAGGAATCTGTGTTTTTCGATTTCCAAAGCGAGTTTGCGCGCCAACGCTGAGACTTTAATACTGTACCAACTGGTAGCGCGCTTGTCTGAGCGACGAAATCGCTAAAAATACAGTTCCGAGTGCAAGCGCACACGAGGCTTTAGTTTACACCAGCTTATAACCCAAGCTTTTTGCATCATTGTAGAACATCTTGACCGTATCAAGTGATAACTCCGACAGGTCCATGCCTACCATCGGCAACTTCTTCAGGATATCATTTGTCACAGTGATTATATCGACCCCGCAGTCCTGAGCCTGGAAAATATTCAAAAGCTCTCTTGTGCTTGCCCAAAGACTTTCCACACCATTGATACCTCTGCACAAATTCACGGTCTCCTTCATTACCGGAATAGGATCTACACCGGTATCGGCGATCCTACCGGCAAACACAGACACATAAGCACCGGCACCGGGAGTAAACGCTTTTACGACATCTTCCACTTGCTTGATAGTCAAAATCGCTGTTATATTGAGCTTAAATCCTTCAGCAGACAACTCTTTTATCAAGCCGGTAGTCGACTCACCTTTGGTATTGGTGACCGGCAGCTTGATATAAATGTTATCTCCCCAACTTCCGATTTTTCTTGCTTCCTTACCCATTGTCTCAAAATCATCCGAAAACACTTCAAATGATAAAGGCAAATCCGTTATCTCCCCGGCGATTTCTTTTGCAAAAGCTTCATAGTCGACGACACCTGCTTTTTTCATCAATGTAGGATTTGTTGTAAATCCGCTTACATATCCTTTTTTATACTCTTCTCTCATGCCGTCTATATCTGCTCCATCAGCAAATATCTTGATTTTAAAATCATCTCTGGTCATGTCTGTATCCTTTCATAATTAAACAGTTTGGTTGATTTTCTACATCCCCGACTCAGCAGGATACAAGTGCATTGACTATCATATGCCATACAACACCATGCCAACCCTCAGCATGCGGTGTTATGCGTTCTTCTGAAACGACAGGGACAAGAATACAAGCATCCGCATTTCTTTTTGTATAACCACCATCCCTTGAAACGATGCCTAAAATCTTTGCTTTTCTGTCCAAAGCAAGATCAATCGACTCTTTTATGTTTTGTGAAGTGGTTTCCGAACCACCACCAACAGACAAAATAAGCAGAGCGTCGTTTTCACGAAGCTTTGACGTCTTAAGCCACTCCACAAAGGTCGTATTCCACCCGTCATCATTTGTTCTGGCAGTAAGCTCAGCAACATTATCTGTAGGAGCATAAGTTTCGATGCCGGCAATTTTTCTAAAATCGTTTACAGCATGTGATGCACTAGCAGCACTTCCGCCCACACCAAGTATGAATAACCTGCCGTTTGAAGACCTCAGTTCATCCAGTATCCCCATTGCCTTAACGATTTCATTTTTATCTATCGTTCTTACGATTTCATTTGTTTCATTCAGGTATTTCTCTGTGTACTCTTGATAGTTCATAACATGCTCCTTATGTTTTAGTATTTACTATTATATCAACAGCATCAAGTAAATCAACCGCAAATTTGTCCGGTGTTTCGTTGCCGCTTTTTTGTTTGGAGTGCTTGTTTTCAATCTTTATCGTGCTTAGCCCCATAGAGTTTCCGCATTTGATATCCGTGTCCTGATCGCCGATAAACCAGCATTGCTCTTTATCCAATTTAAGCTTTTCGACAGCATCTTCAACAGAAAGAGTGCCGGGTTTCCTGCAGCGGCATTGTCCGGAAAACTCGGGGATTATCCCGTCCGGATGATGATAGCAATAGTAATATGCATCTATAAGTCCGCCGTTTTCTTCAGAAAAATCGCATAAAAGCTTTTCGATCGCTTTTATGTTCTCCAGTGATGTTTTTCCTTTGGCGTAACTTGGTTGATTTGATATAACGATTATTTTATACCCTTTTGATCTGAGGCTATTTAACGATTTCAGAACATAGGTAAATATGCTGAAATCCTCGGGATGGTGCGGCGATTCATACTCCGAGGTGTTTATATTATACACGAGCGGATTAATAACTCCATCTCTGTCTAAAAATACTGCTTTGTTATTCATGATAATACACCCTAAATCCCTAAATCCAAAGTCCTAACCCAAGATATAAACCCCAAAGCCTATTGCATCAAACCTCAATGCTTAAACCCTTCCACTCGACCCTAGCTTTTCTCTCAATTCTTCAAGCCCGCCCGGCGACCCTATCTCGTAGAACCTGATAAAAACCTCAAATCCCAGAAGCTGATTTTCAGTAGCAAGCTTTTCATAAACCATTGCAAGATCAAAAACCGTATCAGATGGGAAATCACTAAATGATTCCTTGCTAAGAATTCCAAGACCGTAATCGATGTGAAACATTTCTTTTACTTTATCATGTTTTCTATATGTAACAAGTTCGTTATTTTGAAAGATGACATTGCTGACATCATAAATGTCCTTGTTTTCATATACGGTCATGAGCCCCATTTTATCCGATGAAGAAAAAGCGTCTATTAGTGGAGCATAGGGAATTTCCAAATAGGAATCTCCGTAGAGAATAAAAAAAGTATCAGGGAGTATTTTTTCGATTTTTTTGATTGCACCGCCGGTGCCGAGCAGCTTGTCACCGTCATATGAGTATGTCAGCTTTAAACCATAGTCTGAACCGTCTCCGGCATAAGCTTCGATCATCTCTCCAAGATGCCCTATACACAAAATTACATGTTCAACTTTTTGTTCCTTTAGCATGGATAATTGCCAGTGAATAAACGGTTTCCCGGCAACATCTATCATTGCTTTTGGTATCTTCTCCGTATATTCCCGCATACGGGTAGCAAGTCCACCGGACAGCAGTACCACAGGATACACTATTGAACCACCACCTTAGTACCTTCAAAGTCAAATTTAAACCTGACTTCTTCAAGTCCGGCATTCATAAGTGCGTGTCTGAGCTTCATCTTGTCTTCCGTATAAAACATTAAAAATCCACCACCGCCGGCGCCAATAAGCTTACCTCCGACTGCACCATTTTCCATAGCTAATGTGTACCACTGATTGATTTGATCATTCGACATGCTTCCCGAACGTTTCTTCTTATGTTCCCAATGTACGTTCATAAGCTCACCAAACTCTTGTAAGTTACCTGTTTCCAATGCAACAAGACTCTTCTTGCCAAGGTCTTTGATGAAATGAAGATTATTTGTCATATCATCGTCTTCCTTTTTGCTTTTATCATCTTGCTCTTTTAAAATTGATGAAGCGGATCTTGAATAACCCGTAAAAAACAATACAAGATTGTCTTCGAGGTTGTAAAGAGTTTCTTTATTTATCTGAACAGGAGCTATTTCAACTCTTCCGTCAGGCAAAAACTCAAAAGCCGTTATACCACCAAAAGCCGCAATATACTGGTCTTGTTTGCCTATAGGCTCTTTTAAGCGATCCAGCTCAATAACACATGCCTGCTCTGCAAGAAATCTTGTCGAAATGATTTGGTTATTATGTGCATAGAGTGCCTTAAGCAGTGCAGTTGTAAAGCTTCCTGACGATCCGAGCCCTGTCCCGGCGGGGATGTCTGCCAGGCTCGTTAATTCAAGATACTGCCCGGACATCTCCAGTTCTTTTAGAGCTTCCCTGATTATCGGATGCTCTACATCATCAGCATGATCAACTCGTTCAAGCTTTGAGTATTTGATAAGCAACTCTTTAACAAATGTTCTGTGTATTGTGATATACACGTACTTATCGATTGCTGCGGATATAAGAAATCCGGTATGCTTTTCATAATAAGACGGTAAATCCGTACCACCACCACCAAGAGAAATTCGAAGTGGACTTCTTGTTATTATCACTATGTATCACTCCTAACGCTTCTCATAAATCCAAGTATTCTTTTCAATATACTGTACTGTTTTTAGTACGGAATCTTTGATTGACAGATCCGCCTTCCAACCCAGACCCTTTAGCTTTGAACAATCCAGGAAAATAAACGGATTGTCACCTACCCATCCTCTTTCGCCGCCTGTATAAGCCAGCTTCGGGTTTAAGCCAAGATACTCACACATCCACTGGATCGAGTTGTTTACCTCACAATACTCATCTGTTCCCAGATTATATATGTTTACCTTGTCACTTGCTTTATTGATTACAGTAAGCATAGCACTTATGCAGTCATTAATATACAGATATGACTTTCTCTGCTTGCCGTTTCCGAGTACTTTAAGTTCATTTGGATTTTCCATCAGCTTTCTATAGAAGTCAAAAACATGACCATGCGTATATCTTTCGCCCAGAATAGATACAAATCTGAATATATACCCGGTAAATCCAAAACCTTCACAATATGAAGAGATAAGAGCCTCACCGGCAAGCTTCGATGATGCATAAAGTGATGTTTGAATAGGAAAAGGACAGTCCTCAGGCGTTGGTATTACAGGTGCTTCACCATAAACCGATCCGGTCGATGAGAACGCAACTTTGCTGATCTCATTTAGCCGCATCGCCTCAAGAACATTATGTGTTGCTATCGTGTTTTGCTCTAAATCCTTTTTAGGATGATCAAGTCCAAAGCGGACATCAGCGTTTGCAGACAGATGGAAAACAAAGTCGCTGCCTTTTATTGATTCGTTCAGCTTCTT
>Ga0123356_10006796_pt1 | contig 11511 bp, 14 predicted proteins | sample TergutEmb28metaG_2_FD_92546 | JGI IMG/M metagenome (GOLD analysis project Ga0123356, IMG submission 92546) | Embiratermes neotenicus P3 segment gut microbial communities from Petit-Saut dam, French Guiana - Emb289 P3 | ecosystem: Host-associated > Arthropoda: Insects > Digestive system > Gut ... | reverse complement strand
CTGCTTTGGTTAAAAAGGTGCTTTTTATTGATGAAATGCCGTGGTTCGATACACATAAATCCGGCTTTCTTTCGGCTCTTGAGCATTTTTGGAATTCTTTTGCGTCAAGGCGCTCTGATATAATGCTTATTGTTTGCGGTTCTGCTGCTTCATGGATGATAAAAAACTTGATCAACAATTATGGAGGTCTCCATAACAGAGTGACGGAAACAATGCTGATTGAACCTTTTAATCTTCATGACTGCGAAGTATTTTGTAAAAACAAAGGAGTTGCATTTAATAGACAGCAGGTCGCTGAAGCCTACATGATACTTGGAGGCATTCCATACTATTTTGATATTATGGATAGAATGTTCGGGTTAAATCAAAACATAGACCTGCTTTTCTTTGCAAAAAATGCAAAGCTAAAAGATGAGTTTAACCGCTTATTTCATTCGCTTTATCGAAATGCGGATAACCATATTCAAATAGTTGAATTGCTGGCAAAAAAGAGCAGCGGCTTAACAAGGCAGGAACTGTCAGAATTCAGTAGCCTCTCAGACGGCGGTGGGTTGTCAAAGGTGCTCACTGAGCTTGAATCCTGCGGCTTAATTAACCGCAGTTATGACATCAAAAAAGGAAAAAACAATGAATATTACAAACTGATTGATTTTTACTCATTGTTCTATTTTAAATATTTACAGAGCCACAGAATCACGGACACACATTTCTGGACTAATTACATATCAGATCCGGCACATAGTGTATGGTGTGGATATGCATTTGAAAGACTATGTATGACTCATATTGAACAAATAAAGCAAAAACTTGGTATTTCCGGAGTGATCACAAATGTTTATGCGTTTCGCAGCAGTCAAAAAAAAGGTGGAGCACAAATTGATTTGATAATCGACCGACGTGATGATACCGTTAATCTTTGTGAATGCAAATATTATAATAAAGCATATGCTCTTACAGAAAAAGACATGATAGAGCTTGAACACAAAAAAGAAGTATTTCTTCAAGAAACAGGCACAAAAAAATCAATCCATATGACAATGATAACTGCAAACGGGCTTATTCAAAACGCATACCGAAACAACATCCAAGCCGAAATAACCTTGGACGATTTATTTTACCCCTGAGTGTGACATCTATATGATAGACAACACCGGCGGTAAAACGCAGCCAACAGAGCCCGGCTTCACTATGATATGATCCGTTTGTAAGCAAAATGCTGCAGACTGTAGCGGCATGCTGGTACATAACAATCAAACTTGCCGGGATAACTGTCTGGAAAGACTTAGTGTGTAAAATGAAAGGAAAGCAGAAATGAATATTACTATTCAAAAAGCGGAAGAAAAAGGAAACAGTGTAATTATAGCAAACACCTTACCAGTGGACAAAGAAGAAACCAAAGAAAAAATATACTCAGAAAACGATAAAATTATTGAAAAAAAGAAAAGTGATAAGCAACTGTTAATATCGCTTATTATTGTAATTATTACTGGAACTATTGCAACAGTGGTATCCAATTTATTTTTAGGAATCATTGCTGCGATTATTTCTTTTTTTATATTTTATTTTGTTATTGGCATTAATGAAGCAATTGTAAGAGGAAAGTTGGAAAAAAGAGCAAAAGCAGGAGATTTAAGTGCAAAAAAGAAAATAGAGTGGTTAGATGCCAAAGAAGCGCAAGAGAACTACGATAAAGGTCTTCAGGAAATGGAAAAAAATGGTAGCAACCATGCAAAAAAATGGTTTACAAAAGCAGCTAAACTTGGGCATCTTGAAGCGCAAGAAAAGGTACGAGAAATAGCGGCTGAAGAAGCAAGAGAACTACAAAAATCAAGAGCTGAAGCGAGAGAAAGAGATCAAAGAGAAAAAGAAAGATTGGCTACATTACCAAAATGCCCACGGTGTGGACGTCCTATCGAGCAAAAATATGTAAGCGAATATTGGGGGTGGCGATACTATCACGCAGTATATACACCAGATTGTAAATGGATGGATGAAAACTTCAAGAACCCACACAAACCTTAGAGCAGAATAAGGTCACGGAAAAGCCGCACAATTCTTACATGATTTAGATTAAGCAGGATCTAAAGAAAGAAAAGAGGATGTTAGAACAATGATTGATGAAACTTTACTAAGCAGGGCCGAAGCCGGCGATACCGATGCTATGTACAAAGTCGCAAGACAATACGATGAAATCTCAGAAGAACACCTTGCCGAGCTGGCAAAAGCCCGTAAAAATAATGCTAAATATAATGAATGCATTTCTGTAGGCACTAAACATACTATTGGATTAAAATCTGATGGCACTGTGGTTGCAGCTGGAGATTATGATTACGATTTGCTTAATGTAAACGAATGGCGGGATATAATTGCAATTACTCAAAATGAAAAGATGAACTTTGGATTAAGGTCTGACGGTACAGTAGTTGTTACCGGGGACATAACCGCGTATGTTACAGAAGTTAATACTGGTATTCTACAAAACATTGTTGCTCTTTCTGCCAATTTGTCACACATTGTCGGGTTAAAGTCCGACGGAACTGTAGTAGCTACCGGCGATCAAATACTTGGTCAATGTGATACAAGCGAATGGCAAGATATAATTGCTATTGCTAGCGGGTTTTCACATACAGTTGGTTTAAAAAGTGACGGTACTGTGGTTGCAGTTGGTGATAATGATGATGGTCAATGTGACGTAGAAAATTGGGGAGATATAATTGCAATATCGGCAGGTTCTTTCCATACTGTTGGACTAAAATCAAACGGTACTGTGGTCGCGGTTGGTGATAATGAAGACAGTCGATGCGATGTTGAACATTTGCGCGATATAGTTGCGATTTTCTGTGGAGGTGTTACTACAGTTGGTTTAAAAAGTGACGGTACTGTGGTTGCAGTTGGTGATAATATGTACGGTCAATGTAATGTTTCCACATGGAGAGATATTATTGCGATATCTGCTACTTATTGGAATACAGTCGGATTAAAATATGACGGTACTGTGGTTGCAGTTGGTGATAATAGGTATGGTCAATGCGATGTTGAACATTTGCGCGATATAGTTGCGATTTTCAGTTGGGCTAACACTGTCGGATTAAAAAGTGACGGTACTGTGGTTGCGGTTGGTGATAATGAAGACGGTCAATGCGATGTTGAACATTGGCGCGGTATCGGCCCCGCCCATACATCAACTGCTGTTTCATCAACAGCAAATAAATCATCTGCTGTTTCTTCAACCGCATTCTTAGTCAAATGCTCCTGCGGCAAGATCGACATGCGTTCCGATACCTTCATGTCCAACACATGTAAAAATTGCGGGAACACAGGAACGCTGCAACCGGTATGTGCAGGCTGCGGAGAGAGTGTCTCACGGCAAGACTCAACAAATTGTGAAGGTATGCTTGTACACAACAATAAAACCTGTTGGGATAACTGTCATAAAAGAATCGACGTTTATAACGGAAGAAAAGCAGAAATGAAAGGATAACAACTCCGCGGGAAAAATTTACCGAAATCAAGCGGGTAAAATGCAACCAACAGGGATAAATATATACATGATATATTCTGTTCAAATAAGCTGATTCAGAAAGTTGGCTGTAAAAATGGGAGTTTATTATGAACAGAGAAAACACAGCATGTTTTTCGGGACATAGACCGGAACGTTTTCCGAACTACAGGCAAATAGAGTTTGAAGCACTGCTCAGACTGTTAAACAAAAGGGTAAATGAAGCAATAGATGAAGGTTATAAACACTTTATAGTCGGAATGCAGAAAGGTTGGGACACTCTTGCCGGGGAAGCAGTTTTATCGATCCGGGAAGAAGCGAAACCACATATTACACTTGAACTGGCTATACCTTTTGAAGGACACGCAGAAAAATTAAATCTAACAGCTGATGATAGAAAAAGGTACGACCGGTTAGTGAAAGAAGCAAATAAAATCAGTATACTGAGCCGGCACTTTTATAAAGCGGCTTACCATAACCGGGACATCTATATGATAGACAACTCATCTTACTTAATTTACTTTTGGGACGGCGGTCCTGGCGGAACATCACGTGCGGTGCAGTATGCACAAGAGCAGGAACTTAAAATGAAAAATCTTTACATGAGGGGATGGTGATGAATAGTATGTGTGATGAAATAGAATTTACTAATACAAAAATGGAATCGGCTGTTTTGCCGCTTAAGTATATCAATAATCATATGTTTACCGAACTTGACGGTCAAATGTGGCTGATCGACACGGGCGCTCCAACCAGCTTCGGAAATTCTTTGTGTATAACAATTGGCGGCTTGTTGTTTGAACCTGTTTCAAGTTATCATAATTATACCGCCGAAACTATTTCTTTATACACCGGTGTATCTTGCGCAGGGCTAATTGGTGTAGATTTCTTCAATCAATTCGACATCATCTTTGACATGGACGGTGGTAAAATGATTTTGTCCACTGAAGAGTCAGTCATCAGCGGTCAAAGCATGTACATGGATAACTTTATGGGGATCCCGATCATCACAACACATATCGGAGATACAGCTTACCGGATGATTTTTGATACAGGCGCTCAAATCTCCTATTTTATGAGCGATTCGATTATCGAATATCCGTCGGCTGGGATTTTTAAGGATTTCCACTTCACGGTAGGTTTGTTTGATACCGAAACTTATAATGTCCCAATGGTGTTGGACGGGTGTAAATATACTTTCCGGTGTGGTGACTTTTTACCTGATTCTATCAATAAGGTGCTGAATGCCTCTTCGACGCAGGGTATTGTCGGTAATGAAATTTATCACAACCGCCTGATAGGATATTTCCCGAGACGTAATACATTGATTATTGGAGATGAAAATGACCATTGAAGTAATGAGTAGAGTCAAAGCCATAGAGTTTGCTCTCCAAGAGCATAATGACAGGATCGCCGTGGTGTCAATATCCGATCCGGATAAAGCAAGTCCCGAATTACTCGGGAACTCCGGGAGCGGGATATTTAGGCAGCTAAAACTTCATTTTGCAGATGTTGATGTAAATCAAACAAACTGTATAACAGACGAGCAGGCACATAATATTGCCGGGTATATTCTTGAAGCCCGTGACAACGCAGACAGAATCATTGTCCATTGCGAAGCAGGAATGAGCCGCTCCGCCGGAGTTGCCGCAGCAATAATGAAATTTCTGACCGGCAGCGACTTTGCAATATTTGACAGCCCGAGGTACAGACCGAATATGACGTGTTATAGGAAGGTGCTTAACGCTTTTTATGATGTTGAAGATGAGTAAGTTTTGTGCAAGGGGTGCAAAGAAAGGGAAATAAAAATGGCTAAGTTTAGTGAAAAAGATTTACAGAAAATGGCGACCTTTACCGGGGTTGACGGGGATGCAGCACGTCAGGTATTAGCACTGTCATATTATGACATATCAGATGAAGAATTACTCAAAAAATCTGTTGACGGGTTAAAATACCAGGCAATAGCAAGATATTGGGGTAATAAGTATCAAACGCGGGAACTTGGAAATATGAACGACTCTGTAGAATATGATGCCGGTGATGATTATAGAGAAAAATATGTAAAGGTCTTTATATCATCATGTTTTTTGCCGGATAGAATCATAGAGACAAACATAAATAACAGTAAATCATGGAATAACTCTTTTCTTAATTTATTGCGTAAACGAAATATGACTATAGATGATTACTATAGGGATGTTTTATCAAAAGATATTCTGCATGTACCAGAACAAGAGGAGATGGGTGACAATAAAAACATATCGATCAATATTAACAGAGAAAAGAAAACCGCAAGAGGAAGACATAAAAAGCAATTAGGTAATAGAGGTGAGTTTGGAGATGTAGTAATTGACTTTGAACGCTGTGATAATCCCGGTTTTATTTTTAGTGAAGTTATATTGAATGAATCCGTCCCAACAAAGTATTTTCCATCAGTTGAACAAGGATTAAGAAAGGCTCTTAAAGAAAATAATCTTCCAGGATATCCATTAGTCGGTCTAAAAGCTACTCTTGTAGATGGCTCTTATCATAATACTGATTCAAACGAAGAAGCATTTGAAAAAGCAGCTATACTGGCCTTTGAATCTTATCTAAGTTTAATCGAATGATTGATATAAAATGCACCCAACAGGGTAGGTTATAAATATGATATAATTACAATATAGAAAATGGGAAACCATAAAAAGAAAAAGAAAGAAGGAAGTAAAAATGAACATTGATTTCAACAAAATGGCAGATTTAGTAGCTAAAGACGAGGAAATGCTCTTTCATGGTTGTTTTAATGAAGCTACTATCAGATCAGACCTGGCAACGAGGAGAGATAAACGAGATACTTATTTTCAATACTATAGTAAATTTATAGCCGATCATAATAACTTTCTCGATTTGTTGAATACTCACCAAGCATGGGATGCAAATTTGATTGGAAGAGTTGAAAGATGCAGAAATGAAGCATTGCGATTACGCGAAATTGCATGCTCATACTAATAATATAAAATGAAAAGCATAAAACAATAAGGGAGGTGAAAATGTGAGTCAATTAAGTACAGAAGATGCTATTCGTGAATGGTTACGGATTCTAAACGACCCGAATAGCTCTCCTCAGCAAAAAGCAATAGCTCAAATGGCATTAAAAGAACTGCGCGGGTATTAATATTTACGAGAATTTATGGAATACTATGTTAAAATGAGTAGTATATTTTAAGACAATACTTAAGCATGATAAAGCCAAGGCGATGAGTCGATTTCCGGCTTTACCGCCTTGGAAATTTATCTTCTTGTAATGTACTGACATAGGTAAATCGTTTCCAACATACAATTCCGTTTGTATGTTACTCTTTAACTATAAAACAAAAAGAAATATAGAAATCAACTATGTTATAGAAAAACAAAACGTTAAATATGTATTATCAACAAAATGGGTATGTAATGAATTTATCTTGCACAAGATAGTCATATACTATAAAATAAATGGAGGGATTTAGATATGTCAATACTAAGAAATGTTACAGGAAATATGTTGGCGAGAATTGAAAATTCATTGTGCCGCGATGTTTTTGGAAACAGAATATGCGAAATACGTGGAGAACACATCTATGATAATTATGGAAACCACATAGCAAGTTTTCGCGGAGACCATATATATGATGCAAGCGGAAATAGACTTGGCGAGTTTCGCAACGGAGGTAAACATTTTTATGATGTTTATGGAAACTTAAAATTTACAGTAGAGTGAGGTGAAAATCATGTGTCCGTATTATAATCCATCGACTTCAGAATGCAGAGTGACTCCTTCTTCAAATGCTTATCAAAGTGGGAGTTCAAAAGATCATTATTGCACCGGAGGAAATCACACATCGTGTGGTAATTACGAAGCAACTCAACGAGGCGACTATAAAATTGAGCGTTAATTTTCATTTAAGCAATAATTTATGGGATCACTAATAAAAATCGTACAATAAGGAGAAGAATAAATGCCGGATTATGAAAGAATGGAAGGTTCAGAAGTTAAGCGACTAGCAAAGCAAGGAAATGATAAAGATGCATTATATGAAATGGCATGGCGAATTGAATTAATGCCATCATCATTTGATAACCGTGACCCTGTATATACTTGTGCCTGGCAGGATATTTGGTTTGAAAAAGCTACTAATGCCGGTCATTTTGACGCAAAAAGCAGATATGCATGTTCATTGGTCGAAAGGGTCTGTGATGCCGAGTATCGTCAGAAAGCTTTAAGGTATTTTGAGAGCATTTGTGATGATTATGATGCTGGAAGATTAACAGGTGACTCGGATGTAGATGGGCTTTTAGCAAAATTTTGGATGGGTTTATTGTTATGCGAAGGGTATCATACAAGACGTGATGCGTTAAAAGGCAGAAAGTGCTTAGAAACAGCGCATATCAATTCCAATGGTTTTGAGAAGTTCGGATTTAGGTATTTAGCCAAACTTGGAGATTTATTCTCTTCGGGGTTGGTTCAAGAAGGTGAAGAACCGTCTATCGAAGATTTGGAAAAAGCTATTTGGTATTTAAAAACTGCAGAAGGCCGCTTCAATCAGGAAAGAGACAATCCACGGCATCTTGACCTGGTAAGACAGCAACGGGCAATACAAGAGGAGCGCTTGAAGAATAAAGAAAGTATAAGAAGAGACTCAGGCCAAGAACCAGCAACTCAACTTTCTCAAACAGAGATAGATGAGAGAAGAAAACACATGATGGCAATATCTCCGGAAGCACAGAGACGGCTTGATGCAGATAAAACTGCTGTAAATAATTTGAATGGATATCTTTCCCGGGGTGATTGGTAAACATTGATCTTCGCCACGATTGTTCTCGGCATATGTAACATTAGCAATACAGAATATTGATCTACATAATTGGGAGATGTCATGCTATTTGCAACCAAAGGTTTAAACCCTAATAAGAATTATTACTTCAGCCGCCTAAGCGATGCGCAAAAAGAGATATATAATTCAATACTATCAGGGTTGATGACATTTGCAACAAAGATCAAGGTGTCTCCCAAACCAATCAATGAGATCACAATGATATATGAATTTGTCTTGTTGGATAACCCTTTGATTTTTTTTACAAAGATATTTAAGATCTCAACAGATTTAAGTAGTAAGAAACGTCTATTATGTCCTGTTTATACAATGGATAAAAAGAAAGCAAAAGAATATTTACTTCAAGTAAATAGATATTTTAGTATTTTTGATTCGGCGAAAAACAAAAGCAGCATTGAAAAAGTATATTTCGTTCATGATTTCTGTTTAGGCAATTTTAGTTATGACAACTCTTTTCATGATTATTCATTTTCGGTTTTAGGACCGGTTCTGCATAAGACGGCTGTTTGTGAAGGTATAGCGAGATTCGTTAAACTCTCGTTTGATTATCTTGGCGTAAAAAGTCTTGTTGTTACCGGGACAGCTGCAAGTCCCGAAGCAAACTCCAAATATGAGCCGCATGCATGGAATATCATTAAAATCGGTAAAGATACGTTCCACCTGGATGTTACGTTTGATATGACGATATCTCAAAATAGATATCGGTATGACTATCTTAACCTTTGTGATGAGGATATAAAAAAAGATCACTGCATAACAGGAAATGTTCCTTTATGTGCAGTAACAGGTAAAGATTATTTCACTTCAAACTCATTGATTGCAGGCAGCTATAAAAAACTTGCCGATATCGTCGCAGCTAAAGTAAAAAAAGGTGAAAAAAATATTTTTGTCAAACTAACAAATGTAGAGGATCCGGATACTGTTATCGATAAAGTTATGGATATAGCAAAAGCAAATATTTGTAAAGGCGTATCTTATGCAACAGTGAACTATAACTTATGTCAATGTGTATTTGAAATCGAGTTTAAAGGATGAATTGACAAAAGCAGGAGGATTACAGTTAATGTCAGGTAACAATAGCGGTCAGGGAATGGGTTGCTCTTTGTGGTTGATTGACTTTATATATAATAAAGTTACGAACCGCAGAATCAAAAAGTTTAATAAACAAGCCCGTGCACTTGAAGAGTACGATATTATAAGTAATGACGTGCTGTTCCCTGCTATATCATATCGTGAGAACATTATAATATCGGGTGGTGATACTCCGGAAAGAATGAGTTTGTGTGAACGTTTGATACAAAACTGTAGCAACCAGAAACAAGCGGTGATCGTTCTACATATGGGCAATAAAGAACTGGAACAAGTAGTAGCAAAATATAACGGAGTTATTGCAAATAATCAAAACCGCACATTTGATGCATTCACATCATTTGATCTTCAAGAGATCTGTCAGGTTGTTTTAGAAACAAACAGAACAAAATATGAAATTAAACCTTCCGGCAGATATATACTTGAAGTAGTTTATAAATTATTATCATCAGCCAAAAAGCTTCCTTACTTTTCAAATTATGCTGAGTGTCCTTTTTATAAACTCTCAGACCGTATCAATGACAGGTTAACAAAGGGATTGATCACACAAGCTGAAGCAGACGACCTTGATTCATTGTTGATGATGGGGCAATCGGAATCGGCTAATGTTGAAGCTTTTTTTAATGATATGAAGTCATTCTTAAGTCACATTGCTTCTGAAAACACAAATAAACCATATGGAACAAGTGTACTTTCGGCAATTAAAAACAAGAAAATCCTTTGCATCGATATAAACTCATCGGCAAATATCATGCTTATCGAGTTGATCGTGAACTCATTAAATATTGCTATGAGCAGAGGATATGTGTTCACTTTTTTCCTGGATGATATACCGATAACAGCAAATGAACTTCTTAAAAATGCTCTTTGTCAAAAGTCAAACCACAGTAATATCATATGTACAAATGATTTATATGCTTTACTAAATGCAAGAGATGAAGTTTTTTCAATACTGGTGGGAGAAGCGGAAAAAACAGTTCTTTTTTCTCATGGTTCTCATATCAGTTGTGAAATGTGGGCTAAATACATAGGTGAATATGAAAAAATCGAAGTCTCTTATAATTCGAATTCAGGATTTAACGACAGTGGAAATTGGAGTTTCAATACCAATCACGGACAGCAAATGAAGGAAAAGCGTGAATATAAAGTAAAACCTGAAGAGTTAAATCGTCTATATCAAAACGAAGCTTTTATTTATGATAATAAGAACGGCAGTCTGATTCAAGCGAGGATAGAGTTATGAGTAAAGATTGTAATGATTACTGGTGTGAAAATTATGGTAAAAGCGGAGGAAAGTGCGACAGATGCATAAAAAAAACGGATGAAAAAGACAATACGGAACTACGGGTGATCCTTCAACGCCGGGCATATGGCAATATCGGGTCAAGTGGTAATAATAAAGATAGAGGTCAAGATAGATAGTGAGAGAGTTAATAACACAAACATTAAAAGATATTGAAGATGTATGTGGTGCGTCAATATTTACAAAACCTCAATTTAATGCTGCATTAAAAGATATGCGTATAGAAGATAATGTAAAAAAAATACGCAATTTGTTGAGTATTGCGGTGGTTGATATGAAGGCGTACTCCCGGTTACAAGTGGCCTTAGAAAACAGCAACTATAACGCTATTGACGAAATCTCAAATGAAATGTATTCAGAATACGGTACTGATATAGACTCTGCAAAACTCGTAATGGTATGTATAGCTGAATTGTTAGGACACGTAGTGCCATTTACTCCATCAAAACAAATCTCATTTGATCAAGAGCCGGAAGAAACTACCTTAAATACCTCTTCTGTTAAGGTTGGTAAAATCATCAAATTTGGTGATTATAAATGGCGTGTTCTTAATATACTAAAAGAAAAAATGTTGATAATCACAGACGAAATTTTATTCATGAGGACATTTCACAACAGTTACAGATATATGGAGTGGGAGGAATGCGAACTTAGGTCATTTCTAAACGGTGAATTTTTTGACAAATTGGATAAAACACGGATTTTTACATCAACTCACGAAAAAGAAATAAACCCGTGGTATATTAAGGAAAAAGATAACCGTAACCCCT
>Ga0123356_10006794_pt1 | contig 11512 bp, 7 predicted proteins | sample TergutEmb28metaG_2_FD_92546 | JGI IMG/M metagenome (GOLD analysis project Ga0123356, IMG submission 92546) | Embiratermes neotenicus P3 segment gut microbial communities from Petit-Saut dam, French Guiana - Emb289 P3 | ecosystem: Host-associated > Arthropoda: Insects > Digestive system > Gut ... | reverse complement strand
TGGACGGATGGGTCGGCGTCACCAACTGCGACAAGATAACACCTGGAATGCTGATGGCCGCCGGAAGGATGGATGTTCCTGCGATACTGATAACGGGCGGCGCGATGGAACCCGGGAACATCAACGGGAATGATGCCGATCTTCAGACGGTATTCGAAGCAATAGGATCGTTCAAAGCAGGGAACACTGACGAAAAATACGTAAAGAAAGCGGAATGTTCCTCATGTCCGGGAGAGGGAAGTTGTTCGGGTCTTTTCACGGCCAATACAATGGCATGTCTCACTGAAACGTTAGGTCTGAGCCTCACAGGCTGCGCCACATCACTGGCGATCGATAAAAAGAAGTTAGAGATAGCAAAAGGAACGGGAAAGAGGATAGTGGAACTCGTTAAAAATAACGTAACACCGAGAAAGATCGTAAAAGAAACATCATTCAGGAACGCGATACGCGTGGACATGGCCATAGGCGGTTCTACGAACACAGTATTGCACTTACCGGCCATAGCGAAGGAATTCGGCATTTTGTTAAAGATCGATGAGTTTGATAAAATTTCAAGAGATATACCGCACATAACAAGCCTCCGCCCGGGAGGGCCGTACAGTATGCGTGATCTCGACAACGCAGGAGGTATTCCTGCAGTATTGAACCGCCTTATCGAAAAGATCGAGGACACAGACACAGTTTCAGGAATGAAGATAAAGGAGATCGCAAAGGCGCATAAGGTACTGGATGATAAGATATTGAGGCCGCTGGACAAGCCTTTTCACAAAGAAGGCGGCATAGCCGTTCTGAAAGGTAACCTTGCACCGGAAGGCGCCATCGTGAAACAATCGGCGGTATCGGAAAAGATGATGAGATTTTCAGGAAAGGCAAAGGTGTTCAATTCGGAAAATGATGCGATCGATGCGATAACATCAAAAAAGATAATCTCAGGGGACGTGGTCATAATAAGGTACGAAGGCCCGAAAGGGGTACCCGGAATGCCTGAGATGTTATCTCCTACCAGTCTGATAGCGGGTATGGGATTGAGCGAGAGCGTTGCACTGATAACAGACGGAAGATTCTCCGGCGCCACGAGAGGAGGATGCATAGGTCACGTATCGCCGGAAGCATACGACAAAGGGCCGATAGCAGCCGTGAAAGATAATGATATCATAGAGATAGACATACCTGCGAGGAGTCTGAACGTAAAGATATCCGACGCAGAAATAAAGGAACGCCTCAGTATGGTGAGAACGCCGGAAAAGGAGTTATCCGGAGTACTGAAAAAGTACCGGTCGCTGGTAAGCAGCAGTTCGGAAGGGGCGCACCTTTATCGCTGATCCAAATACTTTTTTCCGAGTTCCATCAACTCGGCAAATCGTTCCGGAGCATCTGAGAGCGAAGCATTCTTCACGGCATTCAACGCATCCTCATAGTTTTTCCACATATCAGGAGAATTAACGTTCAGATGTTGTATCTGATGATAAAGTAACGCATCCTCTTGAGATACTGGCACACTTGTTCTTAATGTTCTGTCAAATGTTGTTGAACTTGCCGTTCTCAATTCTTTTATCGGTATATCAGACATCCTTAGAGCCGTAAAGAATGTTATGTTGGATGCATGTGCAAGCGCAAGCACGTAGGCCATCAACTCATCATGCCGTTCAACGCTTATTGTCACGACCGACGCATCATCATTGCCGAACAGTTCGGTCGTCTCATCATTCGCTGTTCCGCATCCGCAGTCGCATATCATTATGTTTCGATCGGTCAGCGAGACAGCGGAAGGCCCGAACATCGGATGAACGGAACAAACCTTCCTTCGTTTCGCCATTTCTTTCAGTTGCGGTAAGAACGGCGATTTGACGGATGCGATATCAAAGATCAACGAATCATCTTTACAATTCTGATCTGCGATCCTCAGAACATCACCAACGGATGATATCGGAACTGATATTATGATGATATCGGAATCCCTCATTTGTTCAATCATACCGACGTTAAGGTCGATTACATCCACGTTGGCACCGAGGCCTCTCATGTACTGAACGATCCATTTTCCCATCTTTCCGTTCCCGCCGATCACCGTTACTTTTTTTTCACATCTTTTCCTGAGCATCGGAGATTGCAGTTCAACGGAACTTTTTATCAGAATTTCCGCAACGGAAACAGCATATTCAGGAGGGAACGATGTTCCTTCTGTTGTTCCTGCGAACCTTTGCATGATCTCTGCCTCAAGTTCCCTGTTCCTCAGCGAAATTCCTTTTTTCTTCTTTATGTCACCGACGGCCTTGGCAAGATCGTTCCTTTGTATCATCAGTTCGATGATCTTCGAATCCGTTTCCCTGATGCTTTTTCTGATATCCTCAAGTTCCGGCATATCAAACACCTTCTTTTATCGATACATCCGCAATGACCAGTGCAGTGACCGCTTCGACAACGGAAACGGCTCTGGGAACGATGCACGGGTCATGTCTTCCTTTTATCGAGATGGTAACATCCTTCATCGATCTCAGGTCAACGCTTCTCTGTTCTTTCGATATCGACGGTGTAGGTTTGAACGCCGCACGGAAGACAAGCGGCATCCCGTTGCTCATTCCTCCGACGATGCCGCCCATGCTATTGCTCATTGCTTTTATCCCGTTATCAACGAAGTATTGATCATTACTTTCCGAACCTTTCATTTCCGCAAGTGAGAATCCCTTTCCGAATTCTATTCCTTTAACTGCAGGAATTCCGAATATTGCTTTTGCGATAACGGCATCCAGTGATTCGAACCAGATGTCACCGAATCCTATCGGCAATCCGGTGACCACACATTCGACAACACCGCCGACACTGTCGCCTTCGTTCGATGCGTTCATTATCTCTTTTGTCATTGAAATATCAAGTTCCGGCGAACATGCGCGCGTTGCGTACTTTTTGGAAGAGAAAGCATCATCGATGTTTCTCGTTTCATTGTCATGAACATTTCCTATAGATCTCGTAAATCCTGCTATTTTGATGTTCTTTGCGGAAAGCATCTGCTTCGCGACGCTCCCGGCGGCGACTATCGGTGCCGTGAGGCGTCCGGAGAACTGTCCTCCGCCTCTGACATCGTGATCATTCCATTTGATCATCGCCGGAAGATCGGCGTGTCCGGGGCGGGGTATTGCTCTGATGTCATCATAACTTGAACTTCTTATGTTCCCGTTGGATATGAGCATCAGTATCGGCGATCCGTCGGTGATGCCGTCGGTGATGCCGGACATAACGTCAACGATATCGTTCTCTTTTCTCGGCGTCCCTATACCATCCTTCGGTCTTCTCAGGTCCATATCCTTTTCCATTTCATCGGATGAGATGTGTATGCCTGCAGGTACATTCTCAAGTATGCATCCCACGTGTTTGCCGTGGCTTTTTCCGAATAGATGTAATCTTATATTCTCTCCTAATGGATACATGTTCAGACCTCCGCGTTCACTCCCAATCTTTTCATATGCTCAACGAACAACGGATATGAAATACTGTAGCATTTACTGCTCTTCATTGTTACGGCGCCGTCGCATAAAAGCGAAGCGACCGCAGCAGCCATGAATATGCGGTGATCTTCATTGTGCTCGATCATTCCGCCCCTCAGTCTTTTCACGCCGTTGATGATGCATCCGTCATCCGTTCCTTCGATATCCGCGCCAAGCGACGATAACATTTTTACGGTAGATCCGATGCGGTCGCTCTCTTTGAATCTCAGTTGCGGCGCACCGTATAATCTGCTTCTTCCTTTTGCGGTGCTCAGAAGAACCGCGACAATGGGAAAAAGATCGGGAATGTCGTTCATGTTCACGTCGATCGCGTTCAATTCGCGGGACGATGATGTTACTTCTTTCCCGTTAACGGATACGCATGTGCCAGCATCAGCAAGTATGTTCACTATTCTTTTGTCGCCCTGAGGATCGTTCATGTCGATGTTCTTAACTTTGACACAACCGTTCAGCGCTCCGGCGACAAGAGGGAATGCGGCCGACGAGAGGTCGGACGGTATTGTGATATCACATCCTTTGTATCCGGTGCGGCCCTGTATGTGAATATCATTTTCATTCATATCGACCGATGCTCCGAATAGTTTCATCATCGACGCTGTGATGTCAACATACGGTCTGGAAAGCAGGTTGCCTTCTATCTTGATGTCAGTGTCACGAGAAAGCATCGGAGCAACGATCATCAGCGATGATATGAACTGTGAACTTACATTGCCGCGTATACTTACTTTGCCGCCGTTATTGGGGCCGCATACGGTGACCGGCGCTTTTCCTTCGGCAGATGAGCATTTTACGTTCATTGTTGTAAGGGCATCAAGCAGTTCCCCCATGGGTCTCGATCTGAGTGACGCATCTCCGGTTATCGTAACAGGCGAATCGAACATTGACGCCATCCCGGTAAAAAGGCGCATAGTGGTACCGGAATTCCCGCAATCAACTATGTCAGAGGGTACATGTAAATTTGTATTGACAATTTTTACGTTACCGCAGTATCTCTTCACTTCCGCACCTATCGCTTCCGCTGCGTTCAGTGTTGATATTGTGTCGTGAGAGTTCAGTGAATTGGATATCTTACACCCTTCGGATGACATGGAAGAGAGAAAGAACGCTCTGTGCGTGTGGCTTTTTGACGGAGGGGGAGTGATCACACCTTCCGCAGTGTTCCCGTAAAAACTTATGATATCTTTTGCAGGCATCCGTTCACCTTGTCCTTGTTAATATGTGTTTGTATCCGTCGGCGTTAAGTTCGTTAAGGAACGATCTTCCTTCGCCTTTCTCAACGACCACGGAGATCGCCGGTCCGGTACCGGTTATTCCGGCGCCCAGTGCGCCCAGTTCTATTGCTTTTTTTGCAATATCATCGTTGATCCCGACGGCCTTCGATGTTATCTTTCCGTTGAGGGTGAGGGCGGCGCACCAATCATTTTCCGCAATTTTTATCAGTTCTTTCGCATCATCCGAAAATTTACGGAAATTATCAGCATTCAGGGACGGTTTGCGTATCTTCGTTCCCGGAATAAGGATGATGACATCCTTCTCTTCCGTTCCGTTGCGTGAGATCAGCGTATCGTTACGATTATCTGTGATGACCAACCCTCCCAAATGGCACGCGCATGCATCGTCGAATGCACCGGTTATCGTTACGTTCGCTTCTTTGGCGCATTTTACACCGAACTTTATCATTTCAAGCGTATCATTGAAAACTTTTCCGTATTCTCCGGATATCCATTCAGCAATTGATGATACTATTGAGTTGCATGCGGAACTTGAACTTTTCAATCCCATTGATATCGGTATCTCGGAATCTATCACAAGAGACCACCCGTCGGGTTCGGGGATGCCGAAATGTTCGAATGTGTTTTTCACGCAGATATGTGCCATCTCCGTATCTTCGGACGGGTCGTTAACTATCATCACTTTTCTTTCTGACCCCTGAACAACGAGTTCCGCTTTTGTTCTCAGGTCTATACCAACGGCCGCACCGATGCCGCAGGGTATCGCATTGATCACCGTTATTGCGCCGTATGAGATCATACGGCATCCCTCATTACCTTGAATTCAACATTTTTCGATGTGAACAGTTCGAATGATCTCATTCCTTGGTATGCGAGCATATCCTCTCCTCTCACGATCATGCATTTCCTTTTCTTCGCGATATCGGTAAGATGTGTCTCTCCGTACACCATGTCGAAGACAATTTGCTGCGGATCTATCTGTTCAATATTTACAGGATATTCCGATACGCTGTTGTTCATGTTCAGCGGTATGCAGTTAATGATGATATCATATCCTTTCACCGCGACGGATGTTCTCTTCCTCGCTGTGACGGAGAATTTTGATGCAATATCATTGACCGCATTGTCATTGCGTCCGGTGACCGTAACATCACATCCTTTCTCCGAAAGGATGTATGCGCATGATCTTGCGGCACCTCCGGAACCCATTATGAGCGCTCTTTTTCCGTTGACGTTAACGGAATTCATCTTCAGCGCCATATCTATCCCGTGAACGTCGGTGTTGTATCCTTTCAATTCTCCGTTATCGTTCACTACGGTGTTAACGGCGCCAGTTATTTCCGACACGTCGTCAAGCGTATTCAGATGATCAACGATATCAGTTTTGTACGGCATCGTGACATTCATTCCCTTTATATCGAAACCGGTCATGAATTCTTCAAATCCGTCAAGAGAAGGCGTATCGAATCTCAGGTATATTCCGTTCATTCCTGAATCTGAGAAAGCGGCATTGTGCATCGCCGGCGATCTTGTATATCCTATTCCGTAGCCGATAATACCGGTGACGATACAATCGTCGCCGAGGCGGAACATATCGTTAACGCTCAACTGACCCGGGGCCGTAGGCTCACCGACGTAAGCGAACGTGAACTCATTTTTCATTCTCTTTTGCCGTATCCTCGTTACCGTTCCGAGGTCGTTCATCCCTATTATGATATGCTCTTTTCCGATACGCGAAGAAGCGTTCAGTAATGTTACGTTATCCTTTATCTCGTTCACGGCGAATGCGCCCTTGATGATGTCGCCGTTCATTTTGTTCGAGATCGAAAGGATCTCATCCGAGGACGGCGTACTATTGTGATCATGGTACGACGATATCACCGTTCCATTCATTCCGGAACGGTCCGCCGTGCCGATGTCCGTGATCCAGCCGTCCGGTGCTTTATGCGTAATATCATTCTTGAATGTCAGAATTCCGGTCTGTCCTTTTCTCAGAACATCTGCGGGAACAGCATCGAACACATCCGTTCTTATCTCTATGATATCTGCTTTGCTAAGATCGCCGGAACGTATATCCGCGGAAGAACTGAGGGATGCGCATATCTTCATTGATATCTCTCTTTAAGATTCCTTTATCTTTTCGCTGACGGCCATCCCGAAATGTCTTCCGCCTTCAGTAAGATGAACAAGAACTTCATCGCCTTTCTTAAGTTCATTGACCGATACGGATCCTGTGGGCGTCACGAGTTTCACCGTTTCGGCGTTCTGCAGTATCGTTGTGTATTCTTTTTTACCGTTCACGGCGGTGACAAGGAGCATAGGCCGTACTTCGGTCTTGCATCTTCCTACGGATGCCGTTCTTGTCCTTCCGTCCTTACCGACTATGAGCACATCATCACCCGCTTTCAGTTCCGATAAATATCTGGTGCCGTCATCTATTTTGATATATGCGTGCACAGCACCCGCATTCACCCTGAACGGACGTGCGGAAACATATCCGTTCTCCTCACTTTCCGATTGCACCAGAAATAAACATGATGACTGCGATCCGATGAGCATCCCTTCGCCGGGGATCATCACGGAACACGTATCGATACAAACCCTGTCGCCTGTCTGGATGTTCCGTACGCTTTCTATCTTTATCGCAGTTAATGATACATCTTCGGTGATAACGGCATTCTTTACGATGTTTTTCACATCTTTCGGATCATTCACGCTTATCACGATGCCGTCAGTTCCTTTCTCAAGGATGTTCATGCATAATTTTGCATCTTCGACGGACGGAACACAAGCAAGTATCTTAGTTCTTCCCGAGGATGCGGCTATCAGATTCTCTAACGGTATAACTGACCAATCGCATGCGTTCACAACGATGACATCAGTCTTTCCGCAAAGTTCCATTGCGTCGTTCTGATCTTCCGGTGACGTGATATTGACGATCCGTCCGGAAATGCTCCCAATGAGCGTTAACTTATCATTGACAATAAGTTCCGCTTTTCCGAGCGATGAGAATCCTTTGTCCTCGGAACGTATGATGAATGTCCTTATGCCATTCTCAAGACCTGATATCATTAATTTCTTTCTCACGGAACGGTCATCGGGAACATCGGTCCTCATCCATATCTCTTTCATTATTATCACTTCAGGAATCTTGCCGCTTCTTTGACACTCATTCCGCTCAGAACGATGCCGGATATCGCTTTGGTCATTGCCATCGGGTCCTTGTGCTGGAATATATTCCTTCCGATGGACACGCCTTTTCCGCCTGCTTCGACGGAATCATGCACCATGTTCAGTATGTCCGAGTCGGAATTCATTTTCGGCCCTCCGGCTATCAGCACAGGCGCAAGAGCACCCTTCACCACATTCCTGAAGGTATCTATGTCACCGGTGTAACTTACTTTTATCAGATCCGCTCCCAGTTCAGTTGCCACTCTGGCGCAATGCGCCACGGTATCGGGATCGAATTGATCTTTAACGGTGGGGCCGCGCGCATATGCCATCACCAAAAGGGGGATGCCCCATTCGGCGCAATCGCGTGATACCTTTCCGAGGTCGGAAAGCATGTTCGGTTCGCTTTCCGCACCGAGGTTCACGTGTATGGATACAGCATCAGCACCCAACTTTATCGCCTCTTCCACGGTGGCGACCAGAACTTTGGAATCGGACGTTGAACCGATATTCGTTGACGCTGACATATGTAATATCAGACCGACGTCATGACCGACAGTTCTGTGCCCGTAAGGTATCAGACCTTTCTGCATCAGAACGGCCGTAGCACCGCCTTCGCTCACCGCATTCACGGTATCTTTCATTTCAATTATGCCTTTTATCGGACCTATCGATATCCCGTGGTCCATCGGAACTATGACCGCGTTCCCTGTTCTGCGGTCGATTATCCTTTCCATGCGTATGTTCTTTCCGAACACTTTTTCCACCTCTGTGATACGTGCTAACACGTGACATACTATTTTAATCTTGCCGATGACCGAAGCGCCCGAATGAGCGTTAACGTCACATGCATAATGAAAAGGGGTGCGAAAGATATATATCATGTTCGTTGCTACTCGGTCAAACACGGGCTGGTAGATCAGCGGTAGATCGCGTGCTTTGCAAGCACGAAGCCGCGAGTTCGAATCTCGCCCAGTCCACCTCTTTCCTCTATATGATGTGACACGAACACGTTGTAATGATAAAATTCCGCATACGATCCCGTGATTTTTCGGTGTACGCGATATCCGTTCAAGTTAACGGGGCGCACCTAAAGAAAACCATTCACATTCGATGAAGGAACATATACCCAGACCAATGGATATATAAGGCAGCGGGCGGTGTGAACACCTGTTAACGCGGCGCCCGCGCCCGGCATGCGGGCGCCCCTTAAATATCTTATATAGAAGAATTATAGAGAAAGATTAAGTACTTTCCAACCGATTAGCGCCCAGCAAGCCAAGATGCTCCTTGGCGGTACAGGGTCCGTACAACCTTGTTAACAGACCGCACTTGGGAACAGGTTCAGCTGTCACGGCAACAGGCGTTTTCATTGCTGTTGCCATGACAGAGGGCAAAGGACGCATCAAAGCGCAAAAAGGTGAAAACTGTGACCAAAAAGAATGTGGCGATACTGATCGTGGCCCTCGCACTGTTAATGGTGCCCGTCCTTTCGATGGCGGACAATGGGCTGTATGATGCCAACAATGACAACTATTATGACGGCGTTCTCGGAGTTGTTCCTCCTGAGGTCCCTGACGGTTTTAATATCGACGGGTCGGACTTTGTGAAGGGGAAATTCTATGCAAAGGATGGTACCGGATATGATGACCTCTCAACCGCAGTAACCGGGCTGTACGATCATCAGTGGAATGAACACGGCGAACTATATGTAGATCCGATATGGTGCATAGATGTCGGAAGTGCGATCAATGATGTGCTTCCCGCTGCCGTGAACAAACTAATAATATACGGTGAAGTGGAACTCGACATACCGACGTACGCAGGAAGCGTCGTCGTTGCCGAAGCGATCGCGGCACCGACAGATGCAATAAAAGGAAAGCTTATCCTGCTGGATGACACAGTATTCGCAGGAAGCCTCAAATTAGAAGGAACGGAAATAGAACTAAACGGTGCGGGTACGGCCAATTTCGCCTCGGTCACGGTCACGGTCGCAGGCGTGTCGATCATCGGCCCCGGTAAATTGTCAACAGGTTCGCTGACAGTGGACTCTGGTGCATCTCTGCTCATAGACGATGACGCTGACCTTACAATAACAGGCACGGCTACGATCAACGGAACTCTCACAGTATCAGGAACATTGACCGCAGCGACCACCGCAACTGTAGATGTGAACGTCGGTGGAACCCTGGACGTAGGCACAGGCGCGAGCCTGACACTAAGCGGCAACGCAACAGCAAACATCAGCGGAACGCTTGTTGCAGGCGGCACACTGTCCGTGAACACCGGTGCAACCGTGGATGTGAAAGCGGGCGGGACTCTAACGATCAATGAAGACAACACTCTCGCAGGTACCGTGAGTCTGTCAGGGTCTTTGACCGTCGCAGACGTAAAAACTTTGACAATAGGCACTCTGACAGTCCCGGACTTGGCAGCATCTTCAATATCAGGTCCCGGCGACGTAGAGATCAGCGGATCCATGAACGTGTTAGGAATATTGAATTTGAATGCGACAGGAGCACTCACGGTCAATGCGACCGGGCCCGCCGAAATATCGGGCGAACTTGAAGTGACAGGGTCACTGACCGTCCCGACGGGCAAGATGCTGGCAGTCAACACTGGCGGAATTTTGACGATAAAAACGGACACAACGATAGCAGGCACTCTCGCCGTGTCGGGAGAGGTAACAACGTCAGCGACAAAAACGCTGACAATAAACGGGTCACTGACCGTACCGGCAGCGGCGACAGCAATAATATCAGGAACAGTCAACGTATACGGAGCGCTGAACATGCACGCTCCGAATTGCGTGAGCACACCGGGAAGCAGTATGATGCTATTCTATCCGGGTTCAGAATTTATCGTCGACGGGGAATTTTTCCTCGGCGGCACGAACACGCTGACGGGCGGTGTACTTGAGATCAGGGTCACCGCTGGTGTTCTTACGGGAGAAGTGAAGAACACTGGAACACTGAGAGTATATGATAATCCGATAATTACGTGCGGTTTCGTCGGAAACAGCAGAATCACAGAAGAATACGGATCTCTGATATACTTCGGAAGTTTCGGACCAGGAAATTATATTTACAATTCGGACGGAACTTTAATGAGGGAACCGGGCACAGCCGTTCTGAGCCTTCTGGATCCAAATGCCCCGGCAGTGTACGCCCCAGGTCTGTACATAACATTCTGGATATGGACCGACAACAAATATGGCGGATATTTACAGTACGAGTTCGAAAAGTACAACGACGGTGACCCGTTACAGGCCGGTCGCGAACCGATCAAACGCCCATCTGGCGAAGAGGGAACATTCAAATTCTGTCTGACACACCCCGTTAAGAAACTTACGTTCGCACAGTCGTACGAGAGCTACTATTACTGGGGGGATGTGGATCCAAAACCCGATCCGATATCAGGCTTACAGTTCCCGACGCTGGATGTAGCATGGGAAAAGCGCCCGGGCGACTATAACGCCAAGAGTTTGGTTGCTGTCGGTACCATAAATGAGATTATGGAGAAAGAGGTTGATACCAGGACCGTTGCAACAGGGGACAGAGGTGTAGCACTTATACTAACCCCTGGGGCATCTGTGGCATGGACTAC
>Ga0123356_10006793_pt1 | contig 11514 bp, 8 predicted proteins | sample TergutEmb28metaG_2_FD_92546 | JGI IMG/M metagenome (GOLD analysis project Ga0123356, IMG submission 92546) | Embiratermes neotenicus P3 segment gut microbial communities from Petit-Saut dam, French Guiana - Emb289 P3 | ecosystem: Host-associated > Arthropoda: Insects > Digestive system > Gut ... | reverse complement strand
CCTTCGGGATCGGGAAAAACAACAACAGCGTTAAAAATATGTGATGCAATTAAAAACCTTGGTATATACGCACATACTATTTCAATGGATATGTACTTTCTGACAAGCGATCGCGAAGCTGCACCCCGCACCGACGACGGAGAACATGACCTCGAATCACCGTATTGTTTGGACCTCGATTTACTCAATAACCATTTTACATGCTTAGACCGGGGAGATGAAGCCCTAATTCCGTATTTTTGCTTCAATCTGCAAGACCGGGATATATCAAAAAGCCATCCGCTGAAGCTCAAAAAAGATGAAATTGTTATTTTTGAAGGGATACATGCATTAAATGATATGCTTGCAAACGAACACCCGAATGCGTTTAAATTATATATAAGCGCACGCTCCGATATTGAAGAGAACCATGAGGTCTGTTTTAAGCGGACATGGACAAGACTGCTTCGGCGTGTGGTGCGCGATGAGCTGTTTAGAGGCATGGGAGCTTCAAGAACTCTTAAAATGTGGGCAAATGTACGTGAAGGTGAAAAGAAATATATTTCACCGTTTAAATATAAAGCCGATTTGTTGTTTGACTCTTCGATGGCATATGAGGTTCCGATAATGAAACGTCTTGCATATAAAGCAATAAACGAAGTACCCGACGGTACCGAGCGTCTCGACGAACTTCGTGCCTTGCTGCCGGCGTTAATGGATTTTGAAGAAATCGATTCAACGGTCGTACCGCCGGAATCGATTTTAAGAGAATTTATAGGCGGCGGTATTTACTCTTCAGGAGAAAATTGATGCGAAAATTTTTGCACAGATTTATGATTGGCAGATACGGTCCCGACCATCTCGGAATCGCAATGATTATTGTCGCATTTATTCTGTCGCTTCTTAATATATTATTATTGCATGCTCCTTTGTTATATTTGTCGTACCTGGTTTTTATTCTGACAATATGCCGGATGCTTTCACGTAATATTATCCGGCGCCGTGCAGAAAACGATAAGTTTATTAAATTCTGGTGGCCGGTCAGAACAAAAATAAAGAATATAATTACAAAAATCAAAGATAAACGGAAATATAAATACTATAAATGTCCGACATGCAAAACAAAACTTCGGGTCCCGAAAGGAAAAGGAAAAATACGGATAACCTGTCCAAAATGCTGGGAATGGCTGATTTCGGAAACATGATAATATAACGTAAAAACCGCCGTACGGCGGTTTTTACGATTATGGAGTGTGTGAGGTAAAAGGAGTTTTGAATGAACAGATGTTAATTGATAGTTGTGTCGGCACCTTCCGGTACAACTGCTATGTATGTTTTTCCCCGGCCAAAATCGATAATATCGCCGTTTGCGTCTGCATATATAAACTGTGATGATTTATCAGGTCTGAACCATATAATTTCTATATGTCTTCCTGCACTTATAAAGTATCCCGAACCGATTCCCACTGTGCTCATGTCTTGTCTGCCGGCACCTTCGCCGTGTCCGACCAAATCGGTTATCGGTATTTCAAGAATCAACAGATTTGTAAATGTGACCGGAGTATTATTATTGGCATCTGTAAGCTGACTGCCGTATTGGTTCATGTAATAAATATTTTGTATGCTGTCGTATGTAAAAGTACTGCTTTTTGCCGATGAAAATCTTGCTGTCACATTATGTGCGCGACTGCCTGACGGAATGGGATTATCTGTAAAGAACAATGCCTGCGCAAATCTGTCCGAATGCGTTAATCTTATATCGAATGTGGGAAGAAATCTTGAAAAGAGTGCGCCGGAAGTTGTTTGACCGTGATAATCAAGAACGGTGTGTCCCGGTACTCTGTTTACATCTTTGTTAAAAATCTGTGCTCTGATTCCTCTGACCGCATCGAAAGCGGTGATTCCGCGGTTATCGATTTCTTCAAATCCAAGCGGACTGCCGCCTGCGTGGATAAATAACGCATCATACGATTCGGCAAGCTCCGCCATATAATGCCTTGCACTGCGGATGCTTCCGACGACACCTGCGTTTATAAAGTTTTGGAATATTCCGATAAAGCGGGTTCCGCCGCCTTCTATAAGAAATTCGTATACGATGTCGGCATCTGAAATACCGTTTACCGCATTGGTCGGCAGTGCGCCGCGTTGATTGCTTATTGATACCGCAACAGGTCTGTTTTGTGCGTTATTGTTTGCTGTGATTTTTCCTGTCAGCGGATTCATGCTTTGGGTCCCCGGGAGAAGTCCGGTTCTGTTATGAATGCTTCCGACGCTGTTTATGCTGACAACATTTGATCCGCTTATTGCATTGGTAGCAGATACCTGATTGCCTGCTTGTGTTTGCTGTGTTGATTGTGTCTGATTGTTATCCTGAGAAACTTCGCCGCGTTTGCCGCTGCCGCCGTCTTTGACATACATATCGGCTCTGAAATCAGATAATACGCCAATCAGGACTATCCCAATCAACGTAAAAGAAACAGATTTTAATATTTTTTTGGTTACCTTTGCTGCCATTGATGTGAGCCCCCCTCTTAAAGACATCGCACCTCAAGTTTGGTAATCATCATTCTGTGTTGGCGGCATCCGAATTACACATTATATAGTATATCGATATTTTTTTCTGAAAGTTTAGTGTTTTTCTAAAATTAATTTTAAACAGAGAAACACACCCGATATTGACCGTAGCGGTTATCGCCTCACTTTGTGTATGGAAGATAGTATTTTATCTGTGGTTTTACCTTTGCTAAATCACAAAATATAAAAATGAACAATAACTAAACTTATAAAAACTTAATAATACTTATAAAATATTCGTTGACTTTTACCTTATTTTGTAGTATAGTTCATTGTAAGATTTTTGGCGGAGAATGAGTAAAAATGGAGAAACATTACACATTATTAAAAGCTGCGGAGCTGCTGGGAGTCACAACTCAGACTCTCAGAAATTGGGACAATGCCGGAAAAATCCGGACCGTCCGCACACCGGGAAATCAACGTCGGATTCCCGAAAGCGAGATAGCCCGAATAACCGGTCCAATCACAAGCAGTATTACTGAAACAAAACATAAACCGCAGCGGACAATCGTTGAAATCAGTAGGGATTCAGGAACCACCATAAAAACACCGGTAATAATCTCTAAAGAAAAAGAAAAAGAAAAATATATACTGATGTGCAAGGATACAGAAGTATACGATATAGAAAACTCACAGATATTAAACGAAAGCTTATTGCCGGGCTGTATATTAAATAAAACTATGGACTTCAAACAATGGATGGAGACAAGATACAGTACTGATACAAATTTCTCTGCCCAGCATCTTATGCAGCGAGCTTTTGGTAAATTCGATATTGAGCATGCAGCGTACAAAACATGTGCATTTTCACTGTCAGATTGCTACTGGATCAAAAATATTAATGATTATATGTTATTTAATGAGATTACACCGTATATAAATAAAGAATGGGACAGTATAGATGCATACGGAAAACAAAACAATTATACAAGCGGTCCTCTTTCCAACCTCTTTGTAAGCGGCAGGCTGGATAAACGATGGACCGATGCCAAATCATTACTAAAAATAAACTCATTTAATGAAATTGAAGCATATAATTTATGTTTGGCATTGGGTTTGGAAAATGCTGCACAGGCGCATTTAACCAACGAAGGAGCAATAATAAAAAATTTCACAAACCCGGATGTATTTTATGAATCAATGGAACAATCCGGCATGGTAACCAATGATGATGATTCAAGAAGTATTGCGGTCGAATATTTTAGAGAGGACGCAACGGCTCTTTTTGTAATTGACTATCTGACGGAAAATAATGACCGCCATCCGGACGATTACGGTTTCCTGAGAGACGGAGCAACCGGAGAACACCTGCAAATGGCACCCTACTACAATTTTGACCGGATATGGTCAGGTCATGCCACTGCCTTGCCGGACATTGCATGGCGCGAAAACAAAGAATATATCCATGACTTATGCACAGCGGCAATTAGTGTTGCAAGTGAGTTCGAATACGGAACAATTATTGAACGGCGCGCAGGTGAATTGCTGAGAATTTAAGGAACTGAGAGGTCGCGGTTGCACCCTATGATATAGAGAAAAACCTTGCGTTTCTCTACATTATATTGTATAATTTGCCGAGAAAACGAATGCAAGGAATGGTTATAAACGGGATGAAGGTATGCGTAAATTTTTTGTGCCTGCTGCTGACAGTCGTCTTATTTGCATCGGCGGCTTTACCCGCTTATGCCGAACATGAAAACCCCGCAACAGATATTACAGATCAGGACACAACTGAAGAGGAGATACCTGAAACAGATTCTACAGCACCTGTTTCCCCGACACCAAATACAACAGCTCCCATAGCAGTTGTTATGGACTATTACACGGGAGAAATTCTGTTCGAAAAAAACATGGAACAACGCTGGATCCCGGCAAGCATGACAAAGAGCATGACAGCTTTTATAGTATATCAGGAGATAGCGGCAGGTAATCTTTCATTTGACACAAAAATCCTTGTAAGTGCCGAAGCATCAAGGTTTTCAACAAACAGATCGGTTCCGGGTTCATATGTACCTCTCCCGTCGGGGCAACTTATTGACGTCGACACATTATTAAAACTGTTAATGATTCCTTCCGGAAATGCAGTAGGTGTAGTTTTTGCAGAACACATTTCGGGAAGTGAAGCTGCATTTGTAGAAAGAATGAATGAGACCGCAGCATCATTGGGTATGTACGCCGAGTTTACCAATTCGCACGGTGCATATGTCCATTTTTCAAACGCATATTCAACAGCTATACTTGTTCGTGAGTTTATCACCCGATTTCCCGATATTTTACGTATCACATCAATGAGAAGTGTGTATTTTCGCGGCAGAACATACAGGAACACAAATCTTCTCATTTCACAAAATATGTTCCCGGAAGCTGACGGGTTTAAAACAGGTTCGTTAAGGCAAGCGGGTTGGAATCATTCAACGACCGCAATGCGTGACGGACGTCGTATCATTGCGGTTGTAATGAATACATCATCCCGAATGGCACGCCAGACTCAAAGCCGGTTATTACTTAATTTCGGTTTTGATGAGCTCGAACGCCGTGAAAAAGAACGAATCGAAAAAGTAAGAGTCTTTTATAACGGAGGTCTGATTCCTCTTCCGTCATTACCGGAAATATATAAAGGAAGATTAATGCTGCCTGCAGCCGATGTACTGGAATATCTCGGATATACGATGCAATGGCATCAGGAGCATAAGCTTGTTTCGATTGCACATGAAAACAGCGCTCCGGCTACATTTTTTGAGGACAGGGATGTTGCTGTTATTAACGGTAATACTATTTCTTTAATGATACCCGTGAAGGAAATAAACAATTGTGTGTATATTTCACTTCAATCCGTTGGTTTACTTACAGATACTGCGGCAGAATGGAACAAGGAAACCGGTGTAGTACGGTTTAGGTAGTTTAATCCTTGGCAGGAGGTGATGCAACGTGAGCAGAAAAAGACCGGCTGCAAATAACAGAAGGTCTATGCATAGTTATAACAATAACAATGATTTCAACGGCAAATCATACAATGATGAGCCGACAGAATATTTCAGAGTCCATCAAATCACCGATTATAGAAAAAAGATATTTTTTGATACGATAAAAAGAATTGCGTTGCCGCTAGTATTTTTGGCTGTCTTAATCGGTCTGATCATATGGATCGGTACATATGAATTGCCCGGTTCGGGACCGAGTTCTATTTTAGCTAATCCCGGGACCTCAACACCGGAAGAAGACCCGGAAATTGCAGAAGATCCGGATGAGCCCGGTTATTCAAGCGAGGAACCAATCAATCACACGTTTTATAACGGCAACCTTGAGCTGCCTGTATTGGGTGCTACCGGATGGGCAGCTGTAAAGCTTACTCTTCGCAGTCAGGCATCAGCATCTTCCGACAGTGCAGCGACCCTTTCGGCAGGCGACGTATTTACCATTATTGACGAATATGATGACTGGTGGCATGTAAGACTTCCGGACCAAACGGTCGGATGGGTTGAATCCCGCATGTGTTTTATCAATCTTCCCGATGTTTTGCCTTCAATAGTTTATGATATACAAAATTCTTACTCATCGCAGTTTCGCTCCAGCGGTTATCTCCTACCCAATATTACCTTGCATAAACTATACAACGCAAATTCCGAGGACTCGGTTAACTCAATCAATACACGTTTCCCGGAAGATGATTACAAAACCTCATTTATCGCCCCGGCTCTGTACAGCCTGGCACCGGCCCTCTACGATGTACAGCAGCTTGCACTCGCTAATGACGAAACGATAATCATATATGAGGCATTTCGTCCGAGAGAAACTCAACGCGCTGTCGCTGCATCATTAAACAGACTTTTGGATTATACCGATCCCGAATTTAGCGCCGTCGCTTATGTTGCAATTTCGGAGTCCCGGTGGTCTGTGGGAGATTTTATTTCACAAGGGCGTTCAAATCATCAGCTCGGAGCCGCCGTTGATGTATCAATCGGCAAAGTCAATAATAAAGAAATTTTCCGTACCGGCGGTTATTCGTATTACCGTATTACCGAACATACAAAAGTACGGGAACCCTCACCAATACACGAGCTTAGCCCAAAAGCGGTATTGCCGCTCTACAATTCCGCCGGAGCAGAAAGAATAGATGAAAATATATGGAATATGAAGTCATATTTTGAAAGGGTCGGGTTTAGGGCTATCGGCTCGGAGTGGTGGCATTTTAATCATACGGTCAGTGTTACAATAGGATCATCCCTTAACATCAACGGTGATTTTACAACGCCTGATATTTTCAGTATTGAACCGATCAGGCAACCAATAAATGAAGGTATGTAGAAATGGTCTTTTCCAGTTTATCTTTCCTTGTGTTTTTTTTGCCGGTTTTTCTTTTAGTTTATTTTGCAGTTCCCAAAACGAAAATAAATATACGTAATTTTGTTCTGCTGGTATTCTCTTTATTTTTTTACGCTGCAGGTGAGCCGGTATGGGTTGTAATTCTTTTGTTTTCCGCATCAACGGACTGCCTTATCGGCTTGTTTATGGAAAAATACAGAGGAAAATGGCAGGCGAAGGTTTTGCTTGTTATATCCCTTTGCTGCAGTCTCGGTGTTTTAATACTCTTTAAGTATATGGAATTTTTCTTAGGGATTGCAGGAATACACATAACATTTGCACCGGGTTTGCCGATAGGAATTTCATTTTACACATTTCAAACAATGTCATATTCCATCGACCTGTATCGCGGAAAAATAAAAGCACAGCGTAACCCTGTAGCATTTCTTACATTTGTTGCAATGTTTCCGCAATTGGTTGCAGGTCCCATCGTACGTTATGCCGATGTCGAAACAATGCTGACAGAGCGGGTCACAAGCATTGACAAGATAAGTAAGGGGATTTCCCGGTTTGCCATGGGACTCGGCAAGAAAATCATTTTTGCCAACCATGCAGGCACAGTCGCAAGCGAGTTATTAAGCTCACCGCAAACATCTACATTGGCTGTCTGGCTTGGCGCTCTCATGTTTATGTTTCAGATATATTTTGATTTTTCATCTTATTCGGATATGGCAATAGGCCTTGGCAAAATTGTCGGATTTGATTTAAAAGAAAACTTTAATTATCCTTATATTTCAAAATCCGTAACTGATTTTTGGCGAAGGTGGCATATTTCACTCGGTTCTTTCTTCAGGGAATATCTTTACATACCGCTTGGCGGAAACCGCAAACACGCTTTATTTAATATTATGTTTGTCTGGTTTATTACAGGGCTTTGGCATGGAGCATCGTTTAACTTTATTATATGGGGCATGTACTTCGGTGTAGCACTTCTTATTGAAAAATATCTGCTGCGAGATTTATTGGAGAAAATTCCGGCTTTTTTCAGACACGCCTATTGCATGCTTATTGTTCTTTACGGATGGGTATTGTTTTACTTCACGGATTTGTCGCAAATGGCTGCGGCATCTGCACGGTTTTTTGGTTTTGGCGGAGTGTTTGCCGACTATCGCTCAGTAGAACTTCTGCTTGCCAATATATGGATCCTGCCGGTATTTGCGATTTTCTCAACCCGTGCTCCGATCCGTATTCTGAGTAAAATAAGTGAACGGCTACCCGTTGCCGAACCGGTTTTTAATTTTTCGTTGTTGTGCCTGAGCTTCATTTTACTTATAGGGCAAACATTTACACCATTTATATATTTCCAGTTTTAATTTTATAGGCTTTCGTTTTTGTTTTCATTTTAAATAGACAGGAGCAATTTTATGTCCGAAAGAATGAACATATATTTTTCGGTTGCGGCACTTGCGCTTTTATCGCTGTTCGTATTCATACTGCCGTCAGATAAAAACGCATCTGATTTTGAAAACCGTGCTATGAGTACATTTCCGCATCTTTCTGCTGAAAGCTACTTAAACGGTGAGTTTTCGCACGGGTATGAGTCATTTTTATTAGATAACACAGCAAGCCGTACTTTATGGCTTACGTTTGCACAGGCTGCAGAAAGCGCTTACGGGATAAACAGTCAAGGTGCAGTGATGGTGGAGTTTGACCTTGCAGATCTCGGAATCGGGCTCGTTCCCGAAGAAATATCGGGGGTAATTCCCTATAATACAGCGGCCGGAAATGTAGACCCGCTTAAACCGTTTAGTGTGGACAAACACTTCGACCCGAATGCGGTGTTTTACCTTCGTTATACGGAAGACAGAGAGCTTGCGGAGCGTTATGCGGAGGTCTTAAATGCATATGCAGAGGTTTTACCTGAAAATACACGAATGTTCTCGCTTATATCACCGGTGAAGGTGGAATTTATGGACCGGCGGTATGCTGCAGTAAACTCATCGCAGCTTGGTACAATTGAGAAAATAAACAGCTTGCTTCACGATGAAATTATTACGGTAGATGCACACAGATTTTTATCAATGCACAGCGACGAATATATTTTCTTCCGCACCGACCACCACTGGACAGCTCTCGGAGCATATTATTCATACCTTGCTTTTACGGAAGCTGCAGATATTGAGCCGGTAACAATCGATAATTACATAGAAAACGAGGTCGAAGGATTTATAGGCTCTTTGGCAGTCGGCACGCGAAACCGTTTGATTTTAAACAATCCCGATACTGTATATTTTTACACTATTAACGAAGGTACAACATATTCAATTGATATATATCAGTTTCCTTCCGAGCTGTCTAATTTGAGTTACCGTTTATTTCTCGGCGGCGACAGAGATTTTTATGAGTTTAACTCTTCAAACAAAAACGGACGCACCCTTGTTGTTGTAAAAGATTCCTTTGCAAACGCTTTAATTCCCTGGCTTGCACCGCATTACGAAACTATCGCGGTCATTGACCCCCGGCAGTTCACGGGCAGTGTTATGCAGGTTTTGGAAGGTTTTAGTGATATTGACCTTTTGTTTGTAAATTACATTCCCGCTACAACCATGCCCGATTTAATAGAGCAATTTTTCGATGCGAGGTAACGAATAAATGAAAAAACCAAAAGACAAAGAAGTTCCGCAGCCCGATTTTAATGCAGCCGCTCATGAATTTTTGTATCCGAAAAGATTACAGGCGATAATGAGCAGGAGGAAAAATCTTTATCCGAAAAAAACGTTGCAACGGAGAATTTTTCCCATGCCCGACGAACAAACAGACGAAACGGCAGTTGATTCGCCGGAGAATACCGGTGCTTTCGAAAATGATGAGCGGTCTTTACAGAAAATAAAAATGGAAATAACATTTTCCGATCATAGCACACTTGAAAAGGAAATTATTCTTACCGATAAGAATGCGGCAGACAAGAAAGTGATTATTTTCGACGAAAATACCAAGGAAAGCAATCAAACGGAAAGCGGAAAAATACCATGGGCAACAGTTGTTGTTTTGGGTGTAATAGTTGTTGCGTCATTGGTAACAGGGATTTATCACTGGTATTCATCATATTTTCAACCGTCTGACACGATACCGCCTGCACATACGGGTGAAAATCCGGATAATTCAATCAACACACCTGTATCTACACCTGACGCGAATGCTGCAGATGATACTCCATCGGATATAACAGATCCCGAAGCACCCGGGATTCAACGTCCGGCTATTGACCCGCTTCCAGAATTTTTAGTTTTGTGGGAGGAACATGGCAACGAAGATATTGTCGCTGTATTAACCCTCGGCGAAACAGAATTTTTGGTTGTGCAAAGCAGCGATAATGCTTTTTACATTACCCATGATATTAACCGCAATTATTCGTCCTCGGGTTGGGTATTTTTAGATTATCAAGTCGATCTATTCATGGGACTTGAGCATAACATGGTTATTTTTGATCCTATCGGCGGATTCATGCGTGAAACCATACAGGAGTATGCGGAATATGACCATTATCTTGAGCATCCGACGATATTGTTTTCCACGCTTTACGGAGATTTTGAGTGGGAGATATTTGCGTTTTATGTTGCCCCCGTTGATTTTCCGTTTGCTGTAGTTAACCATCCGGATGATGACGTTTGGGGAGAAACAGTTGAACAGTTTACATTGGTTTCGCTATATAACACAATGTTGGATGTTACCATGTATGATCAAATTCTGACAATCGCGGTTCCAACCAACATAGATCCCGAATTATTCTATGTGCTGCAAGCAAGAATGCTTAGACAGATTACATCTTGATGTTTAACATAGTAAAGCAGGTATTTGCTCTATGAGTTCGGAAAACGACCAACAATCCGGTGTATATAAAGAAAATGAAGCTCAGCCGCTGGCACGGATGATTCTTTCAAATCCGGACCGGGAGCTGACTCCCAAGCAACTGGAAGCATTGCTTAGGGTACTGAAAGATGCTCCGCCGCTTTGGCCGGAAATGAAGCAGGATTCTGCCGGACAGCAAACAGAGCAGGTTAGCCCTCAGGAATCTGTGCAAGAACCAAAACAGCAAATACAAAAACAACAAATCGTTCATCGGCATATTGATGAACAACGTCCCGCTGTATCCGGACCTGTGGAAAACAGCCGTAAGACTGTTTCGCGCGGGAATATTCCCGAGAAGGATATAAGAAACAAGCGCTCTGCATATAATAATGTAATAACAGTTCTTTTAATTATACTGTTAACGGGTCTCGGCTTTTTCGGCTGGTATTTATGGCGGACGATGTTTGCAACCTTTGAATATGAATTACAACCTGTTGTAATCTTGGAAGGGCAGCATATCGATCCGAATTATTTTCTTTCATCAGGGATGAATACTGAAGGTGTCACCGCAGTTTACAGAAATCCGGTATTTACTCCTTCGATCGGTCAGCAGGAAGTACAATTGACATTAATTATGGGTTGGCGAACCGTGGAAACCACAGCTACTCTCTGCGTGTTGACTGCCATCTCTGATATTGAACATGAATTTGCAGAACCGGGTCCAAAATTAAATGCTTTAGATTTCATTATTAATGACGAAGCTGCCGCCGGCTTACCGCTTGATGTACGCTTTACAGAAGAACCGTTACT
>Ga0123356_10006792_pt1 | contig 11514 bp, 7 predicted proteins | sample TergutEmb28metaG_2_FD_92546 | JGI IMG/M metagenome (GOLD analysis project Ga0123356, IMG submission 92546) | Embiratermes neotenicus P3 segment gut microbial communities from Petit-Saut dam, French Guiana - Emb289 P3 | ecosystem: Host-associated > Arthropoda: Insects > Digestive system > Gut ... | reverse complement strand
CTGCAAGTGACTTTCAAAATCTTGTTATTAAAAACGGAAATCAAGAATTTCGCTTAAAAGAAATAGCTAATGTTAAAAGTTCGCTCGCTCCGAAAGAAATATTTCGTCGTAATCAGAATAGAATTAATAAGATACTTGCCGATAAAGATGCCGATAAGTCGCTTGATAAAGTTGCTCAGCAAATTCGTCAATCGGTAAAAGATATTGAACTCCCGCCGCACTATTCGATCAATGTTACCGGTGAAGAAGAAAAACGTCAAGAGTCAATGAATAGTTTAATTTGGGCTTTATTATTATCTATTATTTTGGTTTACATGGTTTTGGCTTCGCAATTTGAATCGTTGTTACATCCGTTTACAATATTACTTACAATTCCTCTTGCATTGGTAGGCGCAATATTGATGTTTTTATTAACAGGTATTACACTTAATATAATGGGCGTAATAGGGATAATTTTGTTGGCAGGTATTGCGGTAAACAACTCAATTATTTTAGTTGTGCGTATAAACCAATTGAGAACTGAAATGGATCTGACTGATGCAATTGTTCAAGCCGGTCAGCAACGTATTCGTCCAATAATAATGACAAGTCTTACGACAATTTTAGCCTTGTTGCCTCTAACGTTCAATATCGGTGAAGGAGCTGCATTACGTTCATCAATGGCGATAGCTGTAATAGGAGGACTTGTTACATCAACATTGATGAGTCTTATCGTCATTCCTTGTGTGTACTACATATTTGAACAAACAAAAAACAGAATGAATATAGGAGAATGAATTTTATTCTAAATAAAAAAATAACGATAAGCATGTTGTTTATATCACTTACCCTGTTAGGGTATGTGTCTTATAAACAATTACCTATTGAATTGTTGCCGAATGCAGAACTTCCCGTATTGTTCGTATATGTCAGTTCACAACAGGAAATGGATCCTGCGTACATAGAATCGGAGGTAATTATTCCTATTGAGGGAGCAATAAGTGGGGCAGGGGGAGTAGATAAGATTCAGTCAAGTATTAGTAGTCGTTCAACCTCCATCCAAATTGATTTTAAGGCAAATACAAACTTTAAAACGACAGCCTTGAAATTAGAGGAAAGAATGAAAGAAGTGGCAGCAACGCTTCCGGATGGTTTTAACGTACGTGTTCAAAAAGTGGACATGGTGAGAATGTCAAATAATTTCATGACTTTACAGGTACGTGGATCAGGAGGTATTGACCGTGTTCGTAATATTGTTGATGAAAAAATACAAAGAGAACTTGAAAATATTGACGGAGTTGCAGGCATAAATATTTATGGAGGCCGTGAAAAAGCTATTGAAATAAGACTTGATAAAGAAGCTTGTAACGCCTTAAACCTAACAACTTCAAGAATAAGCAGTCTTCTGAGCAGAAATACTCAAGAAAAAGTATTTGTAGGAAATGTAAAAGAATCCGACAGTCAATATTTCGTTCACGTCAATGCACTATATACAAAAGTATCCGAGCTTGAAAATATAGTTGTTGCCCCCGGTCCTATACGGTTGAAAGATATTGCAACAGTATTTTTTGAACTAAAAGAAGAAACATCATTCAGCCGTGTAAATGGAAAAGAAGCCGTTTCTGTTACACTTGTAAACGATGCTCAGGCAAATCTTATTGATTTATCACATCGAACAATAAAAGTTATTGATAATCTTAATGAACAGCTTAAACCGTTGGATATCGAAATTGTAGTAGATACAAACAACGCAGAAATGATGGAAAAAAACATCAACCAGATAATCTATCTTGCTCTTATGGGTGGATTTCTTGCAGTAATGGTACTTTGGTTTTTTCTGAAAAATTTGCGATTAGTTTTATTCATTGCCTTATCTATGCCGATATCAATATTTGTCGCTTTTAATTTCTTTTATGCCGCCGGAATTTAAATAAATAGCCGTACCCTCGTAGGTTTGGCGCTTGCTGTAGGTATGTTGCTTAATAACAGTGTTATTGTACTTGAAAACATTTATCGTCTATCCGGCTCAGGAATGCCTGCTGATCGTTCTGTTATACAGGGAACACAAGAAGTCTGGCGTGCAATAATTGCTGCAACTCTTACTACAATAACTGTTTTTCTTCCGTTTATTTTTTCTGATAATTTCTATATAAAACTTATAGGAAATCATATTGGAGTATCTATAATTTCTACTCTATTGATATCTTTAGCGGTAGCAATTCTATTAATTCCAATGGTAGTATATTCGGTATTACGAAAGAAAAATAATAACAACGTTTTTTATGAGAGTGTTTCCATTACGCAGCGTCCTGTTCAGATTTATATGGTCTTATTAAAAACTTGCATGCGTAATTCCGGAACAGTGATATTCGGCTCTATTATAATACTGTTTGCTACTTTGATTTTATCAATTACTTTAAATGTTCAACAAAACAAAGAAGTTACTTCCGACCGTTTTAATATTAATATTACTATGCGTACCGGAAATACACTTGAGAATTCCGATAAATTAGTGCAAATTATTGAAGAAAGATTAGATGATATCCCTGAAAAGAAAGATCTTGTATGCCGGATAAATGCAGAGCAAGCAATAATGACTTTTATATTGGAGAAAGATTATCAGAAAATCGGTAAACGTAAAATTTCCGAAATAAAAGACGATATACAATCAAGAATGCCACGAGTAGATGGTACTGAAATAAGAGTTTCTGATGCAATCAGCGGACAAAACAACAGCGGTTCTATGAGCGGAATGGATCAATTCATGAATGTGCTTGGAATCGGGAATAATCAAGAGCGGCTTGTTTTAAAAGGTTCCGATTATGATATGATGCAAATTGTTGCAGAGGATATACGTTATTATCTCGATGAACAGGATTTTATCAGCAGTACATCGGTATCGTTTCCACGCAGGCAGCCGGAAGTGCTTCTTGATTTTGATCAGGTTTTACTTACATCATACGAAATAACAAGGCCTAATATTTCGGCAGGATTAGCTTCACTTAATACAGAATTTTCTTCAGGTACACGTTTTAAAATTGGAGATGACGAGAAAACATACGAAATAATTATCCGTGATAAAATTCCGGAAAAAGAAGAAGAGGAAGAAGAGGTAACAGAAGTAAAACAAAAAACAATTGATGACCTTAAAGCTGTTCAGATTATGAATTCCGGAGGTGGTTTGCATAATCTGAAAGATATTGCAGCCGTTAATAAATCCTACGGACGCGCTCAAATAACCCGAGTTAATCAGGATAAACAACTTGAAGTTAGATATAGCTTTATCAGAAGCGCCGAACAATCTAAAGCTTTACTTGAAGGATATCGTGCTAATATAGACCAAATTATTGCTAATTATAATCTTCCAGCAGGCGTAGCAATCGATGTAATACATGAAGAAGAGCAATTAGGAGATTTCACTTTTCTAATTTTCGCAGCTTTCATATTGATATTCATGATTCTTGCCTGTGTTTTTGAATCAATAACTACTCCATTTGTAATGCTGTTTACAATACCGTTAGCAGCGATCGGTTCACTTTTAGCATTACTGTTTACAGGAAATAGTTTGCTAAATATAAATAATCTTATGGGATTCTTGATATTACTGGGAGTTGTTACAAATAACGGTATCTTATTGATCGATTACACGAATATTCTACGTAAACGCGGTTTTCGTCGTGAACGTGCGCTAATACTCGCAGGTTTATCCAGAATACGTCCAATACTTATTACAAGTATTACAACTATAATTGCGATGTTTCCGTTGGCTATGGGTAATTCAGAATATGCAGGTGCAATAGGAGCTCCTTTTGCTATTACAATTATTGGAGGGCTTGCTTTTTCAACTTTGCTGACTTTGACAATTATTCCTACTGTGTATATGGGATTGGAAAATACCTTGAAATGGTATCGCGCATTATCTCTGAAAATAAAAATCATTCATCTGATAATGATTATTATCGGAACTGTATTAATTTACAAATATGCCGACGGAATGTTATGGAAATCATTGTATTTTGTTGCGCTTATTATTCTCGTTCCCGGAGTTACGTACTTTGCTATGACAAGTCTTCGTCAAGCTAAATCCGATATAATTGATCCCAAAAAGGAAATTAATATGGTTGTTCGCAATCTTGTTAAAATTTATGACAGGGAAGGTCTTTTTTCGCGTCAATGGAATAGCGGACTTCTAATGCGGAAACGATTGGGACTTAGCACTGAATATCATACATTTAATGATTTTCTGAATATAAGTTGGATGTTTGCTCTTTGGGGCTTTATAATATATTTTGTTTACTTTTATTTGGAAGATAGACTATGGAGTTTCATTCTCTCATTTGTTATTTATGCATTAACTCTTCATCTATGGAGAACAATCAGGACTTATTTATTTTACCGTTTTGGTTCAAGAAAAATTATTAAATATTTTAATCGAATTATATTCTGGACATTACCTGTTATTATTTTATACGGAATGAATAAAAAACTTGATAATACTGCTATGACATCTATTACGGGGATTTTATGGGGAGCCGGAATTGCAGTATATGTTATTTCACAATATATATATGATGTTGATTTAAATATTGAACGCGTAAAAGGACGTTTTGCAGGATTTCGCCGTTCAGTTTTCCGCTTTGTAAAAAATGTTCCTGTTATTGGAAAACGCCGTCGTCCATTCAAAGCATTACGCGGAGCTTCTTTTACCATCAAGACCGGAATGTTCGGTTTACTTGGACCTAACGGAGCAGGAAAATCAACATTCATGCGTATTGTTACGGGAATTTTAGACCAAAGTTATGGAAGTATTTGGATAAACGGTCTCGATACGCGTGTTTACCGCGAAGAATTGCAAAGTCTGATAGGATTTCTACCTCAGGAGTTCGGCACTTATGAGAATATGACTGCATGGGAGTTTCTCGATTATCAAGCAATATTGAAAGGATTAACCGATAAGAAAATACGTGAGGACAGAATAGAATATGTGCTTAATTCAGTACACATGATTGAACGAAAAGATGATAAAATCGGTTCATTCTCAGGCGGTATGAAGCAGCGAATAGGTATTGCTCTGATACTGTTACATCTGCCTCGTATTCTTGTAGTTGATGAACCTACAGCCGGTCTTGATCCGAGAGAACGCATACGATTCCGGAATTTATTGGTTGAATTGAGTAAAGACCGAGTTGTATTATTCTCCACTCATATTATTGAAGATATTTCAAGCTCTTGTAATCAGGTGGTTGTAATTAATAAAGGGGAGATTAAATTTTTCGGCGTACCTGAAAAAATGATTGAAAAAGCGATTGGAAAAGTGTGGAAATTCCAAATAGACAAAGATTCGTTTGAAGAAAAACTCAACAAATCGTTGGTTGTGAATAATATTCAGGTTGGCGATATGATACATGTACGTTATTTGTCGGTCGAACAGCCTTATCCTGATGCCGTACAAGTTGAAGAGAATCTTGAGGACGCCTATTTATGTTTATTGAAAAATATGTAAAAATGAAAAATTATTTTACAATAGTCTCTAAAATAATACAGTATAATTTGAAAATTATATTTGCAGGTAAATTCTTTTGGTTTCTGATCACCGCATTTGTCTTTTTTGCATTCTTTATGTTTAGGGTAGCATGGGACAGAAGTGAAATAAATGAAGGAACAATTTATGACCTTTTATTATTCCCCTGTTTACTTCTTATTTTTTATCCTGTGGTTTTTGGAATTCAAAATGATGAAGACAACCGTATTTTGGAAATAATTTTCGGTATTCCCAATTATCGTTATAAAGTTTGGGGAGTTCGCATGTTAATGGTTTATTTCGCTAATTACTTTATACTTGTAATTTTTTCTTATGTAGCCCGTTTGATGCTTTTTCCCATTAATAGTTTTGAGATGGCTGCTCAATTGATATTTCCAATGTTATTTTTTGGAAATCTTGCTTTCATGTTTTCAACAATCACAAGAAGTGGAAATGGAACGGCTGTACTAATGATTATTCTTGGCCTTGTATTCTTTATTTTTATGTCTTCTACGAGTCAAGACGGACAAGGCATAGGTAATTCTTTCTGGAATGTTTTTATCAATCCATTTTCAATACCTACGAATCTCCACCCAATTGTATGGCAAGACACGATGCTTAAAAGCCGTATATTTCTTATCGTTACCGGAATTGTTTGGTTGATGGTTGGTTTGCTCAACCTTCAGAAAAGGGAAAAATTTGTGTAGGAGGAAATTGTTTCACTCTTATCGCTGTGTTATTATCATAAAAAAAGGCGCCCTCTCGAGCGCCCTTTTTTTGAAAATAATTCAGCATTACCATGAAGCCGGTTCAGCTTTAAAGTAATTGTTTGGGTTCGTTATATTTCTGAACCAAAAAGCGCCGCTTTCATCAGGAAAGATGGTGAAACCACCACCGTCAATTAAGAAATTTAAGATAGTCGTATAATTCGCATTTGATGTATAAGCCGGTATGAAGCCGGAATAAGAATTACCGCTATGGGCAAATGCCCCGGCAAAATTTGAACCATTTATACGTACCAATCCATTTGTACAGTTCATATAATAATATCCTATAGTACCATCATCGTCATTTAAGAAACTGAAAGAAAGCCCATTAGCACCTCTTGGCGCTTCTATCCTAAGTTCTTTAATCATAGGAAAAGCTGTTTTTAAGTTTGTATAAGTAGTTGTTAATGCTGGTGAGAATAATGTTATTCTGTACCGAGAAGTAGTTTCATTATTATTTTTCAAATTTAGGAATGCATCAATTACATCAAAATCCGGATCCGGTTCAGCTGAAGTTATCGCTTCGCCCTGTAGGATATTCAATTTTATTGAATACAAATCAGCTCCGGCAGTCAGAGTTATACTTGTTGTTCTCGGTTGAAGAAAATCTGAATTCTGAGTAGCTTGCAAAACAAGTTGTTTGCCTTGAACAGAAGCGGTCAGCCATGGATCCTGTGCTGTCGCTGTTAGTGGAGCATCACATTCAAACGGTAGCGATATTGTTCCTCCTTTACCAAGAAAAACAATGGTTTCGTAACTGTCTAATTGAATATACACAGGGTATTGACTGACAGGGACAAAATTCATTTTATCTTTTGTTTTGATACTTACGTTTGCCGAACGTGTTGTATTACTCAGATTCGGTCCTACAGTTATTGTGATTGTATTTCCCGAAGTACTCAAGTTACACCAACTCTGGTCAACTGTTGCAGTAAATTGTTCGGACCCACTAATATTGATTGTCCCTGTTCCGCCGGCGGCAGTGAAAATCACATCCGATTTATCAATTGCCACCTGGCTCTCCTCAAAAGAACGGTAGGCTTCATATTGACATCCATATAAAAATATGAGTAAGAAGATACCGGTTACATTTATTATTTTTTTCATAACAATTGCTTATTTAATTAATTTTTGTAATCGTAATATTGTTGAAACGGTCTCCACCCTTATTTGCAGAAAAATTACCTTCACTGACGTTCGATGCATTGAACAAGCGTAATAGTATACCATTTGCAACATAAGTACCCCATCTTCCATTGTCTTTAAAGAAGATTTCTCTTACACCACCTGCATCCTTGTTCCAAACACCAATGATACCGATTGGACCTGTCGAACCGGTAGTCAAATACCCTGCAACTCTATCGTAAGCGCAAACTCTGATTTGAAAACCGGTTTCTTCTTGAATTGCCGCATTTTGATTCAAAATGGAGATAATCCCCTTTTGTGCATCAAAAGTGACTTCCATACCCGGAAAATCAAACAAATCATCACTAAGTAATTGAAAGGTTGAATTTTTCTTTTTCTCTACTATTGAAATAGTGGCAGTTTCAAACACGGTTGCGCTTGCCATACCGTTATAACGAATTTCCCAATCACCGATGAATTCACCATAACGCAATTCATAATCGGGTGGAAAATAGAGATCGAAAAATGCATTAACTCCCGCATCTGAACATGTATATATTTCCTTAGCTTTATCCCAATTGAAATACTCCATAGTTACATCCCTAAATTCAAGCGGTTCATATAAACGAATACCGGTTGGGGTGAAAGTATAAGATACTCTCATCGTCTTTGATGCAGAACCTTCATTATAACCGATACTAAATGTACGATCAACAACAGAAGCTACACCAATACGATTGTTATTTACAACAAAACCAAACATTCCGTATTCGGAGAGTAATTCTTCTGTTGCTGCAACTTCACTGAAATATTGCTTGGGATCGGTATTTGAAATGTTTTTACGAAGAATCAACTTATTGTAGCGTTTTTTTCCAATCAATTCAATTTGGTCGGCAGTTACATTTTGTATAACGAACTCATAATCGCCTGCTCTACCATTAACTTGTGAAGAGTAAGGTTCGCTGAAATAATGCATTACCGGATTATATGTGGAAAAATTCAGGACAGCTCCCTGTTCAGGATAAATTTCCCAATCGGATGTCTGTAATTCTCCTGCCGGAGCATTCGTTCTGATTTCACAGCTTACACCAACTTTTCCATCGGCAGAAAACTTCATATACATTGCATATCCTCCTACAGAGTGATTCGTTTCAGGATAATAATCTGCAAACCATCCGTTTGGAGAGCTTGTTAGAACAGAGCTATATTCCTGTATTGCCTTTTGCATACGAACTGCTGCCGGTTCATCGAAAACATCTTTTTGATCGTGTATACATCCACTCAAAAAACCTGCTGAAATTATCAGCATAAAAAATACTATCTTTTTCATATTCATTCTGTTTTTAAAGATGTGTCAAATCTAACTTATCAATGTTAGTTATTCTGGTTTCAAAAATTCTTTGCAGTTCGTCAATATCTATTCCCCATGTAATTGAAAGATAATCGCGAACAATTTCAAATTTTTGCAAAAGTTTTTCTGAGCCATTCGGGCCGGCTGCTTTCAATATGCTTTCCCAATTATCCTTTCCATAGACAACATATCGGGCAATGATTTCAACAAAATCTTCATTGTAATCCTTACGGGCATATTGGCTGATAAAACCCAATTGGTATGCTGTCGCAAGAGGATTATTACCCCAATCATCTATAATGTAATCGTTTGGAGTTATCTTCCAAAAATCCGTCGAATAATTCTTTTTCTGATGAAGAATATGCGAGAATTCATGAAAGATAGTTCTCATACGATCTCTTAACTCACTTACTGAAGGATTTGTTATATTCAATGAATTAACCAAATAAAGTGTAATCATCATACCATCGTGGGCTGTACCTAAAAGATAAGTATTATTTGAATTGTAAGCGCCTGAACCAATCAAGTGAATTACACGAGGAACGTTCATACGTAAAAACTCCAAACTTGCACATTCTTCATAAGTTTCAAGCCACACAAATTTAATTAATTTTGCCATTGCGATACTTTTATCGGTTTCGGCAGGAACCATGTGATACGACAGTGAACTTTCAATATCCTCCATTTTATATTTGAAATTAATATTATAAGGATATGTATAATTCACCAACAACCATTTGTCAAATTCAGTCAGAATCTTTGTGTTATCTTTAAAAATACTTTCGTCACTGATTTTGTCTTCCTTGCAAGACCAGAATATTCCGATCAACAGGGATAATATTAAAAATATTTTAATTTGTTTCATAAAATTCTATATTTTAATGTTGTTACTATTATCTTGGATTAGGTTTCATACCGGCGCTAATAACGGGAGCAGGCAATTGGATTGCTCTTCTTGGATCGTTAACCGGTAATTTATCAATTACTTCCACATCTTCATTTTCATCCAAATGACGACGATATATTTCAATACCATAGCGTTTTACATCGAACCAGCGTAAACCTTCGTGTATGGTTTCTATGCGACGTATATGTAACATACAATGCAGCATATTTTCCTGAAGCGAAGATACTATTGGAAAATCGGGATGCAGTTCTTTCTTCGGTGTCGGATCATCAGGACGATAATATTCAAGTTTGCCATAAAATTCGTCTATTAATTCCGACGTTAAATCTATCTGTGATGAAGTAGTTGCTCTGAGCCATAAATTCAAATCATCCACAGCCTTATCATATTGTTGTTTTAAGATATAAGCTTCTGCTCGGCACAACAATGTTTCATTTGTTGAGAAAGCTACATACATTGTATGAGTATAACCGATTCTTGCTACTGCATCTGTATATTCGAAATAATAAGGCATTTTTGGAGTAAACACATAACCGCTGCCGTATGAACCGGGGGCATTATAATAAAGTGTAGCGGTATAAATACCCCATGGTCCGGCGCATTGAGTTGATTCGGTTACAGCGATTTTTCTTGAATGAAGATACTTCTTCCCTGTGCTGTAGTTTCCAAATATAGCGCATGACTGACTCATAGCAGCAGTAATCAGAAGATTGGCATTATGTGAAGCTTTAGCATAATATTGGGCTCTTGTTTGAGCTGCGCTTGGCAAGGTTGTAAACTCTTGTGCATTGCGTAATACTCTATCGGGACGATCGCCTAATACTTCATTAGCACATTCAATTACTTTATCATATTTTTGATAAAACAGATAAAAACGAGCTGCAAAAGCATAAGCTGCTTTCCTGTTGAAATGGTATTTCGGAGCGATATAGATATTATCGTCAATCAATTCCAAACCTTTCTCTAAGTCGGCTTCTATTTTCTGATAAACTTCAGCAACCGGTATTCTTTCATATACAGGATTTACCGTTGTTTCAGGTTTATCTGCATAAGCAATACCCAAATCCGAATCTCCATTAGTTTTAGTATAATGTTTTGCAAACACATTAACTAAAATAAAATGGTGGTAAGCTCTACATAATAAAGCTTCGCCCATTTGAGGATTCAAACGTTCCGGACTTCCCTGTTCTTCAATTGCTTGTATGGCATGGTTAGCTGAAGCAATAGCTAAGTAAGCATTTTCCCAGAAATATTCAGGTCCATCATTTCCAACCCTGTTGGTAACATCTCTCCAGTGAAAGAGATTCTCGTGTTCGTCGGACATGGAAGTAAGACCATTTTCCCGCCAATCGGTATTATCGGATGATGTCTCTGCCGTATAAGCAAATAAACGATTAGAATAAGCGCTCACCAACAATTGGGTTATTTTTTCATCCGTATCAAGCTGCGTACGACGGTCGGGCATTACATCAAGAAAGTCGTCGCAAGCAGTATGGAGTAATAACATAAATAACACTACTCCAAACGATATATATTTCATTTTAATATTCATACTTGTAATTATATAAAATTGTTTATATTCCTAAAGACAGCGTAAACACAAAACTTTTAGCCATCGGAACAGCTACACCACCACTATTGAAAAATTCCGGATCCTGTCCGTTCAATTTTGGATCGGCATACAACAAGAGTAAATTAGTTCCCTGAATTTTAGCTGATAAATCTTTAATTCTTAAAGCAGAAATTAGTTTTTTCGGAAAATTGTAAGCAAGAGAAACTTCTTTTAGTCTTACAAATCCACCGTCGGCTACTCGAGCAGTTGAGTAATTATAAATATTATAGGCATATCGAAGATCACCTATAG
>Ga0123356_10006791_pt1 | contig 11514 bp, 9 predicted proteins | sample TergutEmb28metaG_2_FD_92546 | JGI IMG/M metagenome (GOLD analysis project Ga0123356, IMG submission 92546) | Embiratermes neotenicus P3 segment gut microbial communities from Petit-Saut dam, French Guiana - Emb289 P3 | ecosystem: Host-associated > Arthropoda: Insects > Digestive system > Gut ... | reverse complement strand
CGAAGCAAGATCTGCCAGAGGCGGGCGCCCTGCAACTCCTCGTCCGCTTCACAGCGGGAATTTGAGCTGCCGCTCAACTTCCTTGAATTCGGGAGCATCCCGGATGGGATCGAGCAACGGGTCTACCCTGATGTTTATGACACCTGGGTCCCGCAGCCTGTGCGCCGTGGCCAGCCATTTGAGCGCCTCCGTCTTGCGGCCCCATTGGGCATTGATTTGGGCGTATTGGTAGGCAGCCCCATCGCCGGACTGCTCGCGCAGCTTGGCCATCTCGCTCTCGGCGTCCGTATCCCGCGCAAGGAGGTGGTACGCAATGGCGAGGCAGGTGTGGTTCATCCAGTTACTGGTCTGGCTAGTGCAGCTGGCGCGTGCCGCTTCCGGCTTACCGAGCGCCAGATAGCTCAGACCCGCCACGGCTCCCTCGGGCCCCGGCTTGCCGTCTCGCAACACGAGTGCGCTTTGATAAGCGGCGAGTGAGTCTTCGTATCGGTGTGCCAAGTACAATATGCGGCCCGAACTATCGTAAAATGATGGGTTCAACGAATCGAGTTCGATCGCTCGCCGTATGGCCGCAATGGCGGTCTCGTTGTGGCCGAGCATCGAAGCCATGTGTGCGTACCTCGCTTGCACCAGCGCGCTACCCGGCGCAAGGGCCAACGCACGGTTGTATTCGGTTGAGGCACCGGCGAAATCAATGAAACCGCTTTCGAGAACGCTGGCAAGCGTCGCATGGGCCTCGCCCAGTTCGGGGGCGAGCGAGATGGCCTTGACCGCTGCGGCACGGGCCTGATTGAACTTCTCCTGCGCCAACGCTGGGTTCGGAGTGGAGCCGGCCGCCAGGTACAAGAGCAGCCGCGCTCGCAGAGCGTAGGCGAACGCATAGTTCGGATCGGCGTGAAGGGCCTCGTCCAGCGCTGCGAGCGCAGCCTTGCGACTCGCCTCGTCAGTGGCGTTGTTCAGCTTAAGCGCCCGCAGGTATGCGTCGTAGGCCTGCGGATCGCGGGTGCCGCCGAGTTCGAATCTTTGCCCGTCCTCGCTCATCAATGTGACTTCGAGTGCCTGGCTCACTGCCTTTGCGATTTCGGTCTGCAGAGCGAGCGGGTCCTTGAAATCGCGATCGTAGGTCCGGGACCAGAAATGGTAGTCCGTAACGGCGTTGATGAGCTGAGCGGTGATCCGCACGCGCTTGCCCTCTCTGCGCACGCTGCCCTCCAGCACCGCTGCGACATTGAGCTTGCGTGCGATGCTCGGAATGTCGGCCGCCTTACCCTTGAAGGAGAAGGACGAGGTGCGCGCGGCGACCTGGAGCCCCTGCGCCCGTGAGAGCGCATCGAGCAACTCTTCCGATAAGCCGTCGGAGAAATAGTCGTTGCTCGGATCGCTGCTCATGTTCACGAACGGCAGGACGGCAACGGAGTGCGCGGGCGGAGCGAACTGCGTCGCACCGTCCGTAGCTCTTGCGTTCGCGGACGTCGGAGCGGTCCGCTCGCCCGCAGCCCCCGTGGCCTCTTGAGGCTCGTCGGACAGCATGTGGTGCCAATCGCCGGGGATGTCCGACGCCCGGAAGCCAATCGCGACCGCGACGGCCGCCAGCGCTATGCAAACAGCGGCAATTGTCGCGACATTCGTTCCAATTCCATAGATCGCCGGCTCAGAAAGGGCGGAGCCGCGCGCAGCCGGCCGGTAGTACCAGGCCGCGGCCAATGCCAGCGGAAAGCCCAGCAGCAGAAGGATGGTGACGAGTTGCAGCGGCAGCCGCGGGAGTTCAAACACGTCGAAGAGGGTTCGGCCAACCACGATGACCAGCCAGCTGGCACCTAGATAGACGGTGGCGAATTTGAGAACCCCTCGAGCTTTGACTTCAGTGAGAAACTTCATCCGCGGTCCCGCCGTTCATAAGAACTTTCATCGTCACATATTGGGGCGCACTTTCGCTACCTCAATGTCACCGCCGCGACACCGGAAGCATGCTAACACCACTCGAGGCATGAGCTGGATTGATGGGTGCCTTAGAGATTCTAATGACAGTACGTCGCGGGTGTGATCCCAGTCGCGCGCTTCACGCGACGTGGAGCATCAAGTGGGGCTCTTCACGAGCGCGACCGGCGAAGTTGACAAGAGGCGGCATGCGTTTGGCCGCCGCGCGCTGAAGTGCTGGTGTTCATCATAAGATCAGCGGAGCTCTGTCGGGTTAGCCGCAGTCATGCGAGAGCTCGATGGTTGGCTGCTTCTTCTGGGGCAGGAACGTCTGCGGCTCTCAAGTGGTGCCGTCGGATCAGGCAAGTCAGTGCTGCTGCTGCCTCGGCTAGGCCGACTGCTGCAGCGCGAGCCTAGGAGCACTCGCGCGCAAGCCAGCTGAATTGCGAGGATATCTCCTGGCGCCGACACGAGCTCAGTCAGGGACGTCGCAAGCTACCGGAGTGATGCAATGGCCGCAGCTACGGGCCCGCTACGACAGCCGTGGCGCTGGCGGCAGGTGTCAGGCTGCAGGAGAGCTGCTCTCCAGGCAGGATCAGGAGCGAGAACGCAAGCAGCGGTTCCCCACGGATTGCTCGAGCGACGGGCGATCCGCCGGTCGCCAGGCTGCAGAGGATCTCGCTACGGTGATTTCATGCACAATACAAGGGAGTCCGGGAAGGTGCTGACGGGGCAAGCGACTTTCTTTATGAATTGCCCATAAATGGAGGGTTGGCGGAGCCCTCCCTGCGGACGTAGTCTGGGTATGCCAAGCCGGACACCAGACTTGGATCAAGGCCGACCTGGCACCGATGTATGGGTACGTGCGCTGGAGGAGCGTGCGAGCTGGGTTCGCGCAGTAGCGTGAGCGTGGACGCACACAACTGCCCTCCCGGTGAATGTCTCGGAAGGTGGAGCTGCCTGAAGCGCGAAGTACAAGCCGCAGCCCCGCGCAGAACAAATCGCCATGGAAGGGAGGTCGGAAGAGGTCTCGTGGTCCTTTCGCTGTTACAGGGATCATCGTGGCCGGAACGAAATTCACTTGTTCCTCAAGCGCTTAGACAAAAAGGCCCTCATGGACCTGAGGCGCGCTTTGCAGCATCTCAAGAGAAAGCCGATCCGGCTATGGACCCGTCCCCAGGCCAGCTTTGTAAGCGATCACATATATGTGATACGGTTTAAGAGTGCGCAAGCGCAATTCCGGCTATTTGGTCATCACGATCGCCGAGCCCAAGCATTCGTGATCACTGCCTCAGGAGTCGAAAAGGATGGACAATATAACCCCGCAAATTATCGGGACGTCGCCACCCGAAGGATGGGGCAATGCGTTAAGGACCCCGAACGTTTCACTTGCGCCGGGTTGGACCCAGATACCGAGTGGCGTTGGAATACCTTGGACGAAGACGGGCACTTCGCTCCCCGCGTGGCTAATGGATCGGGAAGAACGGGAGGCGTACCTCGAATCCTGTCTGGAGCAGGATGTTGCTTGGCAGATCCGGCTCAATCGCGAGAGGCGGGATATGAGCCAAAAGGAACTGGCAAATCTCGTTGGCACCCAGCAATCAAGCATCGCGCGGGCCGAAGATCCGGCCTACGGCAAGCACTCCCTCTCCATGCTGGTGAGGATTGCGCACGCCTTCGGGTGCGCCTTGCTTGTACGTTTCGTCAGCTATGGGAGGTTTCTCGATGCAACGAAGGATACTTCGGTTGAGGCGCTGACGGTCCCTGCCGATGAGTAAGACACTGGATAGGGCCGACGAGGAGGCGCGCAACAAGGCTGCAACGGGCACCAGTCACGCATTCGTCTATATCGACGAAGTGTTGAAGGTCAAGACGGATGGCTATACGGTACAGATTACACTGGGGTGGACGTCACCCAACGAGTCGTATGCGCCGGTAGCCACAGTTGCGATGCCTGCCTCATTTGCAAAAGAGCTCGCGGATGTGTTGATGGGCGTCCACAAGCAAGCCGCCAAGTTGCGTGCACCGGGCGGATAGGGGCGCAGCCGCTTGCGAACTGCGGTGAGGCCGGGACGATGCGGCCATCGGGCAAGAACATCGCAAAGAAAGCCGGGCTGCCGCCTCGATGAGGCGCGTGTCAACCTGGTAGCCGCATGAGATTTGCGCAGCCGCTGATTGACCGACGGCCTCCAGTTCCTGCGACTCGTCCGACCAGTGAAGTCTGCCAAAGCCCGACAGGCGTACTGAAGCGCCGGATTGACTTCCTTGGGTCGCTACAGCTTGGGTCTTCGCACGTCGCTATGACGTTGGCGCACGCCTTGAGCCCCTTATGGGCTATGCGGACGCTGGAGCAACAGCGATTGACCGCAGCTTCCTGTCCGGTGCAACCCGGAAGCCACCGGCCCAGTCCTCCCGCCGCACTGCGGAGGCTTGACTGCCGGTGGCTTCGCGGTCTCAGCTCAAGGGGTCACGTAAGCGACACCGCGATACACGGTGCCGTACGTGGGGCCGGCGACGACGGTGAACGCTTCGCTCGTGACTTGAGGAGTCAGAGTCGTGGCGTTCAGGTCATCCGTGATCTGAACGACCTTGTTCGGGTCCGCGCCCATGTCACCCGCGGCGCTGGATGTCGAAGTCGTCGCCCACAGGGTCACCTTGGTGCCCTCGACCACGCCAGCGAGCCCACGCAGCCCAACGGTCGTGACGTCCGGGTACCGACCGTCGTAGCCGTAGAGGTTGGTGCCGACCGTGCCGATCAGCCCGTTGCTGAGGACGTAGTCGAGCTGCCAGGTGCCGTTCACCAGGCTCCATTTCTGCAGACCGGCGTGGAAGGTGGTGTCGGTGCTGTTCCCGCTGCCCTCATCCGTCACGTACATCGTGGTGGGGTTCGCGAAGAACACGGCGAAGGGCGTGAAATTGCCGCCCGTGGCTCGGGCGGAGTCGCTCGGGAATCCCGGCACCACACTGATCTGCTGCGCAGCGGCGCTGGCCAGGGTCGGCAGAGCGCTGACGGTGTAGACCGTATCCATGCCGTTGCTGCCGCTACCCTTGGTGAAGTACAGGGCGCCGCCGAACTCGGTCAAGCCGCGATAGTTGTTGTCCTTCCCGGCCTTGTCGGGTGCGCCGTTCTTGCCGAGCGGGTACTCCAGCAGCGGGTCCACCTCGGCCGAACTGGCTGCCGCAACCGACACGGCTGCCGACTGTGCATCGATCGGGGTCACCACCTCCAGGCCCGTGGTCTCGGTCACGTTGGGCATCGTGCCATTGTCGAAGGTCGACGCGGCGCCGTTGTTCGCATTGCCCACGGTGTAATAGAGGCCGTTGGACCCCAGCAGCGCCGCCCGGCCGTTGTTGCCGCCATAGTTGACGGTGGGGGTATAGGAGAGCTGTCCACCGGCATTCACGTTCACGATGGTGCGGCGGAAGGCGTAGGTGTCACCGAATGCGGCGGTCACGGTATTGGTCAGATCCTGGCCCGGCAGCGCGTCAGCATTGGAGACATCGATGGCGCCGATACCGGCGGCCGCGTAGGCGACGAAATTGACGTGGGGGCTGCCCTGCGCGTCGCGGCTGAATGTCAGGCCGAGCTCGGACTTGGACGAGAAGCTGGTCACCACCTGGTCGGCGGGCACCTGGATGGCCTGGTAGACATGCCCGCTGTGCGGCTCGATGGCAGTGAGCACGATGGGGCTCGTCACGCCGAAGCTGCCGTCGGCGTTGTCATTGTTCCAGACGTTTACGTAGTCGTTCCCGGCCACCGCCAGTGGGGCGGCAGCCGTGGTGCCGATGGGGGAGCCGGCCGTCAGCGATGCGATCGCACCCTGGCTATTGTCGTAAGTGCTGCTGCTGATGATGAGCGAGTTGGGCAGCAGGAAGGGCTGGTCCGCGAGCGCCCGATCGGGGTGAATGGCGGTGATGACGCATGCGGTGATCACCGCGGATGCGATCCTTGCAGAAGGAGAATAGTTGTGCATGCAGATCCACTCTGGAACGTGAACAAAGGGAGCGCGGAGGGTAATGGCGGAATATTCCGATTCTGTGACAGCGGCCACACATGGCGGGCTGCGCCGCTGGGCCAAGCCCGCACGCCCTTGCTCCCAGCAGGCGCCGCTTATCTGATCTCGGCTCGCCTGATGCTCACCGTGGGTGGCCGAGGTCTTTGCCCGGCCGCTATCTGGTGGCACATCTGCTCAAGAGCGCCGCCGAGAACGCACGACCCGTCGCGGTAAGGGGAGGGGGGCGATGTCATGAAGTCGGGGCGGATCTGAAGACCGGACGATCGCATCCTTCAAGCACTTCCCGCATCGCGTTCTGCCGGCCGGTCCAGCTGCGCGTGCAGGTCCCGATAGGCCAGATACCCGACTGCCCCATCGAGCACGGAGATTCGACCACGCTTGCCTGCGGGCTGGACGACGATCGACACATCGTTGCCGAGCGCTGCAAGAATCACGATCAGGCGCAATACCGAATAGCCATCGAGATTGCCGCGCACGATCCGGGAGACATCTCCCTGGCTGATGCCCGCCCCCGGCGCGTAGTGTGCAACCAGGCTCGCGACGTCTATCTGCCTGAGCGCCCTTGACTCGATGACGGCTCGGATCAGGCCCGCGAGGTCGAACCTGAGCCTCGTTTCGGTCCGACTCGAGTAGCCGCGATCGTCCAGCAAGTTGCCGCTAGCGCGTACCGGCACTGTGTTCTTCGGCGGAGCGCCTCTCAAATCCTTTCCGGGTGTCTTCTTGCCCATCGCGCCGTTCTCCTCTTTGCCAGCCGCGACAGTGCAGGCGGCTCTCCTCGCTGACCGGTTCATTCGAGCTTTACTCCTGTCAGATTGTCATCCGAGTTGCGGTCGATCAGCTCGTTGCAGGGGTCGATGCCCACGACCCGGGGCGGTTTGTCGAGCACCAGGGTGAGGTCTGCTCGCCGCTCTTGACTGCCATGCGCTCGAGCCCGAGAACCTACTGCCTCGCGGGCCTCCAGGTCATAGAGCGTGATCCGCTCTAAGAGATGACTGATCTCTTGCTGATGCCCTGGCGCCTCAGCCTGCAGCAGGGACAGGAAGCCCCGCGTCGACGGGTACGGAGCGACCTTGAAGGCGTGGGCCCCAAGCAGCCGCAGAGCACGATCCACCGCCTCCTCCCCTACCACTTCCTTTAGCCAGTACATCACCAGGGAGTCCTCGTCGTGATCGATGTAGGGCTGATCGCCGACCCGCTCGCGCGGCGTCTCCTCCAAAGGTCGCGCATCTTTCCAGTAGGCCGGTACCTCGAGAATTCGTGCCTGGTGGAACGGGTATGGGGAGAAGCGCTCGCTGTACACATCGAGCGATGCCTTCATCGCGGTCAGGATGCGCTGGATGTTGTGATCGTGCTCGGGGTGGTAGTAGACGACGAGAGCCACCTTGCGGCCATCCTTGCCCGACCAGAGATCCCTGGCTACGCGAAAGCGTGCCGACTGGATCGAGAAGAAGTGCAGGATCGGCGTCTCGGTCCGGGTCACGAGCGTGCACCTGCCGTTCTTGACCTCATCGCTCACGGTGTAGCCAGGGGCGAGCGGCGTTTGATCAGCGTTGGTCGTCACGGAGATCTGGGCGTTGACCCAGTCGCTGTCCTTGCGAAGATAGGCAAAGGAGCTGGCGCTCGCGTCTTCCAGCTGCGGCGCACACAGATCGGCCGGCAGGCCGTTGCGGCGGTGCTTGGTGCGGTCCTTGAGTAGGAAGTCACGCGACATCCCGATTGCAGGGGAGATCTCGCTGTTGTCGAGGAAAGTGCCATTCTCGATGATCCGAGTCAGCAGCCGCGCATTGGGGAAGCCGCGCTCCTCGAGGCGTGTCACAAAGTGCAGCGTGCGCTGCTCGCCGGAGCGCAGCGGGGTGGCCAGACGATAGATCCGGTAGTTGAATTGCTTGTACTCCTGCTCCACGGTCGCTGGACCCACATCAAGCTCCAGCATCCTGAGCGGCCTTCGCCAGCGTTCGCCAGCGCACATGCAGCACTGAGATGGGCTCGCTCGTGCGGTTCTCGAGCACGTAGCTGCCGACCGTATCGGCCCGGGCCTGCCGCGGATAGAGCTGTACACCGAGCTGCACCGCGACGATCTTGGGCTGTGGCACCGATTCATAGCGCAGCAGGGCTTTCTCGTAGCCGGCCAGGTAACGCTCCTCACCGAGGGCCGTCTGATGGGGATAGTCGTTAAGAACGTTGGTGTTGTAGTAGATGACTCGGCCGCTACCGAGCCACACTGCTGCTAACCAAGCAAGAATCCCTCCCGGTAGCCCATGCAGATCAACCCAGGCGGCTGCAAGACGTGGCACGAGCCGCGTCTGCGTGCCGCGCCGCAGCAGCAAGACGGCCAGCACCGCGAGCATTGCGGCGCAGGCCGACCAGTACACCTCGAACCAGGCGCGGGCGATCCAGAACCGCCCCATGCCGTTCATGTCGGACAGTGGCACCGGCGGTGTGTAGCCAAAGCGGTAGAGGCCGTGCTCGTAGCCCAGATTCGGGAGGTAATCGCTCTTGCGCAGGGGCGTTGCGAACAGGGCCGGGGCAAAGCCGGTCTGGTGGTCACGGATCGCCGCGCTGGCCACGAAGGCCGTGATGGCGAACAGGCCGAAGCTGCTCAGGGCCCCGAAGGTCTGCAGGATCGCGTACGGGGAGTTCACATTGACGGCACCGGGTGCGCCAATGTGATAGGGGCTCGCGACCAAGACAAAGGCGAGGACAAGGAAGATCGCAAAGCAGATAAAGAAGAGCAGCGAAAGCAGCTGATAGCGCAGCTCGAAGGCGGCGATCGGTAGCAGCACGGCGGCCATCTCCTCTTCAGACCGCCGTCGGGCGGCGACCCGGCTGGCTCAAGGTCGCGAGGTGGAGGTCCGCGAGCCCGCCTGCCTGTACCGAGCCCAGCAGGCACGAGCTGCCTTCGGGGATCGTCAGGCTGAGCTCGGGAGTCTTCGTTCCACCCGGACAGACACGCGTGATGCTGGACAGAGCGAGCATGGAAGCCCCACGTTACGAGCGCACTGCTGTGAATAGACGTCCGCTCGCAGCAACCGGTTACGCGTTCCGGGACAGACCGAGGGTGTGGCGCGATGAGCCGTCAGCGCGCTTTGGCGTAGCCGCTGCCCCTGCTACGCACCGGCGCCCTCACGGTGCGTCGAACGGGGTCCTTGGGCGGGCGCTTCCGTGCGCCTCAACGTCGTAAGAGCACAGCCACCTCTGGCTGGTGGGGCGGCAGCCAGGTGGTGTAGGGGTACTCCCGGTACACCAGGTAGCCGGGGACGGGCCCGAAGCTCACGAGGTAGGTGTCGTCGTGCACCCACCACCAGCTGTGCCCGGGCTGGCGCTGGTAAGCGGCGTCATAGCCGAACCAGCCGTTGAACTCGAACCCACCGTCGATCTCGCTGATGGGCACGTGATGTCTGACTGTCAGTTCCTCGAGGGCTTGCCACCGGACCCGGTTCCAGGCCAGGTAGTCGTGCGCCGCACCGATCGCGAACAGGCCGAAGCCGGCGAGGAGGACGTAGGCCAGGGAACCGACGACGGCTGGCTTGTCGATGAGCGCAGCTGCACGCCGGCGTGCGAGGGCCAGCACGGCCGTACCCAGCAGGGGAATCAGTGGGATCAGGTAGCGATCAAACACGAAGGGCGCGAGCAGCAGGGGCACCAGGTAGAGGAGGCCACCAAGGAGCAGGAACCTCACCGAGCGTTCCTCGTCGCGGGGCGGTGTTGCGGGCGGCGAGGCCGGCAGGGTGCGCCCGATGCAATCGGTCAGCGCGAGGATATAGATGCCGGCGCCCAGGAGACCGACCACCGTGGCAGCGGTCCAGAACAGGGCAGGCAGTGCGGTCATGTCCGGCTGCTTGAGGATCAGGGCATCCCGCAAGGTGAGGGGACCCAGCCCGGAGGGGACCAGGATGTTACCGTTCATCTGCATGGGTACACGGACGTCGAGGTGCGCGAGTAGCCGCACCCAGCCGCCGACGAGCACCAGGAGGAGCCCCGCTGACAGGGCTCCCGCACGCCCCGGAGTCATCCGCCGGGCCGAGCGCACCAGGTGAGGCATGCAAGCGAGCATGACCGGCGCGAGGAACAGGCCGAGCATCACCGGAACAAGGAAGAGGTTTGTCAACACCAGCACGCCCAGGTAGCTCGGGTGCTGGAGCTCGAAGCTCAGCTGCGAGCTCTCGACGCTATAGAGCGCCGGCACGCGTCCTGATGCGCTGAGCCAGAGGTTGAATCCTAAGTATCCAGACGCACAGATGAGCAGCGGTACGCACGAGCGCAGCAGGGTACAGACGTTGATTCGCTGGCGGGTCAGCTCGATCACGCAAAAAGCGACCGGCAGGCACAGCGCGAGCTGCCTGGACAGCATGGCGGCGAGCGCCAGCGCGGTGCCTATCGCCAGCTCAACAGCTGAGCCGCTGGAAAGCATGCGGGCAAGGAAGACGGCAGCCCAGATGACGAGCGTCGTGAAGAGCACATCGGTCATGTACGTGAGCGACAGCCCGTAATAGATCGCGTTGAACCCGAGTGCGAGTGCCACGAGGAGGGCACCCCAGCGGGGCACGCGCAGATCGCGGGCGAGCACGTAGGTGCCGATCATGCCAAGCCAGCCTGCAACGAGCGTCGAGGCTCGCAGAGCATTGAAGCTGAATCCGTGTCCCAGACAGAACAACGTCCCCCACAGCACATTCGTGAGCAGCGGCATCGAGGTCCACCCCAGCGGGCGGTACTGCCCTGTCTGGAGCAGATCACGCACTGTGATCGCGTACGACCAATCATCGTTCAGCGGGAAGTTGCCGGCAGGATTGACGAGACAGACGCTCAAGGCCCAGAGCGCTGTCATCAGGATGACGTCGGTCAACGACGCAAACTTCAGGGCACGGTCATGTGCCTGCAAAGACGCAGTGGATGAGGTCACGGGTGCGCTCGATGCCAGCAGGAGAGCCAGAATAGCGAAGCGGATGCGAGCGATCCAGGCGGTCGCGGGTTGGCCTCGCTCTCCCCCTCAACAGCGTCTCCTTGAGGCCGGGTTGGATGTTTCGGGCTGGAGCAGTACTCCAGCTCGCGTCAGCACAGGGGGGCGCCGCCCCTACAGCACCTCCGGTGCGTAGCGGAGCAATCCCTGGTCACGCTGTTGCAACCTTGGCCGTGGATCTCGCAGCGGCACAGTCATCGCGGCAGCAAGCTGGCGGAGGTACGCTCAATATCTATCAATATCCAACGGGCCGAGCTGACGACCACCGAAGGCTGCAATGGCGAGCATGCAGTCCGCTGATGCGCAGGCCGAGAGCGCGGCGCACGGGCTTGCTCACGGATCTGCGCTGATGGGGCTTTCGAATACAAAGGTGTGACGGCGACTACTTTCCAGCTTGCGAGAATTCCGGCGCGAACCGTGGTGCGAAGTCCGCGAGCCAGGCCGCAAGCCGCTCCCCCGGTGCCTCGGCCAGCGCTTCGTCGCGGCACGCTGCCCGCAGGACCTGGAAGTAGTCGTCGATCGCCCCGGGGACGCGGCTTTCAACGGCTCACTTGCGGTTTTGTATGTAAGCGTGGGAATCGGGCTTTCGCAAAACAGTCACGTGTTCGCTTATGCCAAACTAAT
>Ga0123356_10006790_pt1 | contig 11515 bp, 6 predicted proteins | sample TergutEmb28metaG_2_FD_92546 | JGI IMG/M metagenome (GOLD analysis project Ga0123356, IMG submission 92546) | Embiratermes neotenicus P3 segment gut microbial communities from Petit-Saut dam, French Guiana - Emb289 P3 | ecosystem: Host-associated > Arthropoda: Insects > Digestive system > Gut ... | reverse complement strand
TGTTTAAATTCTTAAAGCTGATAATGAATTAGAAATAAAATTTTATACCAAACAATGCGAAAAGGAAAACTGGAGTGTCCGCGAATTGAAGCGGCAAATGAACAGTCTATTGTTTCATCGTTTAGCATTAAGCAAAGATAAAGCAGGCGTATTGGAAATTGCTGAGAAAGGAGCTGAAATACAAAAGCCAGAAGACATTATAAAAGAACCATTTGTGTTTGATTTTCTTGGTATTCCACAAAAAGATTATTATTTAGAGGGAGAATTAGAGGAAAAAATAATACAAAATTTAGAATCGTTTCTACTTGAGCTTGGGAAAGGATTTGCTTATGTGAAACGGCAATATAGAATCCCGTTAAGTAATAGACAATTTTCTGTTGATTTGGTCTTCTATAATATTATCTTGAAATGCTATGTATTAATAGATTTAAAACGCGGAGAAATTGAACATGGCGATATAGGACAAATGAACTTTTATCTTAATTATTTTCGAAAAGAAGTAAATATAGAAACCGACAATGAACCTGTAGGAATAGTTTTAGGCGCTTACAAGGATAAAATAATGATTGAATACGCGATGGATAATATTAATAATCAACTGTTTGCAGGAAAATATCAATTGTTTTTGCCTGATAAAGCGCTATTGGAAAAGGAACTAAAAAAAATAATCGAATTAGAAAATCAATCAAATGAAATATAAAATATTACTATTCCTGTTTTTAATCTCACTTCCTCTAACCTCAGCATCTGCACAGGAAATTGAACGAATAGAACCGGAGTGCTGGTGGGTTGGTATGAAAAATCCCGAACTCCAGATTATGGTTTACGGAAAAGATATTACACACTCTGAGCTGATATTTGAATATCCCGGCGTTAGTTTAAAAGAAATTGTCCGTGTCGAAAATCCAAATTATCTTTTTATTTATTTGGAAATAGGGGAGGGAACGAAACCCGGAATTTTGGAATTGAATTTTGTAGAGACGGGGCGCGCCCCGTCTCTACAGACAAAAACCATCGAATTGAAACCCCGCGCCACCACCATTGGCGCTCAAGGATTTGATCCATCCGACGTATTATATTTGATTATGCCCGACCGTTTTGCCAATGGCGATCCTTCAAATGATGCTTGGGACGATGAGGAAGTAAACCGTAATGAACCTTATGCCCGTCATGGAGGCGATTTAGCCGGCATCAATGCTAAACTTGATTATATCAACGATTTGGGAGTTACTGCTATTTGGCTAAATCCTGTACAGGAAAATAAAATGAACAATCCGGAGAAATATAAATCTTACCATGGTTATGCAATTACTGATTATTATCAAGTAGATAAACGGCTTGGAACAAATGAAGAATATTGCCGGTTGATTGAAAATATTCATAAGAAAGGTATGAAAATCGTTATGGATATGATTTTCAATCATTGCGGAAGTAAACATTGGTGGATGAATGATTTGCCATGCAAAGACTGGCTGAATAATCAAGAAGGTTTTGTTCCGACAACACATAATTTATTGACTGTGATGGATGTTCATGCTCCTCCTTCGGAAATTGCCGCAATGACTGATGGCTGGTTCGTTAATTCGATGCCCGATTTGAACCAACGCAATAAACTATTAGCCGATTATCTTATTCAGAACAGTATTTGGTGGATTGAATATTCGCGTATAGATGCTATTCGTCACGACACGCATCCTTATGTTGATCTCAATTTCCTGTCGCGATGGAGCAAACGCATAGAAGAAGAATATCCCGGATTTAACATTGTTGGTGAAGCATGGTATGTAACCGGCGCGCCCTTGGCATGGTGGCAAAAAAACGTAAAAACAATCATGGATTTCAATCTGATGAATGGTTACAATCAGGCTTTTGATATTCACTCAACCGAAAGAAATCCCTGGAAAAAAATCTATGAAGTAATTGCACAGGATTTTATTTATGATGATTTGGAAAATATTCTTGTTTTTTTGGATAATCACGATACGAGCCGTTTTTTGAAAGAAGAAGAAACCGATTTATGCCGTTATAAGCAAGCATTGGCTTTTCTGCTGACAACTCGCGGCATTCCGCAATTGTATTACGGTACGGAAATCCTTATGACAGGCGAGAAAAAGGATGGCGATGGCAATTTGCGTAAAGATTTTCCGGGTGGTTGGAAAGACGATCCGGTTGATGCTTTTACGGCATCAGGACGGACATCTTTACAAAATGAAGCTTTCGTTTTTTTGCAAAAACTCTTACAATGGCGCAAAACAAATCCTGCTATTGCAAAAGGAAAATTATTACATTACGTACCCGATTGGCAAACGGAGTGTTATGTTTATGCGAGAATTCTCAATGATCACAAAGTCTTGGTTATTTTAAATGGCTCAGATAAACAACAAACTCTTTCGCCTGAGAAGTACTATGAAGTTATTGGAAACGCAACTTCAGGTAAAGATATTATTTCGGACAGAACTGTAAATTTCACAGGAAAGATAATTGTTCCTGCGAAGGGGGTATATATTTTTGAATATTAGAAATAATAACCATTTAATTGATTACGTCGAAAGTTGTTTCATAATTCATAATTCATAATTCATAATTCATAATTCATAATTCATTCTTTTATTCTTCCTAATCCTCACCAAACCATAAAAAGCTGCAAATAATATTGAAACTATTATTACACCATTTCCCTCGTCGGATGGCAATTCGCCTTCTTTGGTTGCTCCTCCTCCGTCGTCGTTATTTTCATTACCTCCGGCGCGAAAAAACCCCGAATTTGAACTATTGTCAGAACCATTATCCTGATTTGCACTTTCTCCGGAACTATTTTCGGTAAATATTCCTGCAGATTCCGATCTATCCTTTCTTAAAGTCTGAGCCGAAACGGCGAGGATACATAAAATGGTTAATAATAATGTGAAAAGTCTTTTCATTGTTGTATATTTCATAATTTAAGGGGATTCCGCATTGATCCTGAATCAAGTTCAGGACGGAATGACACCCCCGATTCATAATTCATAATTCATAATTCATAATTCATAATTCTAACCTTCTCTCTTGCCACTCCGTTTTTTCCGGCTGCCTGAACAATATAAACACCTGATGCAGGAACTTTATAACGGTAACTCGATACCGATAATTTATCCTTATCAAACAGTAACTTGCCCTGTAAGTCATAAACTCTTAGGTTTTGGAGAGGACTTCCATCATTAGAAATGACATTAATATAACCTGCTGCTCCATTTACTGATATTCCGGAATTATTAACAATTTCGATACCTGTATTTACGCGGAAACTCAGATAAAAACGTCCATCAAGATATAAATCATCAGTATCCTTGTTGAAAGTATAAACAGGAGTTTGCGACAGGTCTATAAGCGTATTAGTCTTCGTGTCATGCAAATAGATAGTTAATAAATCCTCGAAACTTTCGAGTCCTGAAAATTCAAGAGTAATATCAGTCTTTAATGAAGTGCGGATATTTACTGGAACTGTTTTTTCATATCCTCCGATAGTGTGAATATCAAGTGAATAACCATCGCTCGATTTCAGATAAACAATAACAGGTTTATAACTGTTATCTGTAATCAAAGGCAAACCATCTTTTAATCTTTCAGGAAACAACTGATAACTGTCCTTGTTTAAATCGAATTCCGATGATACACCGTGTTTGTACAGCAGTAATGCCTTATTTCGAGATTCCCCGTGAACTGTCGTAATATCCAACTTGGTTATGCCACGAGTATCTGATGAAACATTCGACGATCGGAACTTACGAACTTGTGATTCGGCAACTTCCTCGACATTGGCTTTCAGAACCGGCGTAGAAGAACCGCTTGACGCAACTATAAAGCTCTGCATGGGAGGAATCATATGGAGATCCGGATCACCATAAGTATCAGTTCCTGTGCTGATCCAACAAGGGTAAGCAAAATCATACCAGTAGGTTACAGCAAGATTAACCTTGCCGTCTCCGCCTGTTCCGGTGTTTACCCCGTAAAACATCTTAAACTGATTGTCATATATACCCGGATTCCGCGCAGCGAACTGTTCAAAATTCAAATGTGCCATAAATGGATTACCTATGAAAATGGGGTCGAATGTTTTGCTAACTGTTTGTGCTCCGAGGGATAAAGTTACGTTTCCAAATTGATCCAACGGCTCATAAATAAACCGGTAATTGTTTGGCCTCGAAATATAATTTGTAGAATCTGTTATTTCTCCGGCCCTTGTATAATAATAGTACATCGTATCTGCTTTAGGAAACCAAAAAGAAGTCAGGTTATGCTCACTGTATGAAGTTGCAGCTACTTCATCAACCCAAAGTGCTACGCCTCGTCCGGGTTGAAGAAGCTCGTCGGCAGTGTTAAAACGTCCTGTCCATTCATAACCATTCGATTGATTACCGGTTTGAGGATTAACTACATTGAAATACATAGGTTCTATCCAATAACCGTCTAATACAGGATTTGGATCGTTGACATATATATCGCCTGTGTAAATATTTTTCACCGGAGGCGAGAACATATACCACTGATTACTGTTAATATCCAATTCAACATAAGCCCTGTTGTAGTTAAGCGAATCTGTACGGATGACTTCCGCTCCGTGTCCGAACCTTATATTAAGGCATGAGGCCAATTCAAACATTTCCTGAGTATAATCAGTGCCTTTTCCGCCTGACTTGGGCGTTAAATCGGGATAATATGATAAACCTCCCGGAATATAAACATTCGTACAAACATCGGGTGGATATTCAACAGTTGAATTATCGGCATGTTTCCAGTTCGATACATTATTCCAGTCGTGATCATTACCGGCTCCCGTCCAAATCAGAGAATCTCCTGAAAGTAAAGTTATTGTTAATGAATCGGTAATCGCACAGCCGCTACCGGCGTAATCTACCGACAGCACATAATTGCCTTCTTCGGTGATTATCAGATTTTCACCTTCACCTATTATTTCACCTCCTATTGTCCTTCTCCATGCGAAATTAGAGCCTGGAGGAGGCAGGAAGTTAACAGAACTGAGGCGGTAAGGAAGGGCGGCGCAAGGCAGATTACGATCTCCGCCAAACGGACGTGTTGCAGTCGGATCGAAAGTATCCATTATCCATTCATCACTATTATAGCTATCCGGTACAAAACCATAACCCCATGCAGCAGGATTGGCCGTACCGGTCTCAGGCTCATCGAAGCTGTGTTTTCCTTTGTAAAGACGTGCGCGCTGAATGCCATCCCCTCCATTATTACTTAAAAGTGGTTTTATCCCGTGAATACGTACATAGTCAATCAGCAGTGTATCGGCATCGTCAGTCATAAATTCTTCATCGTAGTTTGCCGCTTCACGCCTTATATCAAAATTGACGGGATTGCTAATATGTGTTGAACGCAGGATAATACCGGGTAAACATGGAGTTCCATTTCCATGGAAGGCTTTTTTAATTGTAATTGTGCTGCCATAAGTAAACTGGTATTCATAATTTTTATCATTTGCCAATATCAGGGTATCGGTCGTGATTCCATTAAATATAGCTCCTGCCCTGGTAGTTTGTACTTTATTAAAGATTCCGTTGTTAACTGATTGGACATTTGTGCTGCTGGCATAATAGTTATCCAAAATAAGATTATGATATTGAGCATTTACCTCTGCCGTGAATGTAGGAATTCCAGTGTTGGCATACGAGTGGGTAATTTCGGAATTTGCCGCGTTTAGATCACCTGTATAATTCCATGTGGGACCCGTAATTGAGATTTTTGATCCGGCAATATTCAATTTCCGGCCGTTGCGATCACCTGAGTTCCCTGCAAAAGCACCCAATAAATTTATATTATTACCATTAAAATCTAATTCTCCTTTTGTAAAACTAATTGCCGGATAAGTAGGACTAGTGCCAGGGTAAATGTAAACATCATCCATAAATGTCCATTTTGCATTGCCATTAAAACTTAATTGAGCTCTTATTTGGACCCCATTAGTAGTTATAGTTTCATTTTGGCGATTAGAAGTAAAAATTAAATGACGGACATTGTCTGAAATTGACATAGCTCCCATGTTAGGTTGCAACAGGAGTGAACCATTAATAGTTAAAGAATTATTACCAAACGTTATCGAAGGATTATTAGCATAATTTTGTGTGCCGATCCAGCTCATGCTGTCACAAAAAGCATAGTTAATATCTATTATTACCCTTTGTCCGGTTCCGTTGAACGAACCATCGTCGAAAATCACATTGTCAACCGGGCGTGGTACGCAACCTAAGCCATCTTCAGTATTGCCTCCTACTAAACCGCTTTTTGTTGACCAGTTATTTCCATCGCTCCAATTTCCATTGTTGCCTACCCAGTAATAGGTAGCCGGAGGCAAATATGTAGGGGTCCATCCATCAGATGTCCCTGTTAATTCACAGTCGATCACATTGTATGTTCCCGGACCAATACTTACGTTGTTGATATCCGTATTCCTGATATCTACACGGTATGCTTCCGTACCGCCCATTGTAATGTCTACAGGAGCATCTGCTTTAAGTATAGTTTTTCCTCCACATTCCAAAGGGGTGCCTAAATAATTCTCTATATTGAAACTGCGGTTGATCGTGTATGAGCCGTTACCAATAAGGAGCAAGGAATCCGGGCGGATAACGCCTTGATAGCTAGTGCCGGTGTTGTTGTTGTTAATACTCGCAGCAGTTCCCGTACATGTAACTTTATTGAAAAGGGCGTATGTTCCAAGTCCGGGAGCGCCGGAAGGAATATATGGATAAATACTCCCGCTTGATCCCCGCATTTCGACATTGTAATATGCATCGGGGATGGTTAATGAGCTTTTATAATAAAAGTTACCGGAGTTGGTACTTGATCCAACTGAGATCTGGGAGTTATACGATTCAGGAGATAATAATTGCTGTCCACCGGAGTATCGCCATGAATAGCTTAAATCAATAATCGAATTGGCAATATTTAATGTGCGTGAGGAAGAAATGCTTTTGAAACCGGTATACGTATTATTGTTATCGCCTGTGAAAAAACCTGCTGTAACTGTTTTCCCGTTAAAATCCAAATGACCGGAGTTAAAATAAATATAGCTAGTGGCTCCAATGGTAATATTGTTCATTAATGTCCATTTCCCGGTACCATTAATACTATTGAAATTTAAATTTACTGATAATGTTGTCCTTTTGCCATTAAAGTCTATGATTTCGGTAGGTCTGTTACTTACAAAGTAAATGTTATCTGAACTATTTACAGAAATGTTCATTGTGTCGGATTGAAACTCTAAAGAGCCTCCAATCACCAGGTCGTTACCACTACTATAATAAAGAGAAGATTGTGCAGTTTCCCCATATAGAATCATGGTTGGTATAGTTGTATTTCCACTTTTAACACCGTCCCATTTCATATTGTTGCACCATGAATTGCAAGTCAACATAATACTGTTGGCGGAGCTGCCAATATTTCCTGATTTTGAATCGAAAAAAACATTGTCAGCTAAGGTGGGAATACAATTTTCAGGAGAACCTCCGGAAGCTAATGACCAGTGGGCGTCGTCGTCCCAATAACCACCTCCTCCAATCCAATACATATCTCGCCCTGAGTCAGGAGAAGTGAAATTCCATCCTGTATTATTACCCCAGTCGTAGGATTTAGTTGCGGTATAAGTTCCTGTACCTGAAATTCCCAAGTCGTGGATCACTGCGCGGTCTACATCAAGAACTGCGCCATCACCCATATAAATCATGTAGTTAGCTGATGAGGTTGACGCTGAGGATCCATGCAGGCGTACCTGTCCGCCGCAACCGAGAGGTTTTGCTTCGAAATATTTATTAACAGTTACTCTATTAAAGCTAAAATGGCCTGCTGCTTGTATAATTAAACTGTCTGTTACAAATGTATTGGTAACGGTAGTATTTCCTATTGCATCGGCATAACCCTTCAAAAAGGTTATTTTGTTGAAGATACCATTCTGAATAGAGTGAGTGTTGGCATTTGCATAAAATTCTACATTGTTATAAACATCTCCAACCTTTGTTGCGAAATTTCTTCCTCCTACCCTGATAAGTGAGCCTTGTGTATCGTCGGAAGTTAATGCGCCCGTCGATGTGATGTCGTATGCCCAGTTATAAATACACGTTATTGTTGATCCCGGAAATACGATTTTTCCGCCGGTAGCGTCTACCGCCTGTGTATTCAGGTTTTTCCCGTTCAAATAAAGAGTTCCGCTTTGTATTCTTAATACGCTTGCACTTGTATTTAGATTATCTGCTAAACTCCAACTGCCGCTACCGATAAAGATAATGCCTGTATAACCGGCACTATTGAAATTTAAATTTGCCAAATTATAACCGAGGATAGTCCCACTCGTTTGGATTGTCTCAGTAACAGGACGGCCGCTGGTAAATCGTATGTTGTTGGCGCTTGAAGTTGAAGATAAACTGGAAAATGTTGTACCTGCTTTTTTTAATAGCAGCGAACCGCCAATACTCAGAGTGTTAGTTGCTACAGAGCTAAAATTAAAATTGGGTGTATCGGAACAGTCAGCTTCCACAATAAGGCTGTCGCAGGAAATAACGCCGGGGACAAGAATTGTTCTTCGTGCCGGCATCAAGTTTGAATTAGCATCAAAAACAATGGTATTCATTGATCCGGGGGCATTTATTATGCCGTCGCCGGGGGCGCCTCCACTGGTAGAAGACCAGTTCGATAATGTTGACCAGTTCATGTTGCCGGGTTCGCCACCCATACCGACCCAGTAATAACGTTGTGCAAAAAGCGATTGGCTTGTAATCAGTAAAAAGACAGCAAGAATTAAGGGATTTTTTGATCTCATAAATTAATAATTAGCGATTGGTAATTGAAAGTTAATATTCATATTTGCTTTATGTTTAACAAAAAATGCATAAAATGATTTTAATTAAACAGTTATATTTATTTATATATAATTTTTCGGCTGCAAATATATTAATATTTCAGAAAATACCAAAATATTTAAATAAAAAATCTCATAATATTGAAAATATCATGAGATAAATAATAATTAGTATTAAAATGATTATAATGAAATTTAATTATATACAAAAACCACATTTGTATTTAATAAATATCATATATGTATATTATTAACAATATTTAACTATAATATTTTTGTTATGTTACATATTTTGCATTATCTTCGCATTTATTCTGTGATTTGTCAATCTTTTATCAAAATAAAACAACATAATAATCTTTTAAAATAATATACACATGAAAAAGACAATTTTAATTTTAGCAAGTTTACTCATTGCAGTAAGCGTTTATTCACAGGCTTCCTGGTCGTTAACAGGAAATTCAGGAATAAGTGCCTCAAATTTTATAGGCACAACAGACAATTCACCTTTAATATTTAGAACGAACAATCAATTTGCAGGGACAACCGGATTTCCGAATAAAAAGAATGTGGCTTTTGGATGGTTCGCATTAAACGCGGCATTATCGGGTACCGGAGATGAAAACACGGTTATGGGATCTTATGCAATGCCGTGGAACAGTATGTCATCGAGAGGTGTTGCAATAGGACGTTTTGCACTTGAATCAAGTTTCACCGGTGATGAAAATGTGGCGGTAGGATATGCCACTTTAGGTGAAAGCGGTGCTCCGGGGGATGGAAATGTTGCTGTCGGAGCTTTCGCATTAAGGCGTAATAATCGCAGTTACAATACAGCGGTAGGATATCATGCAGCACATAACAATACTACGGGCGAGGGCATTACGGCTATCGGATTCAGATCTCTTTGGTATAATACTACAGGGGAGTTCAATACAGCGATTGGTCACAATTCGCTTTTATATAATACTACCGGATTTTGGAATGTAGCTTTGGGATCCGGGAACCTCCAACATAATTCGACCGGTTTCTTTAACACATCAGCCGGAAATTCAGCGATGCATTTTAACACAACAGGTGTTCAAAATTCAGCTTTTGGTCAACAGGCATTAGCCGGAAATATTGACGGAAGCTATAACACCGCTGTTGGTTGTATGGCGTTATGGTCGGTGAGCCACGATGGACCTGATAATGGTTACGGTCATGGAGAATGTAATACTGCAGTGGGTTATGAAGCTTTAAAGACTATTACAACCGGAGGTTGGAATGTTGCTGTCGGTGTACAAACCCTGAGGAATAACTCAACCGGTAATGGAAACATCACACTTGGCTGTCAGGCATTATTCGACAATACAACAGGCAGTGACAACGTTGCTGTCGGAAATGCTGCACTACGAGCAAATATTGACGGTAATGATAATGTTGCCATTGGCTATTTAGCTCTTAATAACAATACAACAGGGAATAATAACGTTGCAATTGGTTATATGGCAAATGTTGGTTCAAACAACCTAAGTAATGCAACTGCAATAGGACATAATGCTATAGTTACTGCAAGCGATCAGGTCAAAATAGGAAACAACAGCGTTACCAGTATCGGTGGGGTTGTACCTTGGAGCAATATTTCGGACAGAAGGATAAAGAAAAATATCAGTGAAAATGTTCCGGGACTTAATTTTATCAAAAAATTACGACCTGTTACATATAATATAGATTTGGATGCAGCTGATGAATTGATTAAATCCCTTATACCTAAGGATTTTGATGAAGATTCATTAAAATATAAGCGGCCAGAGTATCCGATTAATAGAGAATCAAGAGAAGCAAATGAAAAACGTCTGATTACAGGATTTGCAGCGCAGGATGTTGAAAAAGCCGCACAAAGCATAGGCTATGAGTTTAGCGGTGTGGATGTGGATGAAAGTGGCATATATGCCTTACGGTATTCTGAATTTGTAGTACCTTTGGTTAAAGCAGTACAGGAGTTAAGCTCTCAAAATGAAGCATTACAAAAGGAGATTGTAGTATTGCAAAACCGGATCAAACAATTAGAAATAGTAAGTGATACAGAAAAAATGTCTTCTTTACAAAGTCAAGTTAAAGAACTGAGCGGTATGGTTAAACGATTAATGGAGAAGGAAAATAGCCCTGCTTTCACAACTAACAATGGAGTTTCTGTTTCTGATGCTTCATTAGAGCAGAATTTCCCCAATCCTTTCAATCAATTAACTACAATCAATTATACATTGCCACAAATGTTTGGATCGGCTAAAATCGTAATTTCAGACACATCAGGAAGGGTATGCCGGCAAATCGAAATCAAAGGTGCAGGAGGTGGTAGCACGACAGTAGCAGCCAGTTCACTATCTGCAGGCGTTTATTATTACTCGTTGATTGTGGATAATATGTTGGTAGATACGAAGAAAATGATGCTGACAAGGTAATTTACCACCGAGCGAGGGGGGGGTGAAAATTGTCTGAAAGCCCAATAATATCCCAGCCCAATGCATTGGGCTGGGATATTATTGGGCTTTCAGACAATTTCAGTATATTGACTACGTCGAACGTTGTTTCATAATTCATAATTCATAATTCATAATTCATAATTCTTACTTTTTCTCGTATTATTCCGTTTTTTCCTGCAGCATGAACAATATAAACGCC
>Ga0123356_10006789_pt1 | contig 11515 bp, 8 predicted proteins | sample TergutEmb28metaG_2_FD_92546 | JGI IMG/M metagenome (GOLD analysis project Ga0123356, IMG submission 92546) | Embiratermes neotenicus P3 segment gut microbial communities from Petit-Saut dam, French Guiana - Emb289 P3 | ecosystem: Host-associated > Arthropoda: Insects > Digestive system > Gut ... | reverse complement strand
GCCGCGTTGATGGCGGCCAGGACCATCAGGGCAGACTCGTTAGGCAGGGCAAACTCGGCCACGAACGTGACCAGCATGAAGGCGGGCGCCCACAGGGGCACCCGTAAGCCAACCAGGAAAGCCACCGCCACCGCTGTCACAGAGGCCGTCAGCAAGAACTCTTTGACCTGCAGGTTATCGGCGTGAGTGAGGGGCAGGGCCCAATCACCACCCCCAATTTTGAAGGCCACCGGCAGCGAACCCACCAGCGCAGACCACTGGTTGGCAATGGCCGTACATAGCAAGAGCACACCTTCAGCTGGCTTGCGGTGAGCCGCCAGGGTCAGAGCCAAGATGACTTCCGGTGCCTCGCTGGCGATGGGCGCCAGCCACTTGATCAGGAAATAGTCGGAGATGCCCAGCACGCTAGCCGTGTGGACTAATGACTCAATGAAGGGTTCCACCACCACAAAAATGGTCGCACCAGCCATCAGGAACAGCGCGGTGATCAAGGCTAGGCGCTTGGCTCTTGGCAGGTCACCAATCTGGGCAGACACCCCCACCAAGTCCGGTTCACGTTCTTCGCCGCGGCTGGTGTAGAACAAGAACACGCCAAAGATCACCAACAGGACCACACCCACTGCAATGTGCAACTGACCGGTCAGCACACCGCCTATGGCCACCGCACAAGCCAGCACAATGAAGAACAAGGTGCCATGGGTGTGGGCTGGCATGGTCAAACCGGTGCGAATTGGCCCACCTGGGGCCGCTGCCTCACTGGCCAAGGCACGGCGCCGGCGCCGCTGAGCGGCGGCCGCCACCAACACCACCAACGGCAAGGCAAACCCAACCAACAACCGAGTGGCCCCGTTCATGTTGGCTGAAGCCAATGGCGCGTACTTGACTGGATCCGCGCCAGCCTTGAGAGCCAAATCTACGTCCACCACGTATTCGGGCAAGATGGCGACAATGGCCAGTAGCGCCAGGGCCAAGGTGCCCTTCAGGTCAATCTCGAGAGCCTCACCGGCCCAGCTCAAGACCGTGGCGGCGCACCACACCGCCAGGCCCAGCAGCACCAACGAGACCACCGCCGGTATCTCGAAAGGGTTGGAGGTGTGGGCGGCCACGGCCACCACGAATCCCGGCAATATCCCTGCCAAGCCCAACGCGATTGACAGCCAGGCACGCTTCGTCAAGGGGGCTCCGTTCTCGCCTGGGTTGGTGCTTGTCTCAACGCCGAGTTTACCTCTGTCTGCTGGTGGTTGACTGCTACGGTGGGCCGGGTGGAAGGCACGCTATCCCAGCTCGGCTCCGAGGCGCTGCGCATTGCCGCGGACCTGATCAAGATTGACACCACCAACACCGGTGACGGCGCGTCGGTTGGCGAGAGGACGGCTGCCGAATACGCCATGGGTTTGCTGCAAGAGGTGGGCTACACCCCGGCATACTTCGAGTCCACGCCCCGCCGCGGCACGGTGTTGCTGCGCATTGAAGGGCACGATGCCGGCCGGCCGGCTTTGGTCTTGCACGGTCACCTTGACGTGGTGCCAGCCGAAGCAGAGGCGTGGCAGGTTGACCCTTTTGGCGGGGAAATCATTGACGGCTGCCTGTGGGGCCGTGGTGCGGTGGACATGAAGGACATGGCGGGCATGATGCTGGCCGTGGTGAGGCAGTGGGCCCGCACAGGCACCAAGCCTCCGCGCGACGTGTTACTCTGCTTCTTCGCCGATGAGGAGGCTGGGGGCCGGCTCGGTTCGCACTGGACGGTGGAACACCGGCCAGAGTTCTTTGCCGGCGCCACACAGGCGGTGGGCGAGGTTGGGGGCTATGCCACCTATGTGGCTGGGCGGCGGGTCTACCTGCTGCAAACCGCCGAGAAGGGTTTGACCTGGCTGCGCCTGGTGGCCACTGGTACAGCCGGCCACGGCTCAGCCGACAACCCCGACAACGCGGTGACGCACCTGGTGGAAGCTCTGCAGCGCATCACCCAGCATGTCTGGCCCAGCCAGCTCAATTCCACCATGCGCCAGCTGTTAGCTGGTGCGGCCGATCTGGCAGGCCTGTCGGTCGACCTAGCCGATCCAGCCAGTTGGGCGCCAGTGCTGGCGGCCTTCGGTCCGGCGGAGCGCTGGGTCACGCCGGCCACGGCCTCGGCCTGCAACCTGACTGGCCTGGCCGCCGGGGGCAAGGTCAACGTGGTGCCAGGCCAGGCCACGGGTCTGATCGACCTGCGGCCCGTGCCCGGCCAGAGCGCCGCGGCGCTGGCCCAGATCGAAGACCTAGCCGGTCCCAAGGTCAGGGTTGAGGTCATCAACCAAGATCGGGGCCTAGAAGCCCCGCTCACCGGTGACCTGGTGACCGCCATGCGGGCGGCGCTCGAACGGGCCGACCCGGCAGGCACTGTCCTGCCGTACATGCTGCCCGGTGGCACCGACGCTAAAGCGCTCAGCCGCCTGGGAATTGACGGCTACGGGTTCACGCCGCTGCTCCTGCCCGCCGGGTTTGACTTCACCGCCATGTTCCACGGTGTTGACGAAAGAGTGCCGGTGTCAGCCATTGGTTTCGGCGCCGAGGTCTTGGCCGATTTCCTGGCCCACTGCTGACCTGGCGGCTGGCAGTCTATGGGCTCTGGCCTGGCGTTTCGGTGCTTGCCAGACCCAAGCCAGACCGTCAAGTGGCAGCTGGCTGGCGGGAGCAGATGGCCACCGCCCTGGCCCTAGACCGTTAGGCGCGGTAGCGTCGTTACATGATCGTCGAACCGCGCGCCGCTTTGGACCGCTTCATAGCCGCCTTGGACCAACACTTTGCCGCTGCCTCCAGTGGCCGGGGCGAAGACGATCCCGCCTATGTCAGCGCTTATCGGACGCTGATAGACGCCTTCGAAACCTATGACGAGGCCCTCTATGAGGTTCACGGCATTGACACGCCCTTCCTGGTATACGACGACGATGCCGAGGAAGACGGCGGCGAAGATGAGTTCGACGAAGAAGTTGACGATGACGAGTTCGACGAGGACGATCCAGAGGCCTAGTTGACCTAGGTCAGGCCACTACCTTCTTGGTGCGCTGACCTCGCACAACGCCTGGACAATGGCTGCAGGTAACACCAGGTCGGTTTGGCGGAGCGCCGCTCTTAGCTGCGGCGCCGTGCGCGCCCCGACAATGGCACTGGCCACACCAGGCTGGCTGCGTACCCAAGCCAAAGCCACATCTAGGGGGGCCAGGCTCAGACCATCGGCCGCCGCCACCACCGCATCGACAATGGCAGCCGCGCGGTTAGTCAAATAGGGCTGGACAAAGCCAGCCAAATGGGCCGAAGCGGCCCGCGAATCCGCCGGCATGGAGTGGCGATACTTGCCGGTCAGCACGCCGCGCCCCAGGGGCGACCAGGCTAGCAAGCCCACCCCCAAAGCCCGGCAGGCTGGGATGGTCTCTGACTCCACTTCCCTAGCCAGCAGCGAGTATTCGTTTTCGCTGGCCGCCAAGCCGGGCAGGTGACCCAACCGGGCGGCGGCCGTGGCCATCAGCCAAGCCGGGTGATTGGACAAACCGACGTAGCGGGCCCGGCCAGAGCTGACCGCCAGGCTCAGCGCCGACAATGTCTCATCCAACGGGGTATTCGAATCGGGGCTCTGCACCAGCCACAGGTCCACGTGGTCCGTGCCAAGGCGGCGCAGCGAGGCGTCCAGGCAGTTCATCAAGTTGCCGCGCGAGGCGTCAACCACCCAGCCACCACCCCGGCGGCGCGTGCCGGACTTGGTGCAGATCACCAGGTCTTCGCGGGCCGCCACAGCGCCAGGACCCACCAGCGAACCGAGCAACGATTCCGCTGCACCCTCGCCATAAGAGGTGGCGGTGTCAATCAGATTGCCGCCGGCCTGGACAAATTCCGCCAGTTGGTCCGCCGCGTCCATTTGTTCGGTGTCACGGCCCCAGGTCATGGTGCCCAGTCCTAGGGCAGAGACCTTCAGACCGGTGCGGCCAACGCTGCGGTACTCCACGGCGGCAAGGCTAACGGGTCAGGCAGGTTTTTGTGGGAGACTCGCTTGGTGCACGTCTGGGAAGCGTTGATTCTGGGTCTGGTGCAAGGCTTGACCGAGTTCTTGCCAATCTCCTCATCGGCCCATATCCGGATAGTGGGCGAGTTGTTGCCAATGGGCGCCGAACCTGGTGCGGCCTTCACCGCCATTATCCAGATCGGCACCGAGGCGGCCGTGCTGCTGTATTTCCGGCGCGAGATTGCCGGCATTGTCACCGCTTGGTTGGCTTCATTCAAAAGACGCGGCCAACCCTTGGACAACCTGGCCCGCATGGGTTGGCTGATCATCATCGGTTCGGTGCCCATTGTGGTGCTGGGGCTGGCGTTCCAGGACGCGATTGAACAGCCCATGCGCAACCTCTGGCTGGTGGCCACCATGCTGATCGTGTTTGGCGCGCTGCTCTTACTGGCGGATCAATTCACGGCCAGACTACGGCATCGGCCTAAAGAGTTGACCAACCTGACCTGGAAAGACGGCCTGCTCTACGGCGGCGCCCAAGCCTTGGCGCTAACACCGGGAGTGTCGCGCTCCGGCGCCACCATCACCGCCGGTCTGTTCATGGGCTACAGCCGCGCGGCGGCCGCCAGGTACTCCTTCCTGCTGGCCATGCCGGCGGTCTTCGGCTCGGGCCTGTACCAAGCGGCCAAGTCGCTGGGGGGAGTGAAGGCCGACCCGTTGTTCCCCGGCTGGGCCCCCACCATGGTGGCCGCCTTGTTGGCTTTCGTGGTTGGCTACCTGGTGATTATCGCCTTTTTGAAGATTGTCTCCACCTTCAGCTACAAGCCCTTTGTCTACTACCGCTTTGGGTTGGGCGCATTAGTAATGCTGCTGGTAGCGACCGGAACACTGGCAGCCAGTTAAACTACTAACGTGCGAACTTGGACGGGGCCTTCGGTCAGTGTGATCCCGGGCAAGGGCGATGTGCCGTTGATTCACAACGACATCACCGGCGTGAAGGAACCCAGCGCCACCGGTGAGGTGGCCAATCTTTACGTGTGCGGCATCACGCCCTATGACTCGACCCACCTAGGCCACGCCGCCACCTACCTGGCGTTTGACCTGCTAGTCCGGGCCTGGCGGGACGCTGGCCTGTCAGTGCGTTATGCCCAATGCCTGACCGACATTGACGACCCGCTGCTGGAACGCGCCAGGGTCATGGGTATGGACTGGGCCACCATTGCCGCTGATCAAACCAATCTGTTCCGCAGCGACATGGCCGCGCTGCGCGTCATACCACCGGATTTTTACCGTGGCGTGATCGAGTCGATCCCCTCAATTGTGCGTGGCGTTGAGACGCTGATTGATCGCGGCTGGGCCTACCGGGTGCCGGTAGCCGGGGCGACTCCCGGGGCATTGGGTGACGTCTACGCCGACCTGGCAATGGACCCAGGGTTTGGTTCGCTGACCCAACTAGCCGAGCACACCATGGACCGACTGTTCGAGGAACGCGGCGGCGACCCAGAACGCCCCGGCAAACGCAACCGGCTGGATCCGCTGCTGTGGCGCGCGCAGCGGCCGGGTGAACCAGAGTGGGATGGACGGACCCTGGGACGGGGGCGGCCCGGCTGGCACATCGAGTGCGCCGTGATAGCGACGGCGGAGTTGGGCCCGCAAGTTGACGTGTTAGGTGGGGGCAGTGATTTGGCCTTCCCACACCACGAAATGTCAACCTCCCACGTCAGAGGCATGGCTAAAACGGATCAGCCAGTCAGGCTGACCATGCACCCCGGGATGCTGGCCTACGGCGGGCAGAAGATGTCTAAGTCCTTAGGCAACTTGGTGTTTGTGCACGAGATGCTGGCCCGTGGCATCAACCCCGCCGCCATTCGCTTGGCTCTGATGTCCCGCCACTACCGCGAGAATTGGGAGTGGACTGGTCAGGAGTTGGTCAAAGCCGAGACCCGGCTGATGAAGTGGCGTGAAGTCATCTTGTCAGCCCGCGAGCAAGGCTCCTCTACCCAGACCATTGCCCTGATCAGACGCGCGCTGGCCAATGATCTGGACACGCCGGGCGCCATCGCCGCCATCGACCGGTGGGTGCAAACCGCCCCTAGCGACCCCGAACGGCACGCCTTCGCCGGAGCCGACCTGCGCCGTGCCATCGACGCTCTGCTTGGGGTTCAGCTGTACTAGACAGTGCCGGGCCCTTCGGTTGGCGTTGGGCGGCGCAGTTTGGGACCTTAGTCAGCCTTGTGGCGCCGCAGGTAGCGTTCGAACTCCTTGGCCAAAGCCTCACCGGTTGCAGCCGGGGAATCTAGTGTGTCCTTGGCTTCTTCCAATTTGGCGACGTATTCGGCCACTTCGGAATCTTCGGCCGCCAAAGAGTCCACACCTTCTTGCCAACTGGTGGCTTCTTGGAAAAGGGCAGTCTTGTCAAACTCTGTACCCAATTGCAGCTCGACTTCGCCTAACAGTGCCAATTGAGCCTTGGGTGAGGGCGTGGCAGCGACATAATGCGGCACGGCCGCCCACATGGCCAGGCTGGGCAACGCCAGATTGTGCCATGCGGCCACCTCCAGCACGCTGACTATCCCAGCTGGTCCTTCATAGGTCGATGGTTCCAAAGCCAAGGACTTGGACAACTTGGTGCTCAGGGACGTCACTTTGATTGGCACGGGCCGAGTGTGAGGCACATCCGCTAGCAACGCACCCAAGATGATCAACTGTTCTATGCCTCGACTAGCCAGCACCTCTAAGACTTCGTCGCAATATGACCGCCACCGGAAGGATGGCTCCACCCCGTTGACCAGGACCAAACGGCGCCCGTTGGCCGATCCTTCCAGGAAGTCGGTGGTGGGCCAAAGCAGGTGCCGGTTGCCGTCGGCGTCGAATTTGGCCTGGGGCCGGTTGACCTGAAAATCGCAGTAGCCTTCAGGGTCAATCACGGCGAACGGTTCTGCCTCAAGTGCCTCGGCAATGAAGGTGACGGTGTCGGTGGCGGCCGCGCCGGCATCGTTCCAACCGGCAAACGCGGCTATGGCGATGGGCGGTGGCACGGCGGTCTCGGCGGTTTTCGACACGTTTCTACCCTATCTGGACCACCTGGCGACGGATGGGTTTTACCCAAAGCCCAGTACGGTCGGCTCACACGGCGAGGCTGTCTGAGGCCCAGCCTACAATTGAGGACTGTGCCAAGGATCCTGGTTGCCGACGGCGCCATGGGGACCATGGTGCAGCAGGCGGGGCTGTGCGGGCAGAAGCATGGCCGCAGCGAGAGCGACTGCATCGAAGCGTTGAACCTGACCGAGCCGGCAGCGATCGAGCAGATCCACCGGGCCTACTTGGCAGTAGGCGTGGACGCGATCACCACCAACTCCTTCGGTGCCCATCCGGTGGCTCTGACCGAATACGGCCTGGCCAGCCAGACCGAGCAACTTAACCAGGCCGCCGCCCAATTGGCCCGCGCCGCGGTGCAGGCGGCCGCGCGCCCAGGTACGGCTGGGCTGGTGTTGGGTTCAATGGGGCCAGGCTCGAAGCTGCCTTCGCTGGGCCACATCACGTTTGCCGAACTGCGTGATGGTTACGCCCGCCAGGCGTCGGGTCTGCTGGCTGGCGGTGCCGACCGCCTGCTGATTGAAACCTGCCAAGACCCCCTGCAAGCTAAGGCGGCGGTGCTGGGGGCCAGGGATGTCAGCGCCTCGGTCCACCTCACCGTGCACCTCACCATCGAAGCCAACGGCGCCATGCTGCTGGGCACCGAAACCCTGGCGGCCCTGACCACGCTGGCGGCGTTGGGAATTGATGGCATTGGCTTGAACTGTGCCACGGGGCCAGAAGAAATGTCCGAGCACCTGCGGACCTTAGCCAGGTCAACCGAACTGCCGCTGTCCGTCATGCCAAACGCTGGCTTGCCCGTCATTGGGCCGGATGGCCAAGCCGTCTATGACCTGACCCCTGAGGCGCTGGCGGACTGGCTTGAGAGGTTTGCCACCCAATACGGCGCGGCCATGGTGGGTGGTTGCTGTGGCACCACGCCAGACCACTTAGCTGCGGTGGTGGCCAGGCTGGGTGGTCGGGTGGTACGCAAGGCAGCGGCGGTGGACCAGACGGCGCGGCGTTCCACGGCTGGACAGGTGGCTTCGCTCTACCAGGCGGTGGCGCTACGGCAGCAAACTGCCTACCTAGCCGTTGGTGAGAGGACCAACGCCAACGGCTCCAAGCTATTTCGCACCGCCATGCTGGCCGGGGACACCGACCAATGTGTGGCTCTGGCACGCGACCAGGCCGCCGCCGGCGCCCATCTCCTTGACTTGTCGGTGGACTATGTGGGGCGCAATGGGGTGGCGGACATGGCGGCGCTCAGTAGCGCCTTGACCAGGGCCGTGGCCTTGCCATTGATGATTGATTCGACCGAACCAGCGGTGGTCCAAGCAGCCCTGGAGAACCACGGTGGGCGGGCTGTCATCAACTCGGTCAACTACCAGGCCGGCGCCGGGCCCGGTTCACGTTTTGCCCAGACAATGGAGTTGGTGCGGGCTCACGGGGCGGCAGTGGTGGGCCTGACCATTGACGAGGCGGGCCAAGCCCGCACTGCCGAGCACAAGGTGGCTGTAGCCAGGCGCCTGATAGAACAGCTGACCGGTGAATACGGCCTGGACTTGGCAGATCTAATGATTGACCCACTGACCTTCCCCATTGGCACCGGGCAAGCTGAGACGCGCGGGGATGCCCTGGCCACCCTGGAAGCCTTGGCTACCATCCGAGCCGAATTCCCTGGCGTCCATCTGCTGCTGGGGGTGTCCAATGTTTCCTTCGGCTTGTCACCCGCGGCCAGGGTGGTGCTCAATTCTGTGTTCCTGGACCAGGCCATCCAAGCTGGTCTAGATGCGGCCATCATCCGGCCCGGTGGCATTAGACCGTTGGCGGGGCTGGACACCGCATTGGTTCAGGTGGCAACCGATTTGATCTTTGACCGGCGCCGGGAGGGTTACGACCCACTGGCGGTCTTGCTGGAGCGCTGCCAAGGCCAAGCCACCGGCGTGGACACCGCGGGCTCACCGCTGGCTGGGCTGCCACTGATGGAGCGCATCGCGGCGCGGGTGGTGCAAGGTGCGACAGATGGTCTTGAACAAGACCTAGAGGCCGCGCTGGCTAATGGTCACCAGCCGCAAGACTTGATCGATGTCACGCTGCTGGGTGCCATGGCCCAGGTGGGAGAGCTGTTTGGCAACGGCCAGATGCAACTGCCGTTTGTGCTGCGCAGCGCCGAGGTGATGAAGCAAGCCGTGGGCCTACTTGAGTCACACCTGCCAGAGGCGGGCGCCGTAACCAAAGGCACGGTGGTACTGGCCACGGTGGCCGGAGACGTGCACGACATCGGCAAGAACCTGGTTGACATTATTTTGTCCAACAACGGCTACCAAGTGGTCAATCTTGGGGTGAAACAGTCCATTGGCCAGATTCTGGCGGCGGCTGAAGAGCACCATGCCATGGCCATTGGCCTGTCGGGGTTGTTGGTCAAATCCACTCAAGTGATGCGGGACAATCTGGCAGAAATGAACCTGCGCGGTGTGGCCAAACGCTGGCCGGTGATCTTGGGAGGGGCGGCGCTGACCCGCCGGTTTGTCGAAGATGACTTGTGTGCCATGTTTGACGGCCAGGTCTACTACGCCAAAGATGCCCTGGAGACGCTGGACATTGTCAATCGCTTGACGACTGCGCAGCCAAACAACGTTGCCGCAGCCAATCATCCAGCCAGCCAAGCCCAGGCCCATGGTGGCCCAGGCGACAGCGGCGCCGCCGTAGCCACCACCCGGTCACCTCACGTGCAAGCGGCACCGGTGCCCGCGCCACCGTTCTGGGGCAGCCGCGTCACCAAAGGGGTGAGGTTGGCTGACTTCGAACCTTTGATTGACCCTCGTTCGCTCTTCATCGGGCAGTGGGGGCTGAAAGCCGCCAAGGGCGAGCGCAGTCTGGCCAGCCTGATCGCCGAAGAAGGTTGGCCCCGCTACAGGGCACTCATGGACAAGGTGAGGTCGCAGGGTTTGGTGACGGCCGGCATCGTGCACGGCTATTTCCCGGTGCTGGCCACCGGTGAGGTGCTAAGGGTGCTTGACCCTGAGGACAAGTCAACCGAGGTAGGCCGGTGGCACTTCCCGCGGCAAACCGATCGCAAAGGCTTGGCCTTGACGGACTTTTTCGCGGCGGACCGGCCCGACGTGCTGGCCCTGCAAGCGGTGACGGTGGGACCTGGAATCCGTGCGGCCGGGCAGGACCTGTTCAAGGCGGGTCATTTCAGGGAGTACGTCGAACTGAATGGTTTGGGGGCAGCCTTGGCCGAGGCCCTGGCTGGGTATTTTCACGACAGGATCAGGCAAGAATGGTCTCTCGCCGCCGGCCAAGGTGCCCGCTACTCGCTGGGCTACCCTGCCTGTCCAGACGTGACAGGGCGGGCTTTGATAGCGCGGCTGCTAGGGATTGAGAGGATCGGTTTGGAGTTGACCGAGGGCTACCTGCTGGACCCACCACATTCGACCGAGGCGCTGGTGATCCACCACCCTCAAGCCACCTACTTCTCAGTCCGCCCTGGTGGCCCCAAGGCGGCGCCATGAGTGGACTAAAGGCGGTGCTGTGGGACCTAGACGGCACATTGGTAGATTCCGAACCGTTCTGGTTTGCGGCCATGCGGGCCCTGATGGCCCACCACGGCCTGCCGTGGACCGAGGCCGACCACCTGATCACAGTAGGCAGCCATCTGCCTGATTCGGCGGCCGAAATGCAGGCTCGTGGCCTTGACCTGCCAGCGGATGTGATCATTGATCAACTGTCCGACCAGGTCAGCGCGCGGGTGGTCGCGGCGCGGCCTTACACACCCGGTGGGCTGGAGCTACTGGCGGCTTGTGCCGGGGCCGGCCTGTTCCAGGGCTTGGTCACCATGTCTTACCATCGCATGGTCCAGCCGGTGGTGGCCATGATGCGCCAGGACGTACCGGCAGTCTTCGAGGTGGTTATCACCGGCGATGCCGTCTCCCGGGGTAAGCCCTTGCCCGACCCCTATTGGCAGGCGGCGGCGGCGTTGGGGGTAGACCCGGCCAATTGCGTGGCAGTCGAGGACTCACCGACCGGGGTGGCCAGCGCCATGGCCGCCGGGATGGCGACAGTGGCTGTGCCCGGCGCGGCTCAGATCCCCGCCCAAGCCGGTTTGTCCAGGGTGGGCACTTTGGCCAATCTGGGGGTGGAACAGCTCAGGGCTGTTCAAGCCGGCCAGGTGATTGATCTACTGGCCAGCTAGGCTGCGCGGCCAACGCCGCTGCCCGGGCTAAGGTCAGTCGGTCTTCGATGGGGCTGCCCCATTTGTCCAACAGTCACGCGATGCCTGGTCTATTGGTGAAACACCAGGTAGGAAGCGTGTCAGTGGGTGGTGCTGCAATAGATACATGGCAACTTTGGTGGGCGTGCAAGGAGCGCTGTTTAGCGCTCAGGCAGGACCGTTTCCCGGGGAACGGCCCACGCCGCGCTTGGACCCACCACGGCAGGTGTGGCCCGGTACCCGGCAGG
>Ga0123356_10006788_pt1 | contig 11515 bp, 10 predicted proteins | sample TergutEmb28metaG_2_FD_92546 | JGI IMG/M metagenome (GOLD analysis project Ga0123356, IMG submission 92546) | Embiratermes neotenicus P3 segment gut microbial communities from Petit-Saut dam, French Guiana - Emb289 P3 | ecosystem: Host-associated > Arthropoda: Insects > Digestive system > Gut ... | reverse complement strand
TTTTCATATTGCGCAGGCCGCCAAGCCGAATTGACGGCGCGACAGGCGTCAAGCCGCAGCCGACATCATCGCGGCGAGGTCAGATTGAAGCAAGATTACGCGTTCTTGAAAAGGTTCCGCACGCAACGCCGACGGCCCGGGACCATCTGTGCCGAGCGCGACGTCACCGCCGTCACGCGTCCGTCCTGCGTCATGATCCTGCCGGACGTCTCCCTCCTGCCGGACGTCTCCCTATCGTCGGACGCATGCCGTCGAGGGGGGTGATGCGTCGGTGGGTTACCAGGCGCCGTGGTGATCGGGTATGCGGTGAACCACCGGCATGGAAGCCATGACGAGCAAGGCCGCCACAACATAGACCCAGGATTGGACATCCCCGGGGTCGGCGCCGCTGGCAATGACGGCCGTGGCTGCCGAGACGGCGACGATCGATCCGACTTGCCGGCCCAGCGACCGGAGCGCCGCGATCGTCGAGGACTGCCCCGGCTCCAGTTGCAGCCCGGCATTGCGGCCGGCCGGATTGACCGCCCCGTTGCCGACCCCGACCAGGAGGGCGGCCCCGGCCAGCCACGCGTAGGGCGTGATGCCGGCTGGCGGGCTGACGGCAAGCAGCGCCAGCCCCGCTATCATGGTGCCGTTGCCGAAATAAAGAGGCAGGCGGTAGCCCGTGCGCCGCATCACCATCGTGGCCGCGACCGACACGAAGATCGTCGCCACACCTTGGGCGATGAGCAGCGTGCCGGAACCGAGCGCGTCGATCCCGTAGCGATTGGTCGCATAGAGCGGGACGAGCGCCATCACTCCGCCGGCGACACCCCCATACAAGGCATTGAGCAGGTTCACCGGCCCGAATCCACGCCCGTAAATCATGTACGGCTCGATAAACGGATGCGCCGAACGGATGCTGTGGATGAAGAAGAGCCACAAGGCAACGATCGTGATCGCCGACGGCACGAGGAATGCCGGCGACCACGGCTGGGCATGGCCTTCTCCCAAATAGCTTGCGGCAATCATTCCGGCCAGAAGACCGCTGCCAAGCAGCGTCACGCCGGTACCATCCAGGCGAGATCCGATCTTTCCTGCCGCCGGCCGGTCCCGCGGCACGTAACGCAGTGCCAGGACCATGGCGACCAGGCCGATCGGGACGTTGACATAGAACACGCCCCGCCATGTCCAGTACGTCACGAACAGCCCGCCGAACACCGGCCCGATCATCGAACCGATTGGAAAGATGCTGCCGAACAAACCAAGCGCCCGATCCCGCTCTTTACCGAAATGATCGACGACAATCCCGGTCGCCGACGGGGTGAACCCCGCCCCGCCGGCGGCTTGCAACGCGCGCAATACGATAAGCACGTAGATGTTGTCGGCCATGCCGCAGCCCAGTGACGCAGTGGTGAAGGCGGCGACCGACCAAAGGAAGACGCGGCGATGACCATAGCGGGCGCTGAGCTTGCCGCTGATCGGCAACATCAACGCCAGCCCGAAAGAATAGGCCGTAAGCGTCCACCCCACCCAATTGAGCGACGTGTGCAACCCGTCCTGCATGGCCCGCAACGCCGTGGCAACGATTGTCGAGTCGACCGAGCTCATGATCAGCGCGAGCGCGACGACGGTGAAGACCAGCCCGCGGTGAACGGGGCGATCTTCCCGATCGGGTTCCGAAATCTTCTCGGCTTCAGCCGGATGGCTGCTCTGGTGCAAGGCGCTCACAATCGCCAACCAGGATAGAGCGTCATCGAGATCGTCACCAATCCCCAATTTGCGCGTCCGCCGATCGCCATGGGCGAAACGATGGCGACCGTTCGCCACGGTCGAACACCCAACATGCAAGCGCCTGGCCCTAAGGGATTCGTCGAAGTCCCTTTGCGCCAACAGCGCGCGAGCTTCTCATTCTGCCCTGGGTCGTTCTGAGGAATTTCCTCGACGAGAAATATGCCGGACTGCCGTCAGCGGCCCGAGGAGCGGTCTTTGACACCTGACAAGGCCAGTAGGAAGGATTGCTGCAAGCGCTTCAGACCCTCGGCGGCGCTCGGCCGCGCGGCCCGAAGCCACTCCCGGACCTCGCCATGGTAGATCGTCATGAACAGCGCAGCGATGTCGCCGGCAGTGACATTTTTGACAATCTGCCCCCGACGCTGCCCCGACTCGAAGAGCCGTGCGAGATCTTCCATCAGCGCCCGGCGCCCCTCGTAGAACCGAGCCATTTCCGGCCCGGGCGCCGCCGCCACATGATAGGCAACGGTTTCCTGCACGACGGCGCGCGACAATTCGGGCTCCTTGGCCCAATAACGGTAGCGCGGCTCAAAGAAACACATCAACGCGTCGAGCACATCCTTTCCCTCGGCAAGATTGTCCTCGACGGTCGGGAGCCTTTCGCGATCGCAATTGACGACCATCATCAGCAATTCGCGCTTGTCCGACGCATAAGCGAACAGCGTGCCGATGGCGATATCGGCCAGCTCGGCAATCTCGCGCGTTGTCGCTCCTTCATACCCTTTGCGCCGGAAAACCTCGCGCGTCGCTTCGCGGATGCGGCGGCGCTTGTCCAGCTTGCTTCGCTCGCGTCGTCCTAGCTGTTGATCCGAATGTGGCGGCACTTCCAAACTTTCTCCGTTGACACCGCAATCGTCGAACTTATAGCGTGATCATAATTATATATCGCTATAGAAATTCGGGCCATGACAAAACCGACCTTACGCGCAGACCATGTCGGAAGCCTGCTTCGTCCGGAACCGCTGAAGGACGCGCGCCTCCAGCGTGAGCGCGGCCAGATTTCGGGGGCCGCGCTGCGCGCCATCGAGGACGCGTCCATCCGGGACGTCATCAGGGGTCAGGAGGCGACAGGGCTCCATGCCATCACCGACGGCGATTTCCGCCGCTCCGCCTTTCATCTCGATTTTCTCACCGGAATAGAGGGGATTGCCTGGGGCCAACGGCAATTCACGACGCTGTTCCAGGGACTGCACAGCGACAATTCCCCGCTGGTATTCGAGGTGACGGATAAGATCCGGCACGTCGCCGACATCACGGTTGAGGATTTCAAGTTCACCAAGGCGGCGACATCGCGACTGGCCAAGGTGACCCTGCCGGCGCCGAGCTTCGTGCATGCAAGGGGCGGACGCGACGCGATCGACCGGAATGCCTATCCCGATCTGGGCGAGTTCTATCGCGATCTTGCCGCTGCCTATCATGCCGAGATTGCGGCTCTTGCCGCCGCGGGGTGCCGTTACGTCCAGCTCGACGAAGTGCACTTCACGTTCTTCTGCGATCCGAAGCTGGTGGCCATGTTCCGATCGCGCGGCGACGACCCGCACGATCTGGCTCTCGCCTATGCCGGACTGATCAACGATTCCATCCGCGGCCAACCCGCGGACATGCTCGTCGGCGTTCATCTCTGCCGCGGCAACCGCCGCAGCGCGTGGGTCGCCTCGGGCGGTTACGAGCCGGTCGCCGAGATCCTCTTCAACGAAATTGCGGCCGACCGTTTCCTCCTCGAGTTCGACGATGAGCGCTCAGGCGGGTTCGAACCGCTCCGCTTCGTACCAAAGGGCAAGAGTGTGGTCCTCGGCCTCGTCAGCACCAAGAGATCGGCCATAGAGACGGCTGACCTCTTAAAGCGCCGGATCGACGAGGCGGCACGCTATGTGCCCTTGGCCCAGATCGCGCTCAGTCCGCAATGCGGGTTCGCCAGCTCCGTTGCGGGCAACATCATCACGGAAGCGGCGCAATGGGCGAAGCTCGAGCTGATCGCGCGCGTCGCGGAAGATGTGTGGGGCACCGCCGGCTAGCCCCCAATGTGCGAGACGACGAGGTCATGGCATTCGGAATATGCATGCAACGGACGGTGGGCGCCCGCTGACGCTGCGATGTTCCGTCCGCTTCCAACCCGATGCCGCTGCTCCAGGGGTCCTATCCGGGTAGCCAGGCCCGGATGGCCCCCAGCTGCGCGGCCAGAGACCCTGGCAACCGGTCAAAATCTGTGCGCAGAGGTACCAGCCGAGATTGTCGTATTGCTCGCGCGGGACATGATGCCGGCGTTCCGCCCGGTGCCGGTCGGCGACTGAAATGGCAACCGACCCCCGGGCCGCTACCAATTGCCTCTTCGGCAGCAACAAGCTGAAGCTCGGCGTGTTCGCGCTCAACGCCGAGATCAATGTCATGACAACGGCGCCGGAAAAGTTCAATCCGACCTGGGCCAACGGACTGGCAGTGGCGCAGATTGCCGATCGCGCCGGCTATGAAGCGCTCGTCCCCTATGCCCGGTGGGGAAGCTGGGGGCCCGATGCGCATCACTACACCGCACGGGCGTTCGAGAACCTGACCTGGGCCGCCGGGATCGCCGCCAAGACCCGCCACGCTTGTGTGATGAGCACGGTCCAGGTGATGACCGCGCACCCGATCCTTGCGGCAAAGGCGATGACGACGATCGACCATGTCTCGAACGGGCGCTTCGCGCTCAATCTGGTGGTCGGCAACGCGATGGAAAACGCCATGTTCGGGGCGCCGGCGATACCCCATGACGCTTCCTATGACTACGCCGAGGAATGGATAACCGTCGTCAAGCGACTGTGGTCCGATCCGGCAATGTTCGACCATCGGGGACAATACATCACCGTCAAAGGCGCGATGTCGCAGCCGAAGCCGCTCCAGCAGCCTTACCCTGCGCTGATGAATGCCGCACGCTCAGAGAAAGGCCAGGCGTTCGTGGCCCGGCATTGCGACATCGCCTTCGTGCGTGGCAGCGACAGCGCCTCGCTGGAGCAACGGATCGCTGCTTATCGCCGCCAGGCTGGCTCGACGAGTGGCCGCGACATTCAGATCTGGTGCAATTGCTTCGTGGTGCAGCGGGATTCGAAGGCGGCCGCCGAGAACTATGTCGAGCGTATCGTCGAGGACTATGGCGATGAGGGTTATCTCGACACGTTCATCCGCATCCAGAACCCGTCCGTTGACCGGTTGCCGCCGGCGCAGCGCGATGCGATGCGGCGGAATCTGAAGCGCGTCGCGGGCGGCGAGCAGCTGCTCGGGAACGGTGCCGAGATTGCTGAGGCGATCGGCGCGCTGTCCGCGCGGGGCGTTGATGGTATTCTCCTGAACTGGGTCGATCCGCTCGAGGGCGTCGCGCGCTTCAACGAGGACGTGATGCCGCTGCTGGTCCAGGCCGGCCTGCGCGGTCCGGCGAAGGAATGAAGAATGGCGTCAGGAGGATGATATGGGGGGAAAGCGAAGGGCATGCCGCCTGATCGGCTGTCTCCCATTCCTGGTTTGCGCGATCGCCGCCGCCCATTCGCAAGGAAAATCGGACCAGCCGGTTCGGATCGGCTTTATCGGCGAGCAATCTGGTCCCTTCAGCTTCTTTGGCACGCAGACGACGCGTGCGATAAAGCTGGCGGCGACACAGGCCAATAGGCAGGGCGGCATTCTCGGCCGCAAGGTCGAGATCCTCGATCGCGACAGCAAAACCTCCGTCAACGATGCGGTCCGCCAGGCGCGCGATCTGCTGTTTTCGCAGCATGTCGATTTCCTGATGCACAGCATCAACAGCGCCGAATGCGTCCCCATCGCCAATGTCGCGAGGCAGGCCAAGACCATCATGTTCAGCGCCTGCGCCAATGACAATTTCCCGGTCGCGGCCGGCAAGTATGCGTTCCGGGTCCCCAATATCGTCACCCACACACAAGGTTACGCGGCCGCCGACTTCGTCCTCCACACGCTGAAGCCGATTGGCAAGCGTTATTACACTCTTGCGAACGACTACGCGTACGGAAGGCTCGTCGTCGCGGCATTCAGGAAGCGGATTCTCGAGCGGGATCGGGGTGCGCAATTCGTCGGCGAGAGCTGGCCCAAGGCGACCGAAAACGACCTGACGCCCTATATCACCGCCATTCTTTCGGCGAAGCCCGATATCGTGTTCACGGCGCTCGGCGTCGGTGTGCCGTTTTGGCAGCAATCGGCGCCGTTCGGCCTAAGTCGCAAGGTCCAGATCGTCAGCCCGGTTTGGGGCGGCTCGGACGATCTGCAGGCGTTGAGCAAAGATGCGGTGCCAACGGGCGCCGTCCTGGGCGGCTTTCCCTGGTACGGGATCAAAGGCCCGGTCAATGGAGCGTTCGTCAACTTGTCACGCGACGTCTACGATAAGCCGCCGGCGGCCGCGGCCTATCTTGAATATATTTCGTTTCAGGCGCTGAAGGCGGGCATCGAGAAGGCGAAGACAACCGAATCAGAGGCCGTGATCAGGGCGCTCGAAGGCTTGACCTTCAATTCCGTGGTCGGACCCGTCACGATCCGTGCCTTCGACCATCAAGGCACCACGCCACTATGGCTTGGGACCGCGAGGTGGGATCCGGGTCTGAAGCTCAGTTTCATCGCCGACATCCATCAACTGCCCACGGATCGCTATTTGCCGACCGAAGCGGAATTCAAGAAACATCGGCCTTAATTGTCGGAGGTCTCCTGTCATGGCGCGATGGGACGATCCGCGATCGGCGACCAGCCCTCTGTTCGGCCAGAACCGGATGAAACTGGGCGTGTTCGCATTCAATGGCGGTGCCGCCACCATGACGACGGTGCCGGAGCAATACGAATTGACGTGGCCGAACACGCTCGACGTCGCGCGCGAGGCAGACCGGGCCGGTTTTGAAGCACTGGTTCCTTATGCGCGCTGGCGCTCCTTCGTCGATGCCGAGCACCGCAGCGGCCGCGTGTTCGAGACCTTGACCTGGGCGGCCGCGCTGGCGGCAGCAACATCGCACAGCGCCATCATGAGCACCTGTCATGTGCCTCTGGTTCATCCGTTGATGGCCGCGAAGGCGGGAACGACCATCGATCATATCTCGAACGGGCGCTTCGCACTCAACATCGTATGCGGCTGGTTTGAACCCGAGATCGAGATGTTCAACGCGCCCCGGCTCGACCACGAACAGCGCTACGATTATGCCGACGAATGGGTGAACATCTTGAAACGGCTCTGGACGCAGGCGGATGCTTTCGACCTTCCCGGCCGATACATCAGCGTGAAAGGGGCGCTGTCCCAGCCCAAGCCGATCCAGAAGCCCTACCCTGTCCTGATGAACGCCGGCAGCTCCGAGACCGGGCGCCGCTTTGTCGCGCGGCATTGCGACATCGCGTTTGTCGTACCGCGCCAGGACGACGATGCCGTCATCAAGGACCAGGTCGACCAGTACCGTGAATTCGCGCGGCGGGAATCCAACCGCGAGGTTCAGGTCTGGAGCAGCGCCTATGTCGCGCAGGCCGACTCCTATGCCGATGCCGTGAGATTCGTCGATTACTACGCGATCGAGCATGGCGACGACCTGCACGCCGACGCTTTCATCCGCGAGAGCATCACCCGGTCGCGGGTGGTCGCACCCGAGGCGCTGCAGACCTTGCGGCGCGCGGTGAAAGCCGGGACAGGTGGCGTACCGCTGCTCGGCACGGCCGCCGACATCGTGGCGCGGCTGGAGCGGCTGTCGCGATGCGGTCTCGACGGCCTGCTCCTGGTCTGGATGGATTTCCAGAACGGTATCCGGCGCTTCAACCACGAGGTCCTGCCCCTGATGGAAGAGGCCGGACTGCGTCATCCGAAGCCGGCGACGGCGCATGTCAGTTGACGCGGCGTTGTCTGCCCGCTGCGAACGAAGGCCGTCGACATGACGCGCGTCCGCCGTCGAGCGCCGTGCTGCGACACGCGGTCGGCGCCAAACAGGAACGTTCGGCCGGCGGTCGCCATCATCGGGCGACCGCGCGGTACCAATCGAATATTCTATCGCCGGTCCAGAACAGGACCCCTTCATGGTGCGACATGTGCTCGAACGCTGCCTCGATGTAGCGAATGCGATGTGGAACGCCGCTGAGATAGGGGTGCAGGCTGAGAGACATGATGCGGGTTATCGCGGCGCTTTCGGCGTAAAGGCGGTCAAACTGGTCGACGATACGCCTGAGCAGCTCTTCCGATGAGTGATGCTGAACCGCTATCATGGCGACGTCGTTTGTTTCGAGCGTGTAGGGCAAAGTTATGATGGGCCCGGCGCGCGTCGCCAATTTGCAAGGCTGGTCGTCCAAGACCCAGTCGGCGACATATTCGATGCCTTCCTCGGCGAGAAGGTCGGCCGTCTCTTCGGTCTCCGTGAGCCCCGGGCTCTCCCAGCCGCGCGGCGCTTTGCCCGTAAACTCTTCTATCGTGTCGATCGTCTGCCGGATCGCCGCGCGTTGATCGGGCAACCGGTGCATCGGCCCCTGCCGGAAACCATGACCCATGAATTCCCAGCCCGCTTCGCGTGCGGCCTCGGCAACGCGAGGATAGCTTCGGCATACCGAGCCGTTGATGGCCAGCGTCGGCACGACGCCCGCGGTGCGAAGAAGATCGCGCAGCCGCCAAAACCCGACGCGCATCCCGTATTCGTGCCACGCCCAATTCGGCACATCGGGGAGCAAAGACTGCTGCATCGGCGGCGGCAGCACGGTCCGCGGCATCGGCTGCTCGATGTTCCATTCCTCGACGTTGACAATAGTCCAAACGATCAGTCGCGCGCCGCCGGGCAACGGCAACGGGGGCCGATCCACGATCGCGGAATAGGGGACCCGGTCATGCGGCGGCATTCTCATTGGGAGATTCCTCTTTCAATTCCGTGAAATCCGCGGCGTGTGGATCGATGCGACGCGGGCCGTCAGCCATGCCGGCATCGCCACAGGCCCGGGGAAGCGACGAATCGGGAATGCTTGGCGTCGCCGACGGAACCGGAAATACATTTCCGTCGACTTCGGGCTCCGAAGAGACCGGCGGGCCCGCGCCATTTCCGCCTCGTCATGGTTTATCATGCCGTCACGCGAGACACCTGAACAGCTGCACAAGCTGCATCATCTGCACCTGCCGGCCAAGCGACCCAACAGCCGTTGCATCAACCGTTTAGCCGTTAAGACAGGAATGGTGTAACATTAATGCCCCTTGGACAGGGAGAACTCCTATGGCGAACGTCTACGTCGAAGCGCGCCCAAAGGGGCGCCCTGAGGGCACGCCGATCGAAGACTATGTCGTTGAAGAACATGCGGACCATGTGCTTGCCACCTGCAAGACCCAGGCAGAGGCGATCGCTTGGGCAAAGGCGAACGGGCATCACCCGCTTGTCGCTCGCGTTCGGCACCTCAACGACCGAAAAAACCCTGGCCACTGGCGCGCTCCCTAGAGCCGCGCGCGCGGGCTGCGCCACCCGGCTCTGAGTTTCGGGCACCGTCACGACCGACGCCCGCTAGACAACTCACGCCGCCTCGCTTTCCGACCTGTGCGGTTGCGGCCGCGGCGAGCGTGCGGCTGCCGAGGGCGACGGTCCTTCCGCCGTCGTGCGAGGGCCAAGGCGCCCCTTGGGTGACGGCGGTGGCGGATCGATCTCTTTGCCTGGCGGTCGTCGCGACTGGCTATGGCCTGACGCGAGCGGGGACGGTATTCTCCGTCATTCTCCGTCGCCGCCCGGGGGTTATTGCCGCGGTGGTCATTTTTCAGTGCGGACGGGTAAGCGCGCCGCAGTCGCGGCGTGGTCGCGGTGACGCCGGCGGGAAGAGGCCGCTTCCCTTGCAGCGGGCATGATCGGCAGTCGGAGCGACCACGCGCGCAGCTCACGGTGCTCAATCGCTTGTGGACAGTCGTGCGACGCGAATTTCTCATCTTCGCCGGCGGTCTGGTGCCGGTATCCGTTGTTCGGCCGGAAAGCCTCGGGCGGCTGACGCCTCGGAGCATGACGCTGTGAGCCATATGAACCTGATCACCGTCGCTGTACGGCTTTGTGTCGCCCTGGCGCTCGGTTCAGCCATCGGCTTCGAGCGGCAATGGGCGCAGAAGATGGCGGGGCTTCGCACCAACGCGCTGGTGGCGCTGGGTGCCGGCGGCTTCGTGATCTTCTCGGCGCTGGTGCGGCCCGAAGATCCGACGCGAATCGCGGCGCAAGTGGTGACCGGCATCGGCTTTCTCGGCGCCGGCATCATTTTGCGTGACGGCACCAATGTGCATGGCCTCAACACGGCGGCGACGCTGTGGTGTTCCTCGATGGTCGGGACTCTCGCAGGCGGCGGTTTTCTGATCCCCAGCGTCATCGCGGCGGTTCTCGTCGTCGCAACCAATCTGCTGATGCGCCCGCTGGTTCGCCGCCTCAATTTGCATGCGATGTCGGCAACCGACGCCGAAACCTATTATTCGCTCGAGGTCACGTGCAGCAGTGCCGAAGAAGCGCGAACCCGCTCCATATTGCTCCACGCATTGTCACAATCGGGACTGGGCCTGCACCGCCTCGACAGCGAGGATATTCGGGACACGTCGAAAGTCGCGGTGAAGGCTGAAGCGGTGGCGGCAACGCGCAACGATACCTTGCTCGAGCAGATCGCAGGCCGGTTGAGCCTTGAGCCCAACGTGTCGGCAGTGACCTGGCGGATCGATCGATCGTTCCTCGAATCCTGAACCGACGCAGCGGTTTGTTGCGATTTCATGTGGGAAGAGCACGCGACACCGCTTCTTGTCGTTCCGCCCCCGACGAGCACGCCGCCCGTTTTGCCTCGCTACGCGATTGCGTCAGCTTCCGAACATTTCGTCAACGACACGCGTCACGCCCGGTGTGCTCTCTGCCAGCGCGGTCAGGGCCTTGCGTTCCGAATCCGAGCTGATAAGCCCCCAGAGATGCACTTCGCCGCCACGGACAGTGACATTGCGGGAGCCAAAGTCCGTCCAGCGCTGCTCCTTCAGCTTATCGAGCAACTCGTCCCGTATCCTGCGGTCGGTGGTCGGACTTTCATCGGCTTCGCCGACGAGCGACGCCAGCGCCTGCATGAGATTGGCGCGGGACACGATGCCGGCGACCTTGCCGTCCCTGATGATCGGCACGCGCTTTATGCGCTTGCGCTCGAAAAGCGCGGCGATTTCCGACACCGGCGTGTCTTCCGTCACGGACACAACGTCCCTCGTCATCATTTCGCCGACTTTCTTGCCGCGTGCCCTGGCAAACTCGTCGGCCAGCGTCGACGCGGGGGTTACCGCTTCGAGCCACCACGGGCGTCGCCTATCGCCGCCGATCTCGGGACGTTGAATCAGGTCCGCCTCGCTGATGATACCGACGAGCTTGCCCTGTCCATCGACGACCGGCAACGCGCTTATTTCGTGCGCGACCAGGAGCTTAACCGCCTCTCCGATGTCGGTATCGGGAGTCGCTGTCACGACATCCCGCACCATCACGTCTCTCGCTTGCATGACGCTCTCCAGCACTCCGGGCGAATCCTCGCCACGACCGTCAATCCTATGGCGCAGACCATGACATTTCTGCGTCAGCATCCGGGCCTCCGGCCCTGGCCGGGATCGTTGACGCGCCGGCCTCGAGCGCTGCGGCGGCATCGGGACGCCCGACAAGCCCGTCCGGATCGGATTCCGATCTCATGCCGGCCATCGGCACCGGCCCGCAACCCGATCCGATTCCAGCACCTTCGGCATGACACCATGCCTTATCGAGCGCACTTGAATTCAATCCTCCCGCCCCCTAAT
>Ga0123356_10006787_pt1 | contig 11515 bp, 12 predicted proteins | sample TergutEmb28metaG_2_FD_92546 | JGI IMG/M metagenome (GOLD analysis project Ga0123356, IMG submission 92546) | Embiratermes neotenicus P3 segment gut microbial communities from Petit-Saut dam, French Guiana - Emb289 P3 | ecosystem: Host-associated > Arthropoda: Insects > Digestive system > Gut ... | reverse complement strand
CAGTACTTCTGGGGCAAGACCTGGAACGAGGAGCCGTCGTCGGAGGGCGAGGGAACCTCGCCGGCCGAGCTGACCCGGCGCTTCTTCTACGACGGGCTCGTGTTCGACAGCCGCGCGCTGCGCTTCCTGATCGACCTGGTCGGCCACCGTCAGGTGCTGGTCGGCTCCGACTTCCCGGCGATGCCGCGCGAGCAGCCGTGCGGCCGCACGCTGCGCTCGCTGGAGCTGCCGGCGGACGTGCTGGAGGACATCACCTGGCACAACACCTTCCGCTTCCTCGGCATCTCCGCGCCCGAGGCGGTCCACGCAGGCACCACGTCGACGACAGGAGTGAACCAGTGAAGACGCGCGCCGCAGTCGTTCGAGGCCCCGGCCAGCCGTGGGACGTGACCGAGCTCGAGCTGGACGAGCCCAGGGAGCACGAGGTGCTCGTCCGCGTGATGGCCTCCGGCCTGTGCCACTCCGACGAGCACGTGCGCGAGGGCGGCCCCTACCGCTATCCGATGGTCGGCGGGCACGAGGGCTCGGGGGTGGTCGAGAAGGTCGGCCCGAACGTGACGCGCGTGCGCGAGGGCGACCACATCTGCACCTCATGGATCCCGGTCTGCGGCCACTGCCGCTACTGCTCGACCGGGCACCAGAACATGTGCGACGACGGCAAGAACGCCGGCACCGGGATGTTCCCGGACGGCACCTTCCGGTTTCACCAGAACGGCGAGGACATCGGCGGGATGTGCGTGCTCGGCACGTTCGCGGAGTGGCTTGTGATCCACGAGAACTCGTGCGTCCCGATCGACGACGACCTCCCGTTCGAGGTCGCGGCGCTGGTCGCCTGCGGCGTCACCACCGGCTGGGGGTCGTCGGTCTATGCGGCCGGGACCAGGCCGGGCGAGACCGTTGTGATCTTTGGCACCGGCGGGGTCGGGATGAACGCCGTGCAGGGCGCCGCATACGCGGGCGCCAAGCACGTGGTCGCGGTCGACCCGTCGCCGTTCAAGCGCGAGATGGCGGGCAAGTTCGGCGCCACCTTCGTCACCGGCGACGTTGGCGAGGCGACCGAGTACGTGCGGGACCGCACCCGCGGCCAGATGGCGGACCACGCGGTGATCACCGTCGGCGTGATGGAGGCCGAGGTTCTCCGGAACGCGGTCGAGATGATCGGCAAGGGCGGCAATGTGGTGGTGACCTCGGTCGGCGGCGAGGGCGACACGTTCGCGCTGCACGGCTCGCCGGTGACCGGCTGGCACAAGAACATCCAGGGCTCGCTGTTCGGAGGCGGCAACCCCCTGTACGACATGCCGCGGCTGCTCGGGCTCTACAAGAACGGCGACCTCAAGCTCGACGAGCTGATCACCCGCCGCTACACGCTCGACGAGGTCAACCAGGGCTACGAGGACATGCTCGCCGGACGTAACATCCGCGGCGTCCTGATCCATGAGCACTAACCCAGCCAGAACGGAGGGACGATCATGACCAGCGCGATCTTGGACCCGACGGGCATCCGGGATTCGAACAAGGAGGGGCTGGAGCTGGCGCCCCGGCCCGGCGACCTGCGCGCCGCGCGGATCGGGCTGCTCGAGAACGGCAAGCAGAACGCGCGACTGTTCCTGGAGGACGTCGCCGAGATCCTGCGCGAGCGCTACGGCGCTGGGCAGGTCACGCTCCGCCGCAAGCACAACATCGCCCAGCCCGCGCCGGCCGAGATCCGCGACGAACTGGTCGCCTCCTCGGACGTGGTGGTGGTCGGGGTCGGCGATTGCGGCTCGTGCAGCGCGTCGGCGGTCCTCGACGGGATCCTGTTCGAGCGGCACGGAAAGCCCGCGGCGGTGATCTGCTCGGACGCGTACCGGGCCACCGCCGACGCGATGGCCGAGGTGCAGGGCGCCGACGGCTACAGATACCTGACCACTCCGCACCCGGTCGCCGGGCTGACGCCCGGGCAGGTGCACGAGCGGGCGGAGACGGTCGCCGCTGAGGTCGCGGCGCTGCTCGGCCCCGAGGCGAGCAGAGCGGCCGCGTGAGCACCGAGCCCGACCCGGGGGTCGCCCGCGAGGCGATCGAGTACTGCTACGAGCACGGCTGGACCGACGGGCTGCCGGTCGTTCCCGCCTCCGGCGAGCTGCTGGAGCGGTTCCTCGCCTGCACCGGACGCGCGCCGGAGGAGGTCCTGTGGCGAATGGACCACCTCGGTCGCGAGTGCACCGTGCGGACGGCGGCGATCAACGCCGCCATGGCCGGCTGCCTCCCCGAGTACTTCCCGCTCGTGCTGGCCGCGTGGGACGCGGTGATGCGCGACCGCGCGGCCGCGGGCGGCGGCTGGCAGAGCACCAGCGGCCCGGCGCCGCTGATCGTGATCAACGGGCCGATCCGCGGTGAGCTCGGTGTCAATTGCACCGGCGGGATCTTCGCGGGCGGGTTCCGGCCGAACGCGACGATCCCTCGGGCGCTCGGCCTGATACTGCGCAACGCGTTCGGGATCGAGCCGCACGTGTTCGACCAGACCACGCAGGGGATCCCCGGACGCTGGTCGATCTGCTTCGGGGAGAACGAGGAGGAGAGCCCCTGGGAGCCGCTGTCCGTGGAGACGGGGCTCGTGCCGGGTGTCAGCGCGGTGTCGTGCACGCTGACCCGCACCTACGAGTTCGTCGACAACCGCCATACCCAGGACCCCGAGCAGCTTCTGAACGACTTCGCCGACACGCTGTCCCGGACCGGCTCGCTGATCTTCCGGGGCCAGTCGGCCGGCGTCGTATTGTGCCCCGAGCACGCCCAGATGCTCGCGGATGCGGGCTTCGCGAAGGCCGACGTCAAGGACTGGTTGATCGGGCACGTCGGGCGTTTTGAGGATGCGCTGCGGCGGGCGGGCAAGGACGGCGTCGCCGAGGGCGGGATGGGGGGACGGTCGGCGAGCGAGGCCGAGCGCGCTCCGGCGGAGGAGTTCACGCCGTACTTCTCCGCCCGCAAGGACGTCCCGGTGATCGTCGCCGGCGCCCGCAACGCGGCGATCTCGATGGTGTTCCGCGTGTTCGGCGAATGGTCGAACACGTCCGTGCCGGTCGAGCCGGCTCCCGCTCCGCTCGCGGCGGTCGACGCCTGATGTTCAACCGCGAGGGACTGACCGAGGTGCGGGCGATGCTGGCCGCCGATGGATACGAGCTGGACGCCCGCGAAGAGTTCGAGCGCGTCGTGGTGACGATCGACGCGACCCCCGACGCGTGCGAGGACTGCCTGTCGCCGCCCGGGGTGATGCGGGCGATCCTGTCAAAGACGCTCGCGGTGCCGGCCGAGTCGATCGACCTGCATTACCCGGGCGACAGCCCGGGCACTCGCTCGTGACCGCCGAGCAGCGAGTGGCGCTCGTCACCGGGTGCGGCAAGCCCGACGGCGCCGGCCAGGCGATCGCCCGCGCGCTGGCGGCCGACGGTCTCGCCGTCGTGGTCGTCGATCGCCGGCCGGCCGGTGTCCCCAACCGCCGGCAGGAGATCGTCGGCAGCGGGCAGCCGGCGTCGTGGCGCGGCCTCGACACGCTGGTGGAGGAGATCGAGGCGAGCGGTGGCGTCGCCGCCCCGGCGCTCGGCGACATCGGCGATCAGCGCGACGTCGAAGCGCTGATCGCGGTCGCCCTCGAGCGGTTCGGCCGGCTCGACATCCTCGTCAACAACGCCGCCGCGCCGCAGGGGCTCGACCGCAACGTCGCCGACGAGGTTCCGATCGACGTGTTCGACGAGGTGATCCGCGTCAACCTCCGGGGCGCCTGGCTGATGTGCCGCGCCGCGCTGCCGGAGATGCGCAGCCGCCGGTGGGGGCGGATCGTCAACATCTCCTCGATGGCGGGGGTGATCGGCGCCCCGATGTCGACCGCGTACTCGGCGTCCAAGGCCGGAGTGATTGGCCTGACGCGCGCCCTGGCGATGGACGTGGCGGCGTTCGGCGTGACCGTCAACGTCGTCTGCCCCGGCGCGCTCGACACGAGCCGCGCCGTCCTCAGTCTGGACGCCGACCTCGACGTCCGCGCCGAGATCGAGCAGCGCGGCCGGCGGCTCCCGGTCGGCAGGTACGGCAGGCCTGCGGACGTCGCCGCTGCCGTTCGCTACCTGGTCTCAGACGGCGCCGAATTCATGACCGGTCAGATGCTCGTCCTCGACGGAGGCGGGCCGTCGCCGTTCCCGGTTCCACGACCCCCCGAACCCGAACCGCACGCCCCCACCGGCGCGGAGGAGGGGACGTGAAGGTCCGAGTGCTGATGGAGCCGCGCTGGGGCGCGACCTATGACCGCATCGTCGCGATGGCGAAGGCGACCGAGGAGGCCGGGTTCGACGGGTTCTTCCGCGGCGACCACTACCTCGGGATCGACCCGGGGGATCCCGACTACCGACCGACCGACTCGTGGACCTCGCTCGCCGGGGTCGCGCTGGAGACGGACCGGGTCAAACTCGGGACGCTGGTGACGGCGGGCACGTTCCGCCATCCGGGCGTGGTGGCCAACGCCGTGGCCACCGTGGACCAGATCAGCGGCGGGCGTGTCGTCCTGGGGATCGGCGCCGGCTGGTACGAGCGCGAGCACCAGGCGTTCGGCATGCCGTTCCCCCCGATCGGCGAGCGCTTTGACCGCCTGAGCGAGCAGGCGCAGATCATCCTGGGGTTGTGGACGACGCCGCAGGGCGAGCCGTTCAGCTTCGACGGCCGCTTCTGGAAGGTCGAGGAGTCGCGCAACTTCCCGGTGCTCGTGCAGCAGCCGCGCCCGGAGATCGTGATCGGCGGCACCGGCCCGCGGCGGACACCGCTGATGGCCGCGCGCTACGCCGACGAGTTCAATGGCGGCGGTGGCGAGGGGACCCGGGAGCGATACGACACGGCTCGCCGGATCTGCGAGGAGATCGGGCGCGATCCGGCGACGCTGCGGATGTCAGCCACCTACCAGGTGATCTGCGGCTCGACCGCGGCCGAGGCGGAGGAGCGACTGGCACGTCTCGGGCCTCCCGGCGAGCGGATGCTGGCGCGCGGCACCGTCGGGACGCCGTCGGAGGTGGCCGGAGCGCTGCAGAAGCTGGCCGAGGAGGGCACCGAGATCGTCTATCTGCACATCTTCGACATCGACGACCTCGACCACCTGCGGCTGATCGGCAGCGAGGTGATCCCGCAGGTCGCGTGATGGCAATCCGAGGGAGGGTTCTGCAATGGCGAACATGACGACGCGGGCGGCGGTGCTGCACACCCCCGGCACCGACTGGGAGATCACCGAGCTCGACCTCGACCCGCCGAAGGAGTACGAGGTGCTGATCCGCTACAAGGCGGCCGGGCTCTGTCACTCCGACGAGCACATCCGCCGCGAGGGCGGCAGCCACATCCGGATGCCGCTGGTCGGCGGCCACGAGGGTGCGGGGATCGTCGAGGAGGTCGGACCCGGGGTGACCCGGGTGCAGCCGGGCGACCACGTCGTGACCTCATACATCCCCGCGTGCGGGAAGTGCCGGTACTGCTCGACCGGGCATCAGAACCTGTGCGACCGCGGCCTCTACGCCGGCGTCGGTTGCCTGCAGGACGAGACCTTCCGCTTTCACAGGGGCGGCGAGGACTACGGCGGTTTCTGCGCGCTCGGGACCTTCTCGGATCACACGGTCGTGTCCGAGTACTCGTGCGTGAAGATCGACGACGACGTGCCGTTCGAGGTGGCCTGCCTGGTCGGCTGCGGGGTGACCACGGGGTGGTGCTCGGCCGTGCGCGCGGGCGAGACCCGGGCGGGCGAGGCGGTCGCGGTGCTGGGGGTCGGCGGCGTCGGCATCAACGCCGTCCAGGGCGCGCGCTACGCGGGCGCGGCGATCGTGTTCGCGATCGACCCGAACCCGTTCAAGCTCGACATGGCCAAGCGACTCGGGGCGACACACACCGCCACTTCGGCCGACGAGGCGCGCGATCAGCTGGTCGACCTCACTCGCGGCCAGATGGCCGACCTGGCGGTGGTCACCGTCGGCGTGCTCGAGCCGGAGATCACCGTCGACGCGGTCAGTCTGATCGGCAAGGCGGGGCGGGTCGTGCTGACCTCTGTGAGCCGTGGCGATGTGAAGTCGATCAGCCTCACCGGCTCACCGATGGTCGGCTGGCACAAGCGCATCCAGGGATCGCTGGCGGGCGGGTCGAACCCGATCTTCGAGATGTCCAACCTGATCGGTCTGTACAAGTCCGGACACCTGAAGCTGGACGAGATCATCACCCAGCGGTACCCGCTCGAGCAGGTCAACGAGGGCTACCGTGACCTGGTCGCGGGCAAGAACATCCGCGGGGTCGTCGTCCACTAGCCGGTGAGCTGCGGCACGTCGGGGGCGGGTACGCCCAGCGTGCGGACGAACCCGGGCGGGACGATCACGTCCTCGGGGCCCAGTTCACCGACGGACGCGCGACCCAGCCCCAGCAGCGCCGAGTCGATTCCGTTCCGGAGGATGTCGAGCACGTTCTCGACCCCGGTCTGGCCGGCGGCAGCCAGCCCCCACAGGTAGGCGCGGCCGACCATCACGGCGCGAGCGCCGAGCGCGAGCGCCTTGACGACGTCGCCGCCACGCCGGATCCCGCCGTCGAGCACCACCTCGATCTCCTCTCCGACGGCGCCGGCGATCGCCGGCAACGCCCGGATCGACGCGGGCGTGCCGTCGAGGTTGTTGCCGCCGTGGTTGGAGACCGAGATCGCGCTGAAGCCGGTGTCGACAGCGCGCAGCGCGTCGTCGACGCGCGTTACCCCCTTGAGCATGAACGGCCCCTGCCACTGCTCGCGCAGCCAGCGAAGGTCATCCCAGCTCGCTGGCGGCGTCATCATCCACTCGCCGTAGGCCCCGAAGAACGTCGGAGCCGGGTGGGCGGGCGTGATTAAGGGCGTTGTCATGTTCGGGACGGTCAGATCGGGTGGCCCGCCCGCCCGCGCCCACGCCGCCAGCCACCGCGGCCGCGGCAGCGCCTCGGGCAGCAGCCTGATCGCGGTCCTCAGGTCCATCTGCTCGGGCAGCTTGGGGCTGCCCCAGTCGCGGCTGTGCGAGAACGTCCAGTCGAGCGTGACGATCGCGCCGACCGCACCGGCGGCCCGCGCCCGCTGCAGCCGGGCGGCGATCTGGTCGCGCGAACCGGACCAGTAGAGCTGGAACAGGGTCCGGGAGTTGGCCGCGGTCACCTCCTCGACCGGCTTTGAGGCGAACGAGCTGAGGCCCATCGCCGTGCCCCGCGCGGCGGCCGCGCGCGCGACCGCGAGCTCGCCGTCCGGGTGCACCGCCTGCACCCCGGTGGGCGAGATGATCACCGGCAGCGACAGCTCCTGCCCCATCACGGTGACCGCCTGCGACCGCTCGGCGGCGGAGCCGCCGACGTGGGGCGCGAAGCCGAGCTCGCCGAACGCGGCGACGTTGTCGGCGAGCGTGACGCCCGCCTCGGCTCCTGCCTCGATCGCCGCGTACACGGATCTCGGCAGCGCCCGTCGCGCCCGCCGCCGCGCCTCGGCGACCGACTCGAACCACGGGTTGCGCCCGAGCCTCATCGGGGGGAGGGCCTCATTGGGCGGAGCTCATCCGGCGGGGGCGGGCGTCTTACGGGTCGTCATCGGGGGGGCATGACCGCGAGCGGGCTCTCGTCGCACGCCCGGGCGGGCGGCCGCCGGCGCCGCTTCGACATGTCCACCGCTGGCCGCGGGATCGGAGCCTCGCCGCGGGCCGCCAGGAGCCGCTCGCCGTGGCCGAGCACGCACTCCGGATCGGGCCCGTCCAGCGGCAGCCCGGTGAAGAACTTCGCCGCCATGCAGCCGCCGCGGCACCGGTCGAACATCTCGCAACTCGAGCACGCGCCGGCGTGCTGGGGGGAGCGCAGGTCGGCGAACAGCTCCGACTCGCGCCACACGCGAGCGAATCCCCCGGGCTCGCGGACGTTGCCGGCGCGGAATTGGTCGTGGATCACGAACGGGCACGCATACACATCCCCAACCGGATCGATCAGGCACACGACCCGGCCGGCGCCGCACAGGTTGAGGCCCGGAAGCCGTGAGCCGTAGCCGCCCAGATGGAAGAACGAGTCTCCGGTCAGTACGTCGTCGCCGTGCGCGAGCAGCCACTCGTACAGCTCGCGCTGCTGGGCGGCGGTCGGATGCAGCCGGTCCCACACATCAGCGCCGCGCCCCGACGGCCGCAACCGGGTCAGGCGGAGCTGGGCGCCGAAGCGGTCCGCGAGCGTCTTGAACGCGTCCAGCTGCGCGGCGTTCTCGCGGGTGACGACGACGGACAGCTTGAAGCCCGCGAAGCCCGCCTCGGCCAGGTGCTCCATGGCGGCGATCGCGGTGGCGTACGAGCCGGGGCCGCGGATCGCGTCGTTCACCGCGGCGGTGGCCCCGTCGAGTGACACCTGCACGTCGACGTAGTCGGTGCTCGCCAGTCGCTCGGCTTCGTGCGGGCCGATCCGGGAGCCGTTGGTCGAGAACTTGACGCCGACGTGGTGCGCGACCGCATAGTCGAGGAGCTCCCAGAAGTCACGGCGGACCGTCGGCTCGCCGCCGCCGATGTTGACGTAGAACACCTGCATCCGCTCGAGCTCGTCGATCACCGCCGTGCACTCGGCCGTGGTCAGCTCCCGCGGATCGCGCCGTCCCGAACTCGACAGGCAGTGAACGCACGCGAGATTGCACGCGTACGTCAGCTCCCATGTCAGGCAGATCGGCGCGTCGAGACCGGACTCGAGCTGGTCGGCCAGCGGGCGGTCGGCGTCGGCCCGGCGGCGCACGAGCGACAGCCGGCGGGTGCCGAAGTTGTACGCCAGGGCGCCGAAGCGCTCGGGCCGCAGCTCGACCTCGGGATCGAGCTGCGCGGCCCGCTCGAGCTCGGCCGCGCTCAGCGGTCCGGTGGGGCCGCTAGTACACGCCGCACATGCCATCGATCGACACGTCCTCGACGAGCAGCTCCTCCACGATCAGGGGGTCGTCTTGAACGGCCTCAGAGGCGTGGCTGCTCGCGGTGCCGGCCGACAGTGCCGGCACCGCGGACGCGATCGGCTGCTGCTGCTCGGTGGCCTCGCCGAGGGCGTCGGCGTGCTCGCGGGTGCTGGTCATGCGGTCCTCCTCTCACGCGGTGATCGGCCACCGTAATCTAGCGTTGTGTGACTGTCCCCGGCAACCGGGCCGCCCTCGAGCTGGCGGGCGTATGACCGAGGGGCATCACCTGGCGGTGGTGACCGGCGCCGCCCGCGGCATCGGCGCGGCCGTCGGCGTCGACCTCGCCGAGCGGGGCTGGTCGTTGCTGCTGGTGGACGCGTGCGCCGATCAACCCGGAATCGGTTACGAGATGCCAACGCTCGCCGAGCTTCAGGGCGTGGCCGAGCGATCGGCACAGGCGGGCGCCCCCGACGTCGAGGTGCTTCAGGCCGACGTGTCCAGCCCCGAGTTCGGGTCGCGGTTGTCGGCGGCGCTCGACGGCAGGGCCGCCGGTGCCGCGGTCGCGGCGGCGGGGGTGATCGCCGGCGGCCCGGCGTGGGCCACGGACGAGGAATTGTGGTCGACGCTGCTTAACGTCAACCTCCACGGCACCCGACGGCTGGCCGAGGCAACCGTCCCGGGGATGGTCCGGGCGAGCCGCGGCCGGTTTGTCGCGATCGCGTCGACCGCCGCGCTGCGGGCGCTGCCCCAGTTCGCCGCCTACTCCGCGGCGAAGGCCGCGGTCGTCGGTTTCGTGCGCTCGCTGGCGGCGGATCTCGCCGGCACCGGGGTGACGGCGAACGCGATCTGTCCGGGGTCGACGCGGGGCGCGATGCTGTCCGCCAGCGCGGCTCTATACGACCTCCCCGACCAGGAGGCCTTCGCCGGCCAGCAATTCCTGCGGCGGCTGCTGGAACCGAGCGAGGTCGCGGCTGCCGCAGCCTGGCTGTGCGGTGAGGCGGCGTCGGCGCTGACCGGCGCCGTGATCCCGGTCGACGGAGGCCTGGGCGCGTAACACCACCGTGATCCACCTTCTTTGGACATCCGTGTACCTATACGGACCATGGACGTCCAAAGAACGACGATCCTTGGCTCGCCGCGACCTCACGACCAGACGTGAACGCGAACCGATGATCCCCGTGCCCGCCGGCTGGCGACTGCGGCCCGCCCACGGGGTCAGGACCCTGCGCGGCGGAGAGGTGCTGGTGGGCGGGACGCCGCTGCGGATCCTGACGCTGTCCCCGCGCGGTGCCGGCCTGGTCGGCGGCTGGTGGGCCGGCGAGCCGGTCGGCGACGCCCCGGACGCGCGCCGGCTCGCGCGCCGGCTGCTCGACGCCGGCCTAGCCGATCCCGACCCGCCACCGCAGCCGGACAGCCTCGAGGATGTGACGATCGTCGTGCCCGTGTACGGAGATCCCGAGCGGCTGGCGCGGTGCCTGGCGCCGCTCGGCGACCGTGCTGCAGTGATCGTCGTCGATGACGGGTCTGCCGATGGCGCCGCGATCGCCGCCGTGGCGGAGCGGTTCGGTGCCCGGTACGTGCGCCACCCCGATAACCGCGGTGCGGGCGCGGCGCGCAACACCGGCCTGGAGATCGCGAACACCCCCGTCGTCGCCTTCCTCGACGCCGACTGCGTGCCGCCACCGGACTTCCCGGCGGGGCTGGTGGAGCACCTCGCGGACCCGGCGGTCGCGCTCGTCGCGCCACGGGTCGTCTCGGCGCAGCGCCAATCGGCACAGCACCTCCCGGGTGCAATCGCCGCCTACGAACATGCGCGGACCGCGGTCGACATGGGCCCGCGCCAGGCTCGCGTGCGCCCCTACTCGTCGGTCTGGTACGTGCCCAGCGCCGCGATGGTCGGACGCCGAGATGCGCTCGGCCGCGGGTTCGACGAGCGCCTGCAGCTGGGCGAGGACGTCGATCTGGTCTGGCGCCTGCACGACGCAGGCTGGCAGGTGCTCTACGACCCCGGAACGGAGGTGGGTCACGAGGATCGGGTGCGGCTGGCGGCCTGGTACCGACGGCGGGTCGCGTACAACAGCTCGGCGGCGCCGCTGTTGCGCCGCCATCCCGAGCGGGTGCCGGTGCTGTTCCTGTCGCCGGCGGCGGCGGCGGCCTGGGGCGCCGCGCTGGCCGGCGTCCCCGCGCCGCTCGCCCTCGGCGCCATCCGTGCGCTGCGGTTGCGGCGCACGCTGGCGGGCCCCGTCCCGCACGCAGCGAGCTTGGCGGCGCGGCTGGCCGCCGGGGCGACGGTTCACGAGGGGCGCGACCTCGCCCGGGCGCTGATCGGGCCATGGGCGCCGTTCGCGGCCGCGGCGGTGTGGGCGACAGGTGACCGCGCCCTGGCCCGCAGGCTGGTCTCGCTGGTGGCGGCGATGGCGGCGTGGGACTGGGTGGTCGATCGCCCGCCGCTCGATCCGCTGAGCTACGGCGCCCTCCGGGTGGCCGACGAGACCTCGCGCGGCGTCGGGATCTGGCTCGGTTGTCTGCGGGAGCACGATTTCCGCGCGCTGCTGGCCCGGCGGCCGCCACCACCCGGCCGGCGGTCATGACGGCCAGTAGAGTTTGACGCCAGTGAGGGTT
>Ga0123356_10006786_pt1 | contig 11516 bp, 8 predicted proteins | sample TergutEmb28metaG_2_FD_92546 | JGI IMG/M metagenome (GOLD analysis project Ga0123356, IMG submission 92546) | Embiratermes neotenicus P3 segment gut microbial communities from Petit-Saut dam, French Guiana - Emb289 P3 | ecosystem: Host-associated > Arthropoda: Insects > Digestive system > Gut ... | reverse complement strand
TGGAGCATACCCTGTTTCAGGTTCTGGAGCGCGTGCGGGGCAATTCGCAAAGCGAATTAAGCCCCGCAGTTGGCGGAGGCCTCCGGGTTCTGAAACAGGGTATGCTCCAGGCGAGTGTCTGACTACCACCAGCTATGTTACTGATCAGACCCAATTCGTCATTGCGGGCTTGACCCGCAATCTGAGACGCATTTTGGTTAGATTGCGGCTCGGAGGCCGCAATGACGGACTACGGGCTGCCGCGGTAGCGGCTTAGTACAGTAACACCAGCTATTAGCTTGTGTCATACTAGAGAACATTTGTTTGCTTATTTTTAGTTTCTATGCTATGCTTGCAGGCAAAGCTACTAACAAGGGAGTTCCTATGGTTCGAGAAGTTATCAGCAAGCGTCAATATCAGGTACTCGAGTGCATTGCGGAGCTTTCTGCCTCTCAGGGGTATCCGCCCAGTGTTCGCGATATTGGAGAGCACCTGGGCTTGGCCTCGCCTTCTACCGTCTTTTCGCATCTGTCCAGTTTGGAAAAGAAGGGTTTCATCCATAAGGGCAAAGACTCAGCTCGTGCGCTCATTATCTTAGACAAGGGTTGGCAGGAGTTGTATGCCAATGGCTATGAGTCTGATGAGGCAAGTTCATTGGCCATGATGGAAGGTGGTCGTAGTGAGAGCGCAAGGCCTTATGATGAAGTACGCCTTCCATTGATTGGCGAGGTGGCTGCGGGAGTGCCCCTCTATGCCGATCAAAACATAACCGACAGCTACACCCTTCCAAGGCAACTCGTAGGAGACAGAGGCTCGTTCATGCTCACCATCAAGGGAGATTCTATGATCGAGGCTGGCATTAACGACGGAGACTACGTTGTAGTGCGCGAGCAGCCTACCGCAGACAATGGTGACATTGTCGTGGCGCTTTTGGGCGAGGATGCCACGGTAAAAACCTTTTATCGTGAGAAAGACTGTATCCGCCTCCAGCCCCAAAACGCCGCTCTGGAGCCCATTTACACACGAGATGTCCAAATTATCGGAAAGGTTATTGCTCTACTGAGAGCCCTGTAGAACATATCACTACTCACCTGATAGGAGGCTGAGCAAGGGCAATAGTGACGGCAAGCAAGTGAGTGCAGCAAGTGGGTGCACGTTGCGCACGGCACGTAAGTGGGCACGAGGGGGCACCGAAGAGGCACGAGAGGCTGCTGTCAAATTTGTCTCATGTTATAATAATTCCTATGAAAAAGCTTTGGAACGAGTTCAAAGAATTCATTAATCGAGGCAACGTCATGGATTTGGCCGTGGCAGTTGTCATCGGAGCAGCATTTACCGCTATCATCAATTCTGTAGTGGGAGACTTTGTTACCCCTCTTATTTCATTAATCACCTTTAATGTTGACTTTTCGACCTTGCACTTTACCATTGGCGAGGGCAAAGACGCTGCTTCCTTTAGATACGGTCAGCTCATTCAGGCAACCATGAATTTCTTTGTGACCGCCATCGTCATCTTCTTTATCATCAAAGGAGCAAACACTCTAGCAAAGAAGCAGGTTTTAAACAAGGCTCTTCCTACCCAGACCTGCCCCTACTGTGGCTCTCTGATTGCAGAGACTGCCGTACGCTGCTCCAGCTGCACCACCATACTGGATTTGAGTAAGGTGCCAAAAGATGTCAGATAAGGGCTTGGGCGAGGATCTTATTGCTCAGAGGTATAAGTTCCTCTTTCCTCGCGCCAGGGGCGGCTTTTCTGATGTAATCATTGCTTGGGATACTCGGCTGACACGTCGCGTTGCCATTAAAAAAATCATCAAGGCGGGTGGAAATCTGTCGGTGGCCAGCCTTGAAGAGGCAAGAACGGCTGCTCTGCTCTCCAGCCCCAACATCGTCAATATCTATGACTTTGAGGGGGGCGTAAACGAGACCCTCATCATCATGGAAAATGTTGACGGCCCCTCACTTGCCGAGCTCATGAAAGACTCTACTGAGCTCTTGTCCTTGGACGTGGTTACCACCATTCTTGAAGGCATAGTCTCTGCGCTGGAGTACGCACACGAAAACCAAGTACTCCACTTAGATATCAAGCCCGCCAACGTACTCATCGATCAATCAGGGCATATCAAGGTGAGCGACTTTGGTCTTGCAGAGCTGGCGGGCATCAGTGGCTTTGGCGAGGTGCAGGGTGGAACCATTGGGTATATGCCTCCTGAGCAGCTCACCGGCGAGCTGGTAGACGTGCGCACCGACCTATGGGGCTTTGCGAGCCTATGCTATCAGCTGCTCACCGGTATCAATCCCTTTTTTGCGCTGAGCATACGTGAGTCGCTCTCGACCACCACCTTGCAAAACTACGCCTTGCCCTCTGAGCTCAGACCAACACTGGTGGGAGCTATTGATGAGGCTCTCATCAAGGCCTTAAGCCCCATGATGGAACAACGCCAAGCGAGCGTTGCTGAACTATGGCTGGAGCTGCGACCACATCTCGGAAAGATCGGCGCAGGGCGCAGATCGCTCAAAGCTTTGGTAAGAGGGTGGGTTGGCAAAGAGGCTGCACTTCTCGAAGACAGCTCGGGCAGCACCCGAGAGGAGTCAGACCGTGAGCTAGACGAATCCCAAAGTAGCCTCTTCGAACTTGATCTCAATCAAGACTATGTACCTGCCACACAAGAATTTGCTATTTGGGATAGCGGTTTAAGGGATTCTGGTGACTATCAGGATTCGGACAGATCCAAGAAAGACACAAAAAAAGAAGAGCGCCGAGACCAAAGACGCTCTGACAAAGAAGAAAAACGCACAAAGGCCAACCAGAGACAAAAGAAGAAAAGAGAGCCTGGGCCACCCCTCTGGCAAAGGCTGAACCCCAAAAGCCAAAGCTTTTTTTCTCGCTGCGTGTGCGCTTTAGGCGTTGCTGGCATGGTGTGGCTGGCAATGAGTGCTTTGCCCTATCTGGGCGATCCGCTCGCTCAAGCAGCAACAGCTGCTGCTGCAAACACCGGAAGTCCAGCGCCAGCATTGCTTGATGCAGCCTTTGTCGTAAGGCTTGCTCTCGTTTTAGTGGCTCTCATTGCAACCCTCCTTGTGCCACGCATTGGCGTAGCCATTGCGGTGGTGTGCCTGGGTATCGGCCTTTTCTTTACCGGTAACTGGTTCATTGGCATACTGGTTCTTGCTGGCTGCGTTGCCTGGTGGGTTTGCATTGGAAGACGCAGTCTGGCGGATAGCATCGTAGTGCCCCTCGCGCCAGTGCTGGCAATGCTCAGCCTTCCTATGCTGGTACCCCTGCTGGCTGGATACATACAAAACTGGAGGCGCGCCTTAGGCACGGCTGCCCTAGGATGCTTCCTTTGCTCCCTGCTCTCTCTCGTGAGCCACGGTTTCATCACTACGTTGTTTGGCCCGGCGGTAGGCATAGGCACAGCGCCAGCATATGGGCAGTTAAGTGAGCCTGCCTTGCAGAGCTTTCTTAACGTTTCGCCTGCGCTCATGCAGATGCCACACAGCAATCTTCTCTTCGTGCCCCTTGCTCACCTCTTTACAGCGCCGGAGTTTTGGTTCATTCTGGTAAGCTGGTTGTGTGCATCTGTTGTTATGTCGCTACTTTGCAAAGGCAAAAGCCGTGTAAAATATACACTAGCAACTTTTTTGAGCACCAGCATAGTGGCAGCGGGGTACCTCATACCGCTCTCACTCTTCGTTGGAGCGCACAGCGCAACGCTTTTAACCGCCCTTATCGTAAGGCTGGTGATAGCTCTCGCGTTTTGCTTATTGCTCATATTGGTAGGCGTGCAACCACAGCACTGTGATAAGGAAAGCAAAGGACGAACAAGGTGAGTGTTATTTCCAACTTTGAGAGAAGGGTCGAAGGCGCAGTAGACGGTGCCGCAGCGGCCATGTTTGCCAGTCCTATCGAGCCTGCGCAGATTGCTAAAAAAGCTGAAAAGCAGATGAAGAGGGAAAAGCTCGTTGGATCGGGCAGGCAATACGCACCTACGCTCTACAACGTGCTGGTTAATGAGCGCGACGACAAGCGGCTCTTTGGTTTTTATCCCACTTTATCTTCTGAGATAGAAAACTACCTTTACGCTAAGGGCACTGAGGCTGGCATGGAATTTGATTCGCGCCCTCTGGTGCGTTTCATTCCTGATCCAGGGCTGAAAAAAGGCCGCTTTGATGTGATAGCAGAGGTGGTTGCCGCTCCTATTATCAAAAAGCTGAGAAATGAAGAGCAGGAATACTATGGGCTTGCGCCCAAGAATCCCACGCCGCCCGAAGCTGCCAGCATGCCTCACGCTCACTCAGTTGGACGTGCAGGCAATCAGATGTCTCAGCAAAATAACGCTCCGCACCGAGGGGGCAGTGCCCCCCACTCTCTGGACAACAGGTTTGCAGGTTTTGACGTTCCTGTAAACATCAACGCCGACACGCCAGATTCATCCAGCTTGCTGCCGCTTTCGCAAGGTAGGAGCAGTCGCGACGCTGAAGCTCAACTGTCCCCCAGAAACGTTACCCCAGCACAATCCCCTTTGACCGATTCGGCCACCTATGCAAGCGGGGCAGAGCCAGAAACCTTAAGCGTCATTGGCAATGCCAGCCTCTTTAATAGCGCAGAACAACGAACATATCGTTTGGAGCACCGCAAGATAACGCTTGGACGCGGCAAAGAAAATCACATCTTGGTTGCTGATGCAAACGCAAGCCGAGTGCATGCCCGTTTTTCTCAGGATGCCACTGGTAGATGGAAGGTAACCGACCTGGGCTCAACCAATGGTACACAGCTCAATGGTCGCTCCATCACCAGCGCCATATTAAAGTCTGGCGATCAAGTGACGATAGGCATGACGATATTCCAGTTTATGGAGTGATAAAGAGGAGCACCATTGATCGATATAACACTACTAGTGGGGCGAGCTCTTCTCATCTTGCTACTTTTTTTGTTCCTCTTTGCGGTCATGCGCACAGGCATTGGCCTGGTTAAGGGACAAAATCGCAAGGGCGAACGCTGGACTGTTGCGATAGAGCGCGGGCCACGCGAATTGCGAGGTGTCAAGATGCCTTTGACCGGACCACTGGTAGTAGGGCGCTCGCCGGGTTCTGACATCGTTATTAACGCCAGCTATGTTTCTGGTCGCCATGCCCGCTTTGCGCTTTTTTCTGACTCCCTGGTTGTTGAGGACATGGGGTCTACCAACGGTACGTTGGTAGACGGCAAGCGCATCGTGGCTCCTACAACGCTTGAACCGGGCTCGCTCGTAAGTATTGGCGATGCAACACTCAGGATAGGTCGCTCATGAGTCATAAAGCACACAACTTTGGCTCACGCACTAACATTGGCTGCGTACGCGAAACAAACGAAGACGCGCTCGTCTCTCAGCCGCCGCTTTATGCTGTGGCCGATGGCATGGGAGGTCACGCAGCCGGAGAAGTTGCTTCCGAAATTGCCGTAGAGATACTCGCAGAACATGCTCTGTCCATCCGCGATAGCGATGCGCTCATCAACACGGTGCGTACCATCAACCGCGTCATCATAGAAGCTACAAAAGACGGACGAGGACGCGAGGGCATGGGAACCACGCTCACCGTGGCCATCCTTGATGGCGTCCGCTTGCTCATAGCTCAAGTAGGTGACTCCCGAGCCTACCTCCTGCACAATAGGCGCTTACAGCAGCTCACGCGCGATCACTCCTATGTGGGCGAACTGCTGGCTGGTGGTCACATCTCTGCTGCCGAGGCGGCCTTGCACCCCAAACGCTCGGTCATCACCAGAGCTTTGGGATCCGACCCTAAAACAGAGGCGGACATCTATGAGCTACAGGCTACCGTAGGCGACCGCCTACTCGTGTGCACCGATGGACTCTACGGCATGGTATCCGAAGAAGACATCACCCATATTTTGACGAGCACTGACGAACCACAACAAGCCTGCGACGAGCTGATAGAAGCTGCGCGAAACGGCGGAGGGCTCGATAACATCTCTGTGATTGTGGTTGATATCAATAACAATGAGAGTGAGTTTTTGAACTTTGGCAATGATGCCTTTGGCTTTGAAGATGCGTTTGATACTCGCAGCAGAAGAGCTCGATTCCAAAGAGCTCGAAGAGGCAATGCTAAGAGCGGCAAAGCGGGGGTTTTTAAAAGACTCCATCTGGGCATACTCACCTTTTTGGTCTTATTGGCACTGCTCGTAGGTGGTGCCGTGGCCGGCGTATACTGGTACGCTGATAGCAATGCCTTTTTACGCACCGAAGATAACAGGGTGGTGGTCTATCGTGGCCTGCCAGACGAAGTGCTGCCGGGGCTGCGATTGGAATGGTACGAATACACTACCAACGTTGACCCTGCTGACCTGCGCCCCACCACGGCCGAACGCCTCAAAGAAGGGGTTCGAGTTGACTCCCTGAGCGAGGCAGCCTCGGTTGTATCCTCCTATGAGCAACAAATACGCCAATCATCTGTAAGAGAAAGACCTTCTTCATGAGCTCGCTTGCCTCTGCTCATGCTCGTGGTGTACAGAGAGGTGGGCTCAGTCGCCGCTCCATCGAGCTGCTCTTGCTGCTGGCAGGCTCTCCTGTGGTTATTTTGCTCTTTACTTTAGCAATTTTAGGCAGTGACCAACCTTTAACCCTCGGCTCACTCAGTATTCCCCTTGGGCTCTTTGTTGCCTTCTTAGCCATGCATTTGGCAGTACGGTGGCTGAGCCCTGGTGCCGACCCTGCCCTGCTGCCCATCTGCTTTGTTTTAAGTGGTATAGGCATAGCCTTTGTGCTGCGCCTCGCTCCCGAGATGGCCGGGCGGCAGGTCATTTGGCTCTTTGTGGCTATAGCCGCCATGATACTCACCTTGTTTGCCGTGCGCTCAATCAAACAGCTGGGAGAATACAAGTACACCATCCTAATAGTAGGCCTCATACTGCTGCTACTGCCATCTATCATTGGCACCGAAATTGGTGGCTCTAAGAGATGGATCCTCATTGGCAGCTTCTCCTTTCAGCCAGGCGAGATTGCCAAAATACTCATTGCGATTTTCCTCGCAGGCTATCTGGCAGAAAACCGCGAGATGCTCTCGGTTTCGGGCAAGAGGATAGGGCGCTTTAATCTCCCAAATCTGCGCACCCTGGTGCCATTGCTTGCCATGTGGGGCATCTCCATAATCCTTGTCATCTTCGAGCGCGACCTCGGCAGCGCTCTTCTGTTATTTGGCATCTTCATTGCCATGCTTTACGTTGCCACCGGGCGGCTGAGCTTTGTCTTTACTGCCATAGCCTTGGCGGCTATAGGCAGTGTGGTGGTATGGTATTTCTTTGAGCATGTTCAAGTTCGTGTGGCCATTTGGCTTGATCCCTTTGCCTACGCACAAACCATAGGATACCAACTGGTGCAAGCGCTGTATTCCCTTGCAGACGGCGACGTACTGGGAACCGGCATTGGTCGTGGTATGCCTACGTTCATATCGGTAGTGGCAAAGGACTTCATCTTTGTGGCTATGGCTGAGGAGATGGGCTTCTTTGGAGCCGCAGGCATCCTCATTCTCTTTGCCCTCTTTGCTGTTCGTGGCTTTACCATAGCCAGCCGAGCCGCCTCAGATACCGAGGCCTTTGCAGCAGCAGGACTTACCGTGTCTGTTGCCTTTCAGGCCTTTGTTACCATAGGTGGCACAACCTTACTCATCCCTCTTACCGGCATCACCTTGCCTTTTATGAGCCAAGGCGGCTCCTCGCTTTTGGGATCGTTTATCATCATCGCTCTTTTGATACGAATCTCTGACAGCGGTACAGGCCTCGAAAGCGAGCTTCAGTCCACCATCAATCTTGATGGTGGTGTCTTGGGCAGAATGGCACTTGGCAAGCGCCTCACAGCACTGGTCACCGTGCTCTCACTGCTATTTGCTCTTTCTATTGGCAATTTAGCCTATCAAATGTTCATCCGGGGAGAAGAGGTGCGCAGTCTGCCTACCAACAGCCGAGCCATAGCTCGGGAGGCCACCGCCGAACGCGGTGCCATTATTTCTGCAGACGAAGTAATCCTCGCCCACAGCGTGCCAAACGGAGACGGCACCTTTACACGCGTTTATCCCCAGGGAAGCCTGGCAACCCATATCGTGGGATACACCAGTACTCGCTTTGGCAGCAGTGGCGTAGAGGCTCACATGCAAGAGGAGCTGCGTGGCGAGGCCAGCTTTAGCACCTGGACGGAAGTCGTCAATTCTTTAGCCGGAATCCAAAACCCCGGTAACGAAGTGAGGCTGACCATCGACTCGCGCCTGCAAATGGCGGCGCAAAATGCTCTGGCTGGCTACCACGGTGGTGCTATCGTGCTTGATGCAACTACGGGCGAGCTCCTTGCGGCCGCTGGCTCACCTACCTATAACCTGAGCGATGCCGAAGCTGTCATAGAAGCAGCAAGCTCAGCTGGCGCTGGAGACCCCGGAGTGCTGTTTAATCGCGCTACTCAAGGGCTCTACTCCCCTGGCTCAACCTTCAAGATAGTCACACTTACAGCGGCGCTCTACAGCGGCGGAGTTAAACTCTCCGATACCTACGATGCCCCGGGAACCCTCACCTTTGGTGGCGCTCCGGTTGTTAACTTTGGCAATAACAGCTATGGCACAGTTACCGTCGAACAGGCTTTTTCGCTCTCTTCAAACACCGTCTTTGCCCAGTTGGCCGATTCTATGGGGCCTCACACCTTGGTCTCGGTTGCCGATGCCTTTGGCTTTGATCGCAGTATTGGGCGAGATTTTCTGGTTACTACCTCCCTCATGCCCAATCCTCGAGTCATGACCGTCTGGGAGACAGCCTGGGCAGGCGCCGGGGAGCCCGTAGGAGAGCACCGAGATTCTCCTGCTGGTCCACAAGCTACGGTGGTGCAAATGGCCATGGTTGGAGCTGCTATTGCCAACAATGGCACTATCATGAATCCCTACGTAGTAAAAAGCGTACATTCACCAAGCGGCAAGGAGCTCTCCTACACCAGACCAGAGGTCTTTGGAAATGTAGGCTCAAGCGCTGTAATCTCTGATGTAAAAACAGCCATGGAGGGAGTGGTGGCATCAGGCACCGGCTACGCGGCACAGATTCCCGGCTATGTCGTGCGTGGTAAGACAGGAACGGCAGAAACCGGACGCGCCGTACCCGACTCTTGGTTTGTTGGTTATCTGGAAGTAGATGGGCGTGCTATTGTCGTGGCGATAGTGCTGGAAGAAGCGGGAGAGGGCACTGCTACTCCTCGCGCGCGGGATATTCTCATGGCGGCTGTTAACGCCTATGGGTGAAAGGTAATGCTATTATTATCGGGTACACAAAACATGGAGGATTGAAGTGATTGATAAAGTATTTGCGGGTCGCTATCGCATCACCGAAAAAATCGGTATTGGCGGCATGGCAGAGGTCTACAAAGCTACCGATGAGACCCTGGGCAGAACGGTGGCAGTCAAGGTAATGCTTCCGCAGTATGCCTCGGATGAGACTTTTGCGGTTCGTTTTAAACAGGAGGCTCAGGCAGCTGCCAATTTGCAAAGCCCCTATATCGTTAATATCTATGACTGGGGTTTTGAGCAGACCAGCCAAACCTATTACATCGTCATGGAATACATTCGCGGCACCGACCTGAAAACCGCCATAACGCAACGGGGCGCCATCAATCAGCGTAAAGTTGCTGAGATTGGTGCTCAAGTGTCTGCGGCTCTTGGCGTTGCCCACAGTTACGACATCATTCACCGCGATATCAAACCGCAAAACATCATGGTGCAGCCAGACGGCAATGCAAAGGTCATGGACTTTGGTATTGCTCGTGCCAACAGCGCCAATCTAACGCAAACAGGCTCGGTGCTTGGCACAGCATATTATGTCTCACCCGAGCAAGCACAGGGCAAGGAGCTCTCTCCTGCTACTGACATTTACTCCTTGGGAGTAGTGCTTTACGAAGCAGTGACCGGACGGGTTCCCTTTGATGGCTCCGATGCCGTTTCCATTGCGGTAAAGCAGGTCAATGAAATGCCCACGCCTCCTCGAGCATTTGACAATACCATCGATGAAAGCCTGGAGGCAATCATCCTTAAAGCCATGCGCAAAAACCCGAGCGAGCGTTATAGAACTGCCGACGAGATGCGTATGGCCTTGAGCGATTATTTGCAAGGTAAGCCTTTGAGTAGTGCTCGCCAAGAGGCTCGTACTCAGGTCATAACCACCCCGGCAGTAGTTCCTCCTGCGGCAGCAACCGCCGTTATGCCCGAGCTGGGAGGCAACGCCACTCACATGAGAGCTGGTGGTAGCGGCAGCTCTGGCTCCCGAGGTCACTCTAGCTCCCAGCGCTCCAATGCGCCCCTTATCGTTACTCTGGTAGCATTGCTGGTTGTACTCTTTGCTGCTATAGCTGTGTACTTTATCTATTGCTCAAACGACGAGGCGCGTGTAGAGGTGCCCCAGGTCGTTCAAACAACCGAGGATGAGGCCAAGCGTCTTATTCAAGCGGAGCAGCTGGACGTTGGTGAGATTACACACGAAAACTCCGAGACCGTTGCTGCAGGACTGGTAGTGTCTCAAAACCCCACTGCGGGGTCCAGGGTTGCTGTGGGAACCAAGGTTAATCTGGTAATATCGATTGGCAGCGGAAACATTGAAGTGCCCAACGTGGTAGGCATGACTCCCGCAGAAGCAGAATTGGCTCTTTCTAATTTAAGCTTGCAATTTGAAGCTGGAGAATCCAAGTCTGATGCAAATATTGAGTCCGGCAAGATTATTGCCACTACTCCCCCGGTAGGCTCCAAAGTAGCCGCAGGAACCAAGATTGTTTGCATAATCTCTTCTGGTCCGGAATCTGCTCAGATTCCCAATGTGATTGGCTTTTGGAAGACCGATGCCGAAAACACCTTGGTTGCGGCTGGATTTGTTGTGGTTTATGACGAGGATATCTTCTCAGGTCAAGACGCTGGTCGAGTTGCCAATCAAAGTCAGGTGGGCGCGGGCACCCCAGGCCAAACGGTAACCCTTGCCTTGTCCAAAGGACTTGAACCAACCCCCACACCTACGGTGAGCGTTCCCAATATCGTTGGCATGACACTTGACACAGCCAGCAATGCCTTGGCGAGCCGAGGTCTGATTCTCGATTACTCGGGAGATGTAACTGGCATGACTATTACCTCACAAACACCTGCAGCCGGTGAGAGTGTTGATGAGGGAACAGCCGTAACGGCCATATTTTCCGCTGGTGATCCTCCAGAGCCACCAGAGCAGGATTAGGGCTACAAACTGTAACCTAATATCTCCCAATATATGCTATAATAGTATGTATATGAGCAGATACATTAGCATAGGAACTGCCGCTAAGACTCTAGGGGTCTCAATCCAGACACTCAGGCGTTGGGACGATGTAGGCATACTTGTTGCCGAGAGAACGCCAGCAGGACACAGACGCTACCTTGCATCAGAGGTATCTACTTTTAATCCACTTGGCATCAACACCCCGTCCCTCAGCAGACCAACCATAGCCTATGCCCGCGTATCAAGCCATGACCAAAAAAATGACCTGGCACGCCAAATC
>Ga0123356_10006785_pt1 | contig 11516 bp, 10 predicted proteins | sample TergutEmb28metaG_2_FD_92546 | JGI IMG/M metagenome (GOLD analysis project Ga0123356, IMG submission 92546) | Embiratermes neotenicus P3 segment gut microbial communities from Petit-Saut dam, French Guiana - Emb289 P3 | ecosystem: Host-associated > Arthropoda: Insects > Digestive system > Gut ... | reverse complement strand
TGGCATTGTAGAAGTTGCCGTCTTTATCAAGGACCTCTGCGTGGCTGTATTCCACTTTATCGCCGGGATTTCCTTTTATCCGCAGCCTTACCCATCCTGTCATGTTTTGCCCGAAATCAACCAGACGTTCACCGTTAGGTGCAGTAAATATACTTTTTGGTTTTAATACCTCCCGTGTGCGGACAGCCGGCCCGTCCTGCGGCATGATGATATCCGGACAAACATCAACGGTTTCAACGGGTTTCCAATCAGATACATCATGTCCGGGAGCAGTCCATCCGGGTCGTTCCTTTCCGGCATCGTAGGTCTCTCCGTGGTAGATTTCGCTGTAGAGTACAGGACTTTCATACGCTTTCCAATCATCTCCCGTGCCGATAGTTTCTGTTGTCCCGTCTTTGTAAGCTATAGTAAGCTGCATCGCAAAAGCTGTTTGATTTCCGTAGTTGCACCTGCTTTTGTTGGCTTTAAATCCCATATCGCCTTTGTACCATCCCGGTCCTACCATTGCACCCGCAGCGTTTGGCCCTTCCTTAAGCAGGGCGGTCACATCGTAGCTTTGATATAATAGCCGGGAGGCATATTCTGTCCATCCGGGTGCCAACTCAAAGGCACCAACACGTTGACCGTTAAGAAAAGGTACATACACACCAAGAGCAGTCGCATTAAGTACTGCCAATTTTACGCCGGATTTTACCATAAACTCCCCGCGTACCATTGTTCCTGCCGAACTGTCCTCTGCATCCTTTTTTTCACCGGAAACAAAAGGTGCTTTTAATCCTCCGGGCTTTAAAGCTGTGATAAAGACTGCAGTTTCACTCCACGGGCTTTCATTGCCATAGTTATCGTTTATTTTTAAGCGCCAGAAATAGCGGGTTTGCGGCATAAGTTCAATCCCGCATTTCACGTGTATGCTGTTTTGATCATCGGCGGTATTATCCCACAGGATATCGGTAAATCCGTCATCACCGGCAATTTGTATATGCCTGCGCTGCTGATAAACGCCTTTACTGTCAGACTCTATTTTCCATGACAGCTTCGGATTGAATGAAACCCCTACGGGATTTGTATAGTTATCACAACGCAGATCATTTACTTTTAACATAGCTGCTCTCCATCCTGTTATCTTGTTTGGTAATAATAGTTTACCGGATACTATAAGTATAATATCCGGATAACTAATGTTCAATAGCTATATTGGATTATTACAGTTTATATACTCTTCAGAGGTTCATTAACGCATTTTGTATTCATTGTTTATTTCTTTTTTTCTTGCGCGTGACCAGATAGCGATCCCTTGATTTCTTGCGGATTTTTCCCGCATTGCTTTCTGCTTGTTTTCTGCGTACAGAGCCTCGCGTTTGAGTTTTTGGTAGCTGTCCCAGCGTTCCTGTGTGATTTCCCCCCTCCCGACAGCGGCAGTTATCGCACAGCCCGGTTCACTTTCGTGCCTGCAGTCGGAAAATCTGCATGTCCCGAGATGTTCTTCAATATCCGCAAAAGTATCCGAAACTGCATCTTGAAGTCCGTCACTTTGATCCCATATCCCAAGCTCGCGCATTCCGGGAGTGTCAATTATATGGCAGCCGCAGGGCAGCGTAAACAACTGACGGTGTGTAGTCGTATGCCGTCCTCTTGCGTCGTCTTCACGGATCTCTTTGACTGTCATCACGTCTTCTCCCATCAGAGCATTAAGCAGGCTCGATTTTCCCACACCCGACGAACCGAGGAATACACAGGTTTTACCCGGTTGAAGGTATTTTTCAAGGCTGTCAAGCCCTGCTCCGGTTTTTATGCTGGTTGCAATGATTTCCGCTCCGGTTGCAATCGCTTCCGCTTCATTGATCTGCTGCATCGGATCATCGGCTAAATCTGCTTTTGTTAGTATGATCACAGGTGTTGCCCCGCTCTGCCTTGTAAGCGCAAGATATCGCTCAAGACGGCGCAGATTGAAATTTTGATTCAATGACTGCATGAGAAACACCGTATCAAAGTTTGCAGCGACCGCCTGTTCGCGATAACCTCCCGGGTACGGGTCGAGGCGTGAAAAGTAGCTCTTTCGCGGCAGCGTTTTTACAATTTGACAATCCCCTCCATCAACATTTATGAAAAATACAAAGTCCCCGACTGTCGGAAAAGGGTGAAACTCTCTGCCGTAATAAACACTTGTCTTCAGTTTGCCGTACTTCGTACCGTACAGGCAGATAAATTCATATCGTTCCCTATGTACGGCTGTGATACGTGCAGGTTGTTGTCCGTTATCGGGCACATCGGTTTCTGTGTACCCGTATTGTTTTAAGTCTATCATTGGTATGTTTTTCCTCCATCTGTTTTATCATTCATCTGTTTTTGTCCTGTTTCGGGCACAAAAATACCGCGGGGCAAGCAGCCTTGTTCTGCGGCTGCTGCTTCGCGGGTTCACGGTGCCTTTTAAGGTTACTTTACACGGTAGAAAGCATAAACAAGAAACATTCCGTTATATCCGGAAAACATATTTATCTTATCAGCTTCATACCCGATATTCGATTTAAGTTGTAATCACCATAAGTTCAAACATAATCACATCCCCTTTCGAGATAAAATAAACGGTAATTTACGATTCCGCCCGTCATTGTATACCGAACTTAAGTAAATGTCAACGAAAATGCTTGCTAAAAAATGTATCCGCTTTTATTATATAATAAGCAGCGGAATATTATTGTAATTTGTATAATGAAAGCAGGAAAGCTAAGTGCATATAAGCACAAAGGGTACAAATTTATACAGAAAAACCGTTTTGGTTGTTGACGATGAAAGAATGCCTTTGGAATATATGAAGCGTACAATAGAAGGTGTTCTTACAAATGCAAGCGTGGCTTGCTTCATGAAACCCAGTGAAGCACTTGATTATGCCCGTTCTCTTCAAGATGGTGTGGATTTGGCATTTCTTGATATCGAAATGGGTGGAATGAACGGTTTACAGCTTGCCAAATGCTTAAAGGATATCAACGGCAAGATCAACATTATTTTTACAACCGGGCATTCTCAGTATGCCGCCGAAGCCTATGCTATTCATGCCTGCGGTTATCTTTTAAAACCCATTTCCGCCGAATCCGTTCTTGAAGCTATGGATTATTTATACCACCCGATCGCGTTAAAACACGATAAACGTATATACATACAAACATTCGGAAATTTTGAAGTCTATGCGGACAATAAACCTCTCCGGTTTTTCCGTTCAAAAACAAAAGAGCTGCTTGCATATTTAGTGATGCGCAACGGTGCCAACTGCAGTAACAATGAAATCGTTGCCGTACTTTGGGAAAATAAACTTGATTCACCGGCTTTGCAAAGCCAGTTCAGGCACCTGGTCATGGATTTAAGAAAATCTTTAAAAACGGTTGACGCGGATGATATATTGATCAAACACAGAGGTCTGTTGGCTGTCGATCCCGAAAAATTTTCATGCGATTTATACGAATTTTTCAGTGCCGATACTGTTGCTGTCAATAAATACATGGGGGAGTTCATGGCACAGTATTCATGGGCCGAATTTAATAATGCCTATCTTGCAAAAATGATGTGACTTTTTTGACACGCTGCAGACACACTATATACTGTAATATCTCTGAGGTTGGAGAAAACAGTGCAGTAACTAAAATTTACGAAAGGATCATAAAAATGAAAAAACTATACATAATTATCACGGTTATTCTTGTCATGACACTTTTACCGGTACTCAGCGCTTGCGAAAGCGGCGATAATATCAGTAAAGAGCTTCTAAATGATGCAGGCAAACTGGTCGATGATGTAAAAGTGGGGTTTGCCGATCTGGAGACGGAGATCAAAAAGCTTGAAGGGGAAGCTCTGGATGGTATCAATGAAATCATCGCAAATGCGAAGGATGCTTTGATAAAAGCAGAAAATGAACTGAAAAATGAAACACAAAAAGGTATTGATGGAGCTAAAGCGGAAGTAGCAAAACTAAACAGTGAAATTTCCAAACTCAAAGCAGAAGTCGGTAAACTTGATGCCGAAGCTGCTGCGGAAGTAAATAAAGTGGTCAATGAGCTTGAAAGTAAAGCAAAGGAAATAGAGAGCGTTCTCCGAAAATGATATAATGCAAAATAAGCAACGAAGAGTAAAGGCCGATACGGAAGACGTGGTGCAACACAAACGTAAATTACCAAAACGTGGTATAGGTGTTGCAATCATTGCCGCTTTCCTGCTGGTGCCTGCACTCTTCGTTTTACTGTACACATTTTCCGATAAAACGCCGGCAGAAGAGCTGCCTGAAAGCAATACAGACACGGAGCAATATAATATATACCCGCAAGAGAATGAATATATGATCCCTCTGGCAGAGGTTATTCCCGCGGAACCGGAAATCGAAATTACCGGTGTCGCATATCTTACTTTTGATGACGGACCGTCACATACGGTAACAGCCGGAATTCTGGATATCCTTAAAGAGGAAGAAATCAAAGCGACCTTTTTCGTTTTGCCCCGTGAGGGTGCCAATGATCTTTTCCGGCGGATCATCGATGAAGGTCACGAGATTGGAAATCATTCCTATTCACATGATTATGACGCTTTATTTAGGGGCAGTGTCAGTGCTTTCAGAGAGGATGTTGTCAAAGCCAGGGATTTTATCGAAAATAATTTTGGATATACAACAACCAGTTTCCGGTTTCCCGCAGGTACAATGACCTGGAACAGGGATATCAGGAATCCGCGGATCGAAGTCATAAATAATCTCGGTTTCAGGTATTTTGACTGGCATATTGATTCGGGTGATGCTCATGCACTGCAGCTTGACAAAGCCGCCGAGACAATAACTTCAAACGTTCTTGATGAAACACGGGGCCGGGAGAATGTAATAATTTTACTGCACGACTATTCTTCCAGAACAACTACTCTGGAAGCACTCCCAATGATAATTGACGGCTTGCGCCGTCAAGGTTATGAGTTTGATATACTAAAAAATTATCCGTAAATTTCATTTATAGATCAATTACCATTCCTACAGGGCAATGATCGCTGCCGTAAACACCGGGGAGTATAAATACGTCCCGGATTTTTTTCGTTATCCGGTCGGAACATAGAAAATAATCAATACGCCACCCGACATTTTTCTCCCGTACTCCCGGCATATATGACCACCATGTATATGCGTCTTGCCTGTCGGGGTTAAAGTGCCTGTATGTATCGGTAAACCCGGCATCCAGCAGAATTGTCAGTTTATCACGTTCTTCTGATGTGAACCCTGCGTTCCTTGTATTTGTTTTCGGGTTTTTAAGGTCTATCTCACGGTGAGCGCAGTTTAGATCGCCGCATATGATGACGGGTTTTTTGGCATCGAGGCTGCAAATAAAATCCTTGAAGTCGTCCTCCCAGCGCATACGGTAATCAAGCCGCTGCAGTTCTCCTTGTGAATTCGGAACGTACACATTTACAAGAAAAAATTTTTCAAATTCCAATGTTATTATCCGTCCCTCATGGTCATGTTCATCAATGTCCATACCGTTAGCCGCTGCTATCGGAGGTATCTTTGTAAAAACAGCAGTTCCGGAATATCCTTTTTTATCTGCCGAGTTCCAATATTCCAAAAATCCATCGGGGTCGGCAAAATCGATATCCGCCTGTCCCTGCTGCATTTTCGTCTCTTGTACACAAAAAATATCCGCTCCGATCTCCGAAAACGAATCCATAAACCCTTTTTTTAAACATGCACGAAGCCCGTTAACATTCCATGAAACCAACTTCATATATCTTTTGCCTCTCTCCCTATTTTACAAAGATTCTTCGCTTCCCTCAGAATGACATTTTTTCTGTTCTCAACTTTCCATTTTCAACTTTCCACTTTAAACTTCTATCCCATACCTTTTTTGATCTTCTCACCATAGGTTCTGTCGACTTCACTGACAAATGCAAGAACCTTCGCTACGGCATCATACATTTCGGGAGCTATTTCATCCCCGACACCAAGCTTTGAGAGAAGGTTTGTCAAACCCGGTTCCGGCAAGACCGGCACTCCGGATTCTTTTGCCACTTCTACGATTTTTTGCGCCATATGACCCTCGCCAAACGCCGCCAGAATAGGCACATCGTTTTCGAGAGGATCGTAGCTGATAGCAGCTGCCTGTTTTATTCTTTTTTCGTTTTCATCCATTTTGCTATACCTTTCAGGCTGAGTCGAAAATGGAAAATGTAAAGTTGAAAGTTAAGAATATTTTAACACAAAACCATTAAAAGTATAGTGATTCTGAATCAGGAGTGTCGCAAGTGCTGTTTGTTTAGTTTTCCATAACTAAAAATTTTCAATTATCAACTTTCAATTTTCAACTTATTAAATCATAAAATCAATGATCCCTTGTTTTCCGCCCGTGTATCTGTCAAATGCGGAGAGCGCCGTCAAAGGTGTTGTCTCCACTTCGGAGAATTTTATGTTTGTACTGACGAGCTTAAATCCTGCTTCATCAAGCATCTGGTGCAACAATACGGTATTGGAGTTAAAATGCTCTTTTTCCGCTTCTCCGGGAACTTCCATCTGGATCGATACATCTTTATTCTTTATATTGAGCAAAGCTTCCCAATGACCCATATGTTCGAGATCTATAGCGAGCAGGATATTAACGTTTTCCGGATCGGCACGTTTTCCGCCTTTTCTTTTAAATACATACAAATCGGCTGTTTTCCGCTCCTCGCTCAACTGTACCGGAAGCTGCATATATACAAACTGTTCTATACTGTTAAGCAGTCTTACATGATCCATAAGTTTATGTGTTTGTACAAGCATCTCCGCTCTCGCCGGCTGCGAAGCGCTTGAAATCGCTTCTTCAATCAGTGCAAGGCGGGCATATAATTCCTGTCTTGCGTCCAGAAGCCGTGCTCCGGCATCCGTGTCACTTCTGCCGATTTTTGTAAAAAGTTTATCCAGTTGAGCCGCAAGATCCTCTGTTGTGTTTGCTGCTCCCGGGTTTTCTCCCGCTATTCTCAGCAGCATTTCGGAAAATCTCTGAAGCGCCGACTGCGGCGTGCCGCTGAATTCGGGTAAGTTTGAAAGCAGGCGCGCAACCACATCCCCCATCGGTTGTCTTGTCTGTCCGGCAGGCGCGGGCTGTTCACCCCGTCCCTCCGCTGTTATTGTTCCGGATGCCGAAGACGCATAGGGATCGCTTCCTTGTGTTCCCGGTGAAGGTAAAACAGTAGCGTCCCCTTGTGTTCCCGTTGTCCCGACAGCTGCGGTTGCAGTTGCGGCTGTCCCCGGAACAGGTATTTCTGCTTGCCGGGAACCGCTTATATTCTGCTCTACAGGGTTGTTTTCTCCTTTTTGACCACCGGTAGTTAAAATTTCTTGGTCATTTTCTTCATTTGTTTGCATATTTGCGTCAGGTTGTGTTATAATTGTTTGAATATTGGATGATGGTGTTTGTTCGACCTGCACGGGAACAGTAAAAATCCCCGAAAAACTCTTAACGATCGTAGTCAACAATTCGGTCAAAGGCGCTGCATTTGCGGTGCTTACGGCAAATACCGGAGTATCTTTTCCCGGTAAAGATGCGTCAGTAACCCCGGTACCGGTATCAACAGTCCGGACAGCCGGTTCCTGATCAGATAACGAAGCTTGCTCGCCGGCCAGTGACAATAAACGCGCGATCATCGCATCGGTCTTTTCACCGGTTGCCAAAGCGGTAAGTGCGGCTTTCATCAAACTTTCATCACCCGTTAGCTTGTTTGAAGCAAGGAAGGCAGCTTCATCAAGGCTTAACCCCGGATTTTGAGCTATCAACTCGCGCATTACCCGGGCAGTCTCCTCGGATACAGGGATATTAAGTTCTGCGAGTTTACTTGCATAAGGAGCCAAACTCTTATCGGAAAAATCTTTTACCAGACTCTGCTGACTGACCGACAAATCCTCCTCTGCAGTTTCCACTCCTTTAAATGACAAAGAAATTTGATCTTTCTCTTTCCCGGTAACTTCAAGCAGAATAACATCCCCCGGTGACAGCTTAACATCCGCACCCAGCTTTGCACTAAAGTTCTGACCGTTTTCCATTTTAAGAGAAACTGTTCCGTCTTTACTGCTTGATAAAACACCGGCTCTGACCACGTCACCTTCTTTCAAAGAATCCGTAACAGAACCTGTCCCCGCCTTGATTTTAACTCCGCCTTGTCCGAGCACTTGTGATGCATCAACTCTCATATATGATTTCCTCGCGCTATGTTCAGATTTTAGTTTAAAATATTTATTGTTTATTATATACTATATCGGCAGAATCTTGGCTATACTTTACTTGCAGAGCGCCAAAAATGCGAGGTGAGAAAAATATGTACAAAACCGATGATAATAACTTATCAAAACATCTTGACGTTTTCAAAGAAATTGGTAATATAGGAGCAGGACATGCTGCGTCGGCTTTGGCAGGACTTTTGGACAGAAGGATCTCAATGAGTGTACCCGAAGCTTCCGTCTTACCTTTCGGTGAAATCGTAAATGTTCTTGACGGACCCGAAACTCTTGTAACAGGAGTACTTATAGATGTATCGGGCGATTTGAACGGATATATATTACTTCTTCTCAGCATTGAAGACGCAATGGCAATGGTATCACAAGCACTGCAACAGCCGCCACGCGACACCGCCGAACCGGAGTTTGCACTTGATGAACTGGAAAAAGATACCCTCCTTGAAATCGCAAATATTTTAGTCGGCTCATTTCTATCGGCGATCTCAACTTTATCCGGACTGAGCTCGACCCCGGCGGTACCAAAACTTGCAATAGATATGCTGGGAGCGATATTAAGCATAGCACTGGTTGCATACGGTGAAATCGGCGACTCGGCTTTGTTCATGAAAACACAGTTTAATGACCTTGCCGGTGATATAAATGGACATTTCTTCTTGATTCCTGACTATAATTCGTATAAAATGCTATTAATTGCATTAGGGCTTGATGACTAGCATTTTGTCAAATCTTTTTAAATGGAGTTTGATATGGCAGTAATCGTTGTTGGTATGGCTGATCTTAAGGTTGCAAAATACCCCGATGTCTTAACGACCTTGGGACTCGGATCATGCGTCGGAATAACACTCGTTGACAAAGCCAAGAAGCTGGGTGGCATGGCACACTGCATGCTTCCCACATATAAAGGCTTTGAAGGGCAGAATATCGCGAAGTTTGTAGACTCCGCGGTGATCGAGCTTCTTAAGCAGCTTGAACGTATAGGAGCAACAAGAGGTGCTCTTGAAGCAAAAATAGCAGGCGGTGCCCATATGTTCGGGCGCAGTCAGAATAACGATATGCTTAAGATCGGAGAGCGTAATGCTGCTGCAGGGATCGCGATTTTGAGGCATCTCAACATCCCTGTACGTGCCAATGATACCGGTGGGTCTCACGGACGGACCATAGAAATTTACTTTGACAGCGGGCAGCTAAAAATACGCACGGTAGGAGCCGGAGAAAAATTTATATAGAATAATATTATAGATACATAACACTATGATATGGTAATAGAATTTTGTTTTACTAGGAGGAAGAATAATGGCAAGAGTCTTAATCGTTGACGACGCGGCTTTTATGCGAATCTCGATCAAGAACATGTTGACAAAAAACGGCTATGATGTCGTTGGCGAAGCAGAGAATGGTGCTGTCGCGGTCGAGATGTACAAGGATCTGTCACCCGACATCGTCACAATGGACATTACCATGCCTGAGATGACCGGACTTGATGCTCTTAAAGAAATCACAAAACTGGATCCTCAGTCGAAGGTTGTCATGGTTTCCGCAATGGGGCAGGAAGCGATGGTACGTGACGCAATAATATCCGGAGCAAAAGGTTTCATAGTTAAACCTTTTAAGGAAGAGGGTATTATCGCAGCAATCAAAAAGCTCGGATAGTATTGGTTTTGTCCCGCTTTGAGTAGTATTAAAAAGAAAATGGATTTTAAGCTGTTGACGCTTAAAATACTATGAAATAATGGTAGGTGACTATGATGCGTGAACTAGATCCTATGCTTGATGTCTTTATATTCGAGACCCAGCAATTGCTTGAAGCACTCGAAGAAACACTGCTTGCAAGCGAAAAAGCGAAGTCTTTGACAAAAGAGCATATTGATGAAATATTCCGGGTAATGCACACAATAAAAGGTTCCTCGGCAATGATGTCGCTCGATAATCTGGCGAAGCTGTCGCATGTGCTTGAGGATATGTTCGATAAAATACGCGAAGGAAAAGCGCGTACCGACACTGAAGCCGTTGAAGGTATTACTGAACTTGTACTGGAGTCCAGCGATAAGTTCAAGGTTGAAGTCGATAAGCTTTTGTCAGGCGCTGAATCCGACGGAGACTTTACAGAGCTCAGCAACAGGATCACTCGTTTTACAGAAACCATAATGGGTGCCGCGCCACCGCCGGCAGCCGCTGCCGCACCTGCACCTGCACCGGCAGACAGCAGTTCAGCGGGCGAAACACCTGTCGCTGCCGCCGCCGATGATACAGAAACAGTCGACAGCGACGCACCCATGTACAAGATAAAAATCATATTCGAGACCGGTTGCCAGATGGAGAACCTGCGCGCATTCACCGTTACAAACACCCTTAACGAATTTTGCCATAAAATGGAACACGTTCCTGCAGATCTGGAAGACAGTACAGTAAGTGAGGAAATCATTGCCAATGGATTTACCGTATTTGCCCAGACAAGCGAAAATCCCGACGAACTCCATAAAATCGTAGACGGGATCATGTATGTCGAGAGCTCAAGTATTCTACCGCTTCAGCCCGACAGTGAAGAGCTTCCGCCATCGATGCGTGTCATGCCGGTCGTTGATGAAACTGTTGACAAGGTTGTCGAAGAAAAACCTGCAGCGGCAACAGAAGCTGCCGTTAAGCAAAACTTCATCAGCGTCAATGTCAATAAACTCGACAAACTCATGAATCTGATGGGTGAAATCGTCACCACCGAATCAATGGTCACAAAAAATCCCGAAGTCGCAAATCTGCACATCGATTCCTTCGAGCGCAGCAGTCAGGAGCTTCGTAAATTGATTAATGAACTTCAAGACATCGTTATGTCGATCCGTATGCTTCCCGTATCAAACTCCTTCCAGAAAATGCACCGTATCGTACGTGATGTCAGTAAAAAAGTCGGCAAAGAAGTTGAACTCACACTTATCGGTGAAGAAACCGAAGTTGATAAAAACATTATTGATACACTTTCAGACCCGCTGATGCATCTTATCCGCAATGCGGTCGATCATGGAATAGAAAAACCCGATGTCCGAATGAAAGCCGGCAAATCTTCTATGGGAAGGCTGACACTCGAAGCGCGAAGTGCAGGCGGTGATGTTGTGATCCTCATCTCCGATGACGGACAGGGACTCGACCGCACGGCAATTTTACGCAAAGCAGCCGACAAGGGACTTCTTATGAAGCCGGATCACGAGTATTCCGACAAGGAAGTCCACCATATGATATTCGCACCGGGCTTTTCCACAAACGAAGAAGTTACCGAATTTTCCGGTCGCGGTGTTGGAAT
>Ga0123356_10006784_pt1 | contig 11516 bp, 11 predicted proteins | sample TergutEmb28metaG_2_FD_92546 | JGI IMG/M metagenome (GOLD analysis project Ga0123356, IMG submission 92546) | Embiratermes neotenicus P3 segment gut microbial communities from Petit-Saut dam, French Guiana - Emb289 P3 | ecosystem: Host-associated > Arthropoda: Insects > Digestive system > Gut ... | reverse complement strand
TACGTTAAACGAAAACGAACGTATAATCCGACCCCTGCCCAATTCCAGCCGTTTTAACTGGAAAGACGGTTTTTATAATTTGTCTGCCAAATAATTTATTCGACAAACATATTATCAAAACGCGACCGCTTCAAGTTCCTTGCCTGCCATTACCATCGCGTGCTCGTCATGACTTACATTGGTATAATCGTCATCGCCGTTAATACCTGTCGCGGATTTCGTATCCTTTTTAAATTCGGGACGAAACTCTACATGCTCCGCGACAATTGTAACTCTGGAACGCGGCTTTCCTTCAGGATCATTCCAGCGATCTTGTTTCAGGCGGCCTACTACGCGGATTCCCCGTCCTTTTTTTCCTTTCGCGTAACAAGCCTCGGCTAACCGTGCCCATGTTTCCACATCGAAAAAGGAAACTTCTTTTTCGAAACCGGAATCCTGCTTGTAAAAGCGATTTGACGCGAGACACATTGAGCATACTTGCGTCCCTTTGTTGGTGGATCGAAGCAGAGGGTCTCTCACCAGATTGCCTTCGATTAGGATAGAATTGAGGTTGTTCATATACATCCTCCTCTGTAAGATCCGGCAGCAGTCTACCGCCGGCCAAGTTTTTTCTTTAACAAAGAAAAAACTTAGATACCCTATATGGGTTCGAACTACCCGTTTTGCATGACCGAGAATGAAAAAAAGTGAAATATTTTTGCAATTTTTTCAAGGCAAAAGCTATTCATGTGTATAGTGGAATATTGACAAATAATTACTTTTTATGTTAAGATTGATGATTAGATTAAGTTTGTGGAGGGGGGATGAGATGGGAAAATATGATCTTTTCCTTCAATGGAACAATGAAGACAATGCCTTTATCGTCGAAATACCAGAATTGGCTTGTTGTATGGCAGATGAGCAAACTTATGTTGAAGCAGTACAGAATGCAGAAATTGCAATTAATGAATGGATTGAGACAGCAGAGCTTATGGGGAGAGCTATTCCTGAAGCAAGAAGGAGATTGGTTTATACGTAGGAGTTTTACATTTATCAAAACCTAACTTTATACAAATTATCAATAATTTTTGATAAATAATGAAATTTTAACCATATTTCCAAAGTTTTGTATTTTATAGCACACTACATATGGTGTGTTTTGATCTTTAGTTACGCTATATGTAGTAGTAATACTGACTTTTTAATTAATTTTTACTATGTCATAACATCCTTAACACTTGCTATGTAATAAAGAGATGTAATATAATTACTATAAAGGAGTTTTATGAGCATTCAAGAAAAATTAATAATACAGAACTTCTTTTCTATAAGGTATTTTGAATGGGATATAAGAGGATTTAATATACTTACAGGTGGGATGGGTTCTGGAAAAAGCCTTGCTTTAAAGTTGTTATACTTTTGTGAACAAATATTTAATAAGACGATATTTTCTGAGACAAACCTAAACAAAGACAAATTTTACGAAAGTAAATACTTTGCTACAATTGAAGATTTTTTTTATCAAATATTTCCAAGCAAGAATAACAAAAATGATTTTAAAAACACAATAATAAAATATGAGTATATTGTATTGGCAAAAAAAGCAGATGATACTTTAGACAATTCTCAGTTTTCATTATTCGATCAACCTATAATAAATAAATTTGATTTATTTGCTGAATGGAAAGAGGATGTAAATAAATTCAAATGGTCAAGTAATTATATATCAAACAATATAGAAAAATGGCGAAATCTATTTGATGTTGATAAAACACCTGATTTAATGGATAATGTCAGGAACAGTATATATAACTTAATTCTAGCAGATTTTCAGAATTCCTTTCCTATTGCTACAATGTTTATTCCAGCATCACGTGCTATAGCAGCGATAGCAGATTCAATTTCATCCAGAGACCAATTTATAAACAGGTTTTTAGGATTAAAAAACTATGCATTATCGTTTGATAATATTTCAAATGATATTATAAATAATATTTTACAGATAAAAAATATAACAGTCAACGATAAAAATGAACCCATATTCGAATTAAAAGATGGTCGCAGTATTACTTCACTTGAACTATCAAGTGGACAGCAAGAATTATTATATCTTCTCTTACTTATAAAAGATCTTAATGAAACGTTGTTCAGGTATGGAGAATCAGTATCAGTTTTTATTGAAGAACCCTGCGCTCATCTTTTCCCAAAAGAGCAAAAAGAAACAATGGAATTTTTGGTCGCTTGTTTTAGTTTGTTACAAGAAAAGAAAAATAATGAACCAGGACATCGGTTCTTTATATCTACTCATAGTCCTTATATTTTAAATACAATTAATAATATACTAGAAAAGGGACGATTAATAAAAAATACAGAAAAAATAAATAATAAAGATTTAAAGAAAGAAATACTTGATAAGTTATTAGAAATTCCTTTTTCATATCTGTCAATAGATGACGTTTCTGCATATATGATAAATGATGATAAATTTGTAAATTCAATGATAAATAAAGATGATAATGAACAATATATATATTCTACAGTTATTGATAAAATAGACGAGGATATTTCTAATGATTCTGACAAATTATATAACATTAATTGTAAAATAAAAGATAATCTCAATAATTTAGTTGGTTCAATTTGAAAATTTGTCCAAATGCAATAAATATTAGACGAAGTACAACTGGTTCAGACATGATGGATTTATCTCCGACTTATGATTTGGCTCATGTAAATAAAATAATAATCAATATTAATGAAACTGTAGTCGTTAGACTACTAGGTTTTCATGTAAACGATAAATCATATTGCAAATTATATAAGATAACTGATACTAATAAGAGATACTGCGAAACAATTAAATCAAAATATGTCCATTTGCAAATAGTAAAAGAAGGACATCCTTCAGAAGAATCTATGTTTTTTCTTGCTTTCTTGCCAAAGATAAAAACAGAAAATGAATTGTACCAAGTAGTAAAGGAAATATGTGATGTGATAGAATGGCTAGAAATAAAACAAAATGTTAATTGTATAATTTTTAGATTTGGTCATCCAAAACATAATATGGAAAACAAGTCAAAATGGCAAACACAATTAGATAAAGTTATTAAGGAAACAAAAAAATTATATACAACAGGTAAAATAAACGGTAGAATAAAATATGTTCATGAAGATAAAAAAAGATGTTTAACTGTCAGCCCAGCTCCTTTATTTGAAAGTATAAATGTATCATAAACGATATACTAAATATTTTTTCAAAGTGTTTCGCCAATGACTGACACTTAATTCAAAGCAACGCTAGAAATGCTAATCCCTCTTGTTGTTAGAGAGATAGTGAAAAGCAGTAATATTACCGAGCAGGAAGCTTTCGAGTTATTGTATTCCTCGTTTTTATACAGTAAACTGGAAATAGAGGATACAAAGCCGCAAAGAACTTGACTGGAAAAGAAGCAATCACTCTATTTAAAAAATACGATATAATCGATTATATTGTTTCTTGTTATGGCGCTTTGCATACCATGGGTAGTCTTGCAATTACTGAAGACATCGATTCGCTGATTGAAGGTATAGAGAGGAATAGTAATTTAGCTTTGACTTAATGTAAAATTCGTTATATATTCATAATCATGAAAAGAACCAAGTTAGTTTATCTGTTAGGAAAAAGTGAAAAAGAATTATTAGCTTGCGATGAATACGACAGTGAAGGCGGAGAATGGTTCACTGATAATCCAATAATGGCTGAAGAATTCAATAACCAACAAGCCTTTGAAAGATTTGAAAGAGATAAACTAGATATTTATATGTGGGAAGTTACCTACGATACAAATGAAAAGAAAATAATAAAAGAAGAATTATGGGTTCAATTTACAAATGAGGAAGCAATAAAGTGGAAAAAGGAGCATTCAAAAGCGTAGCGATTCAAACGGGTCTTTACTGTTCATGTGGGGTCGTAGTAAGACTTCTCCCTTCCCCCTCTGCGTCTCCGCGAGAAAAAATTGAAATAATACCATAATAAAGGAAACAAATATGCAAAAAAAGAACGTTAAAACAGAAAAAAACATCATAATCCCAGAAGAAACCTTGTTTAATGAACTATCAATACTCATAGAAAAAAGCAAAGAAAAAGCAGTTTCACAGGTACAGAATACTATTAATCTGTTATATTGGCAAATTGGAAGAAGGATAAATGATAAAATCTTGCAAAATAAGCGTGCCGAGTATGGCGCTCAAGTAGTATCAAATTTAGCTGATAAATTAACAGTAAAATATGGTCGCAGCTTTGAACTAAGAAATATTAGACGTATGATGCAGTTTGCAAATGATTTTCCTGATAAAAAGATTGTGTCGACACTGTCGACACAATTGAGGTGGTCTCACATAATTGAATTACTGCCACTTCAAACAATGGATTCTAAACTTTTTTATGCAAATGAAGTAAAAGAACAGGGATTGGGAATAAGAGAACTACGTAAGTGTATCACTACAAAAACATTCGAACGCACTCAAATTGCAAATACACAAATTTCAAAAAAGTCTAAAATACCGCATAACACATTTAAAGACCCATATATTTTTGATTTCTTTGATCTTCAAAATGCATATTATGAGAAAGATGTTGAAACAGCAATATTGCGAGAACTTGAAAATTTTATTCTGGAACTGGGAAAAGGGTTTGCGTTTGTAGAACGGCAAAAACGCATGATAATCGATGGAGAGGATTTTTATCTTGATCTCCTTTTTTATCACCGGAAGCTAAATAGGCTTGTCGCAATCGAACTAAAACTTGGGAAATTTATGGCAAAATATGAAGGGCAAATGAAACTGTATCTAAAATGGTTAAATAGGTACGAACGTCAAACAAATGAAAATGAACCAATAGGTCTTATTCTCTGCGCTGGAGACAGCCGTGAACAGATTGAATTACTGGAAATGCATAAAGATGGAATTATAGTCGCTGAATATTGGACAGAACTGCCTCCAAAAAAGGAGTTAGAAGAAAAAATTAGAACTTTACTTTTAGAAGCCCGGGAAAGAATGGAAACAAGAAAACTTTTGGAGCAGAAATGATTTACATTACCAATCAACAACCCCGCCCTGAAGGGACGGGGTATGTTGTTCTGTTAGGTATTGATTGTATGCGGGATTTAATACCAATACATACAAAACGTTATGTTATAATAACCACCCTGAAGGGTGGGGTATTAAACCCGCCTGCGAATAAAGGAATTTCCCCATGAAAAATTTGTATGGCGTTACTCCCTGGGGTCGCTGGTTTATTGATGTATTGGACAGCTACAGGATGGGAGAGCGCCTTGAGCGAGGCAGACGTTACGCTAACGCGGGGAAAGTGCTTTCGCTGGATATAAATGGCGGGCGGGTAATCGCAAAAGTAGAAGGAAATTACAAACCTTTTTATAAAGTAATAATAAACTTTTCGCCGCTTGAAACTGAAGAAACAGAAAAAATATACAAGTTGATAGAAAAAGAAAGCGCGCTTATGGCGCGTATTGCCGCTGGAGAATTACCGGAAACTTTTTTACAAAAATTAAAAAAAGAAGGAATCAATTTAATTCCCCGCCGCTGGCGAGAAATGAAAAGAGCGTGCACATGCCCGGATGACGGTGACCCTTGTAAACACATGGCGGCGCTTTATTACATAATCGCGAGAGAAATTGATTCCAATCCACAACTTTTATTTCGTCTTAGAGGAATGGATCTATCAAGCCGTTTTGGTAAAGCTGTTATTCATAAAATTTTACCGCCATTTACGATAACATACGCGAAAAACGAAGATACAGAAAAATCCAGACAATTAAAACAGAAAACACCAATTGAACTTGAAAGTATACCCTACTGCGGGCAGCTTATAACATCGCTTTTACCGAGCGATCCTCCGTTTTGCAATAAGGATTTCGCCGGAGTTATGGCGGAATTTTATCATTATTGCGCTCAATACAGTTTTGAAAATGAACACGAATGGGAGTCGACACAGGCAAGCGAAGATAATTTAGAAAAAATTGAACATGATTTTTCCCGCTCTCATTGGACGGTACATTGTCCTGTTTTAATACCAGGGGTTGAACCTGTATTACAATCGCAAGACATTAACGGTAATAAAAAACGTTTCTCTTTACATGAGGCTTTCGATTATTTTGTGTTATTTTCTTCGGATGATGGAACGGCTTCTTACAGTTTTCTTTTTTATCTTTTTAAGTTTTTAAATCTTGTTTGTTCAAGCGCGGCATTTATCCCTTATGTTATGCATGAATATCAAGTTGGTTCTTATGAATCTACTGATGAAGAAACAATAAAAATAATTTGGCGTCCTTATGAAAATTTATCGATTGTTTCCAATATGATAGAACAAATCGCTTTACGTGAATGTAATATGTTTACTTCTCCAAAAACATTTAAAATAAATTTATCGCAAAAGCAGTCAAAATCAACAGGAAAACAAATTGTAAGCGGACGAAGCGTTGTTGACATTATCTCATCCGCTTTTTTGAATGAATGGGTAAAACGAAAATACACGATCTTTCGAGAAAATTTCGCTAATGATAGTTTTTATAGACAGGGAAACAATGAATATAATCAGCTTTTAAATATGTTTTTTATGGGGATGTTTATCGATGTTTCTTCACCTGCCAAACGATCTTTACCAATCGCCATAAACCGCTGGCTTTCTGTACTTCACATTAATTTTTCGGCTTATCGTTACGCCATAACAATTAAAGACCTTTCAAAACAAGGCGAAGATTCCACTGATATAATGAATTTCGCAATTTCTATGGATGTTATAAACGAAGAATTAAAAAAAATACCGCTTCATAAGTGCGCCGATATAGATATTCTTAAAGCGCCGGTTGCTCTTTCCAATTATCTACCGGAAATAAAAGATCTTTTTAATAATCAAAAAATCGCTCTTAGCGAAACAAGATTAATTTCGTTTTTGGATTCCGCGTCCACAATTTTAAACCGGCTTGGATTAACAATAAATCTTCCCAAAGCTCTCGCGAGGGAATTAAAACCGCGACTTGTAATTAAAGGGAAAACAGATGGTTCATCACTTGTTAAATATTTAGATTTAAACGCGCTGCAGGAATTTGAATGGCAGGTCGCGATTGGCGATGAAATAATATCACTTAAAGAATTTGAAAAACTAGTCAGATTAAAAAAAGCGATGGTTCGTTTCAGAGACGGCTTTGTAAAAATGCAGGCTCAGGAATTTATGAACCTTTTAAAAAAAGCCAAAAACGCGGCTCCGGATGTTAATGATTTTTTAAAGGCGCATTTTTCCGGCGATTCGGTTCTTTCGTCTGATCTACATAAATCAATCAATAAAATTTTTTGCGAAAGGGATTTTACTATACCTACAACATTGGAAGCAAATTTAAGACCTTATCAGGTTCGCGGATATAATTGGGTATGCTCGTTATTACTTTCAGGTTTTGGATGTATATTGGCGGACGACATGGGATTGGGAAAAACGGTTCAGTCAATCGCGACAATACTACGGCTTAAAGAAGAGGGTTTATTAACAAACAGCTGCCTTGTTGTGGCTCCCGCGGCGCTTATTAACAATTGGGAAAAAGAGTTAAACCGTTTTTCGCCTTCGTTAAAAGTTTCGCGATACCACGGAAGCGGACGCCATTTTGAAAAAAAGAGTGATATTTTTCTTACAACATATCAAACAGCGGTTCGCGACGCGGAAAAATTAAAGAAAAAAACATTTTCTTTGCTTCTTGTTGACGAAGCACATTTAATGAAAAACTCCCAAACAAGAATTTCCAGAATCATAAAAAGTTTGAACAGCCAATACCGCCTAGCGCTTTCCGGTACCCCTGTAGAAAATCGTCTGGAAGATCTTCGCTCGCTTTTTGATTTTATTTTACCTGGTTATCTGGGGGATGTTAAAACCTTTAAAGAACAGTACCGTATCCCAATCGAAGTTATGCGAAACCAGGAAAAAGCGCGGGTTTTACAAAAAATCACATCTCCTTTTTTACTGCGGCGGCTGAAAACCGACAAAAAAATCATCAAAGATCTGCCTGATAAAATCGTTACAAATGAATACGCTATACTTGAAAAAGATCAAGCCGCGTTATACGAAACTGTAGTCGCGGAATCTATAAAAAAATCGAACGAAATAGAGTCAAAAGAAAGATCTACTCTTATTTTTTATCTGCTTACCTCTCTTAAACAGATTTGCAATCATCCCCGTGTTTATGACAAAGAAAGCCCCGCGATCGCATCTCTTTCCGGTAAAGCGCAGCTTCTTGTCACATTGTTACAGGATATCCTTATCAACAAGGAAAAAACACTTATATTCAGTCAATATGTGGAAACTCTTGAATGTCTTGATATCATTATTAAAAAAGAGCTTGGCGAAGCTCCTCTTTTATATCACGGCGGACTTAGCCAGAACACGCGAACAGAAGTTATAAACAAATTTCAAAACGACCCATTAGCGAGAATAATGCTTATCAGTTTAAAAGCTGGCGGGCTTGGTTTAAATCTTACAGCGGCAAGCCGTGTAATTCATTATGACTTGTGGTACAATCCAGCTGTGGAAAATCAGGCGACAGACAGAGCTTTTCGCATCGGGCAAAAGCGCAAGGTGTTTGTACATCGATTAATAACAAAAAACAGTTTTGAAGAAAAAATTGACGCCATGATTTCCAGCAAACAGGAACTCGCGGACATGACAGTAAAATCAGGCGAATCGTGGCTCGCGAGAATGAGCCACGAAGAATTAAAGAAATTGTTTGAAAGATAACATTTTAATTTTCTGTAACTTCTTCTTTCTTTTCAACTGGTTTACTTAATTTTTGCGAAATATAATTTACCAGTTTGCCAAATCCATAAGAAATAAAATATCCGCCGAAAATTACAATAAATCTGTCAATAAGATTTACAGGAATTCTGGAAATTATATTCATTGGCAGCGCATGAATATTGCTTCGCGCAAGCCCAATTTTGAAAAAGTCTTCCGCGCTGAAGTTTTCTTTTGTATTTGGTAATACTGTAAACCAAATATAAGCTATTAAAGCGCCTAGTATACTTACCGCGAAACAAGCGACTATGTACAATAACATAAGCCTTGAGAAAATACTTATGCGTGTAGTTACAGTTGCCGCATTATTAACCTGTTTATCAAAATTGCCTTTTGGTTTTAACAGGTATACAATAAATACTTCGGTAATAGCGCATAGCCCAAATGGGGTAAAAGCTCCATCGATATACACACCAATAGATGCTGTTAGAATAGCCGTAACCAGACCGGGAATTAAACCGGCATAAAAAGTGACAGCGGCAGTAAAAACTGTATCCAAAAAAACCGGAAGTTTTAAAACGTTTAAAGAAAAAACGCTTAAGCAGGGATTAAAAGCTGCTGCTATTAAACACAGAGCCGATAAAAATATAAATCTTTTAATTGTCATTTTGTAAGTATATCAAATTTTTATTTATTTGTCTATAATTAATTTGTGAAACAGAAATTTCCGATTGAAAATTATCGTAAAAGTTACCAATGGAAATCCATTGTTTTTTCGCTTTTTTTCTTTTTTGTCGCAGCTTCACCGTTTTGCACAGCACAAGACACTCAAAATATAATTCATTTTCAGGATATATATATACAATGGATTGAAATGGAACATCAGCTTAATATAGAAAATATCGAAGCTTTATATAATTCAATACAATTATATCTTGATTCTGATTCATACCGAATATATAGATTTATGCCTTTTTTAACTGACTTCGGCTTTGGTCATACAGATCCCAATGAAATATATGAAATAACAGCAGTAATCGGACTTTTACCGCTTCTTCTCAGCGCTGTTATAGAAGATGATCAAGAAAAAATAAAATATATATCAAATAACATATCAAGCAATCTTGTTAAAGCTCTTGTTTGGGATTCACGCGCGGAACAGCTTACAACAGGCGCGTATATCCGCCTTTTTTTAGTATTAATTTTTATAATCATGCTTGCGGCATTTATAATTATATATTTAAATAAAGAGCTTATCCATTCTTTACAACGTGAAAAAGAGGGTTCAATTTATTCGCAGGCAATTTTGCTTGCTCAAGAAGAAGAGCGTTCCCGTTTAAGCAGAGAATTGCACGATACAATCGCACAGGATTTACGTTATCTGTCATTAGAAGTTAATAAAATCGGCAAAATAACAGAACATACGGTACGGGAAAAACTCTGCGAGGATACAGCGTTGCTTCAATCAGATTTAATTCGTAAGGTTCGGGATATTTGTAATTATCTTGTACCGCCTGATTTTCGTTTTCAGGGATTACCTAACGCGCTTCAAAGTTTTTGTCTTGACTTTAGTAAACGCACCGGGATAAACTGCCGTATTGACATAACAGGAGAAATTGATCAAGGTTTTTTAAATGAAGAGAAACAGCTTCAGATTTTCCGTATAGTGCAGGAAGCGTTAATCAATACTGAAAAACACGCTCAGGCTTCAGAGGCAATTGTAATGCTACGACGCGATGAAAACAAAACATTATCTGTTGGAATATCTGATGATGGCAGGGGTTTTAATATGCCTGATAAAAAAAGCGCTTCGCATAAAAGCGCGTCGCACTTAGGGATCCGCGGAATGAATGAAAGAGCGGCTCTACTTGGCGGTAATTTAGAAATAAAAAGTGAAATCGGCGAAGGAACATTGGTTAAACTTCAAATACCGCATCCCCCTCAGAATAATAAACCCGGAGGATCACAATGAAAGTATTATTAATTGACGATCATCAAATGGTAAATGCGGGACTCGCTTCCATCCTTGAAGAAACAGGAAACTTTAATATTACAGGACAGATAAACTCTCTTACACAGGCAAAAGATTTTTTGGAAACGGCAGTTTCATCAAAAAAAGAACAATTTCCTTCGCTTATAATTCTGGATATATTGTTAGGTGACGAAAACGGACTGGATTTTCTTCCTTTTCTGGAAACTTTTTGCAAAAAAAATAAAATTACAAAACCTCCTGTACTGGTCTGTTCTATTTTAGAAGAAACATTCCGCATACAATCCGCTTTAAAAATGGGAGCATCAGGATATATTTGTAAAACCGGAAGCAACAGCGAATTATTAAACGCGATAAAAAAAATATTAAACGGAGAAACATACATACCAAATGAATATTCAACCAAAGTGTTAAGTACTTTGGGGCTCTACGAAAAATTCACCAAACGGGAACTGGAAATTTTTGAAATGATAAAAATTAATAAAACCAACAAACAAATTTCCCAAGAACTTAGCATAAATATCCGCACAGTAGAAAACCATATAAGCAATCTTTATTTTAAAACAGGCGCATCTAATAGAATAGAATTGTTAAAGTTGTAATTTATAATTTCCTCTCGCAGAAGCGCAAAGACGCAGAAGAAAAACTAAGAATTTCTACCCGCCCAATATTGCACGGTAAAACCGTGTGGATGAATAATTCTAAAACGGCGTGACGCACAATTTAATTAACAAGATGAATTATGCGGCGAACCTTTAGGTGAGCCAGTGCGTC
>Ga0123356_10006783_pt1 | contig 11516 bp, 9 predicted proteins | sample TergutEmb28metaG_2_FD_92546 | JGI IMG/M metagenome (GOLD analysis project Ga0123356, IMG submission 92546) | Embiratermes neotenicus P3 segment gut microbial communities from Petit-Saut dam, French Guiana - Emb289 P3 | ecosystem: Host-associated > Arthropoda: Insects > Digestive system > Gut ... | reverse complement strand
TGTAAGCCTGACATATCGCCGAACTTGGTCTTTGCTGTCACCTGTGGCTTCACCGACAATTTCGGCTGTTTCCTTTCCTTGTGACTTCCATGCCACTGGCGTGGAAGTGAGGTCATTTCTTTGTCCCTGACGTTTCAGAGCGTCCATTTTCATTTTGAACGCAAACGCTTTCTCACTCGGCAGGATATTTTCACGTTGGACATTAGAATCGACCATAAAAATAACCGATTGTTCATCAGTCATGTTTTTCACTATTACAGGCATGGTTTCGATGCCAAGTTTTTCACATACAGCCTTTCGTCGGTGTCCGGCAATGAGTTCATATCCATCGCCTTTTGGTCTTGCTACAGCCGGAATCAAAACTCCGTTTTCCATGATACTGTCAGTTAGTTTCTTGAAATCTTCATTTACTGTTACTTTGAATGGATGCGACTTGAATCCCTCAATCTGTCTGCTGATATATTCTATCCTGTCGTTTGCTGTTTCATCGGTTTCGATTAGATGATCATTCAGTTTGCCGGATGCAAGTAGATTGATGTATAAAAGTAAACGATTTTGACTTTGAAAATCAAAAAGTAAAGATAACAAAAACATGGGATTACAAAACCGGTAGTGGTTTCGGAGAAACAAAAAACCCATCATCAAGAAGATCACTCCACATTGACTCAAAGTTATCATCACAGTTTTTAAAACTAACGACCGGATTGCCAAAAGACATACCAATATTTGTGAAGGGCAGAGTTTTCAATTCGACTGTTAATAATCAACTTAAACTATTATGTAAAAAAGCGAGCGTGCCGATTGTTTCGCTACACACTCTCCGGCACACACACGCATCTTTATTAATTTTTGCAGGTGTTTCTATTTCTAGCATTGCAAAGCGGTTGGGACATTCGAGCGTAACAACCACACAAGAAACTTATTTGCATATAATTCAAGAACTTGAAAATCAAGATAGCGAGAAAATTTTGCAACATTTATCAATGCTCATATAAACATTTTCTGCAAATATGCCCCTTTAAACCGTCCGAGTTGTTCCAGCTTTTGGGTTTGGGATGCAATCTGTTTATCAAGTACATTAAAGAATCTACCGATAACATCTTGTTCATCTATACATGGGACGATAAGTTCCAAATTAGCAAAATCGTTCTTGTTTAACACTCTGTTTCGTCCTGCCCCACCCGGAGAAATCAAGTCTAATTTTTGCCTAAATGTTTCCTGCGTAACGAGAATACGCAAAAAATTAACATCAGATTTATCAATTACATAAGTTGGGAAACGATGCGAAACCAATAAACCGTGGTCTTGTTGCGTGGCTATAGCTATAGCGTGTTCCCAAGCAAAAGTAATATTTATAATAAGATCATTTTCGTGGACGACATATAAACTGTCCATTGCTACTTTGCTTGGGTCATCTACTATTTGATTAAACGTGCCTTTAGCGTGTGAACGTATGGATAATCTTTTATATGGTTCTGAAGGTTTAGGAACTTCACGGACAGTAAGGGTTATAAGGTCTCCGAGTTTTTTTGTTTCCCATGCATCAAAAAACCCCTCAAACCTAACCTTGGGTACACTCTCCTCGACTTGCGGGAACATCTGTTGCAAATATCCCGATTTCAACCGCTTTAACGCATCCAACTTACGCTTATAAAGTGCGATAGTATCGTCGAGGGTGCGGAAGAATGTGCCGATGCGGGTTTGTTCTTCTGGATTACAAAGGGGTATTTCTATATTTAGGAACTCACCATTGCGAATATGCACTTGCGTAGATCCGTTCTTTTCGGCTGATATTATACGCCTATATTTTTCGCTGTTGGAATAAGAGATTACGAAATATTCATCTGTATCATCAATCAATTCAATTCTATAAACCCCTTGAGGCATCAAAAAATCTTCTTCGCACCCTACAATTCTTACTATTCGCCCCATGTTAGGAGCAGAAGGCACTAGGTCTCGTAACGATGTTACAAGGTCATTTGTCGAAACTTTACTTGACTTGTTTTTGTCAAAAAATGTTTCACTAATAAACTTACTACCAGACAGGTCAGCAACTCCTGAAGCATTAACTGCTCCCTTCGGTATTGTTCGAACTCCACTATTTTGATAATCATTTGGTTCAATGCTAGCCCCACCTGTCAAATTTTGGATTATGTCATTAAACCTACGCTGTTCCCAAGCGTCAGTAAAACCCTTGAACCTAATTTCGGGTACATTGCTCATTGTGCGTCCTCCTTTGCCAATGCCTTGATTTTTTTAATCCAAGCATGGAAATGAGGACATTCCTCGGCAATTTTTTCTATAGTGATGCGCTTTGCTATTGATAAACCGTTAAGAGTTTTAACATATCCGGGTAGTAAGTTCAAGATACGTTTTGACGGCGCGGTCATTTCTGAGTCGTTTATGTGTTCAGGGGTAGGAAACTTAGGGTCATTCTTTATTCGCGCCAATTCTAAGAGGTCTTTTTCACTTGCCTTTGCCTCACCTATAAAAGCGGAAATATCAGAAAACAGCAAGCCCTCAAACTCATGAACAATCAAGTTAATGAACAAGTTCTTGCATCCACCAAGATCATCATTAACAGCGGCATCAATATTCTTAGCATCTGCAAAAGCATCTGTGGCAGTATATTTGCCAGGCGTATCCTTAGGCAACTTATAATAATCTAGCATAGTTGTAACATATGCCGATGTGTCGCCCTTGCAAAGGGTTTCTAAAACTTTTCTAATTTTGGCATACCTGCTTACGCCACCCAAATTTATTTCTTTTGTATAAATATTATCATTGAACAAATATGGAGCAAGGAGTTCTTTCACAAACCGTTCTTCGGTTGGGCCTTCACACAAAACATACAATCTCATATTTAAGGCCTCCCCCCAAATGTGTTCATATTCCAAAGCTCGCCAAGCGTGTACCCATTATCGAGCCACATCTTGCGCCATACTTCAAAAGACTCTCCATCAAGCCGTTTAAACTCAGAGCCTTCTTCGCAGTGGTCTACAACGATAGCGTTTTCCGAATCAAAGTTATCTAAAAGCTCAACGGATTGTGTAGCCAAAATTACTTGCTTATCAACCGCCGCCTTCTGCACCATCTCAGCTAAAATTGTAATGGCAAATGGGTGGAGACCAAGCTCCGGCTCATCAATAATAATTGTTTCGGGTTGCATATTAGACGGCTGTAAAAGTAGAGTTGCTAAGCAGATGAAACGTAATGTTCCATCAGATAACTGCGATGAATTATATACTCCCTCACATTCTTTTTGCTGCCATCTTAAAACGATAAGCTCTTGATTTCCCTCTTCCGGACTCAATACAAAGTCCTTGAAAAAAGGAGCTACCATTTTAACAGCCTTAAGAATATCGCCGTACTCGGTTGGATAATTATTTTTCAAACGATAAAGAAAAGAAGCCAAGTTCCCGGCATCCTTATGCAAATAAACAGCATTTGAAATATTCTGTGCAAGTTTAATATTTGCACTCTGACTTGTATCATGGAAATGATATGCCCGCCAGTTCCCATCCATAATAATATGAATAGCCTGCGTATCTATTTTTTGGCTATTGCGCCACTCAAGCAGCTTTGATTCTGTATAGCCTCCATCCGACATGGGAGAATTTATATGTCCCACACTTTCACCTAAGATAGACAGACTGTTGTTCTCTGTCATTTCCAGTTCAAAGGAGTAAACATACTCCCCAAAATAGAATTCGGCGGTTATGCTGTCAGTAACTTTAGGGTTGTTGTAAAAAAGAAAGTTTGCACCTTTATTAGTAGCATACTTTGACAACCGTCCGCTTACAATGCTTTGTAACATTTCAAAAGCAGAAATGAAATTTGATTTACCTGCTCCGTTTGCACCAATAAGCACGTTAATGTTCCCTAAATCAAGATCGCACTCCTTGATGGATTTGAAACCTTTTATAACTATTCGGCTTAGTTGTTTTTCTCTTTCCTCGTTCATTTCTGCCCCTCCTGTATAAATATCTGCTTTGTGGCTTCGATGATTTCTCTCGATTCATCCGTTATCGCAAGCTGATCAAGTAATCCCAAAAATTCGGTTTCACTTTTGTTAATCATTTTGTTTAGATCAATCATTTCTTTACTAAGTGCCACTATATCAATCTGCTCCTCTTCCTCGAAAGTATCTACATAACGAGGAATGTTGAGGTTGTAATCATTAACTACAATTTCATCATAAGTCGCAAGGTGAGCATATTTTGATATGTTTTTGCGGCTCTTGTAAGCATCTACAATTTTTTCAATGTCTTCCGAGCGTAAGTTATTTTGGTTTTTCTGCTTTTCGTAATCTTTCGAGGCATCTATGAACAGAACATCACGTCCGTTACCTTCACGTCCTTTTTTTAGTATAAGAACAACGGTAGGTATACTGGTTCCGTAAAATATGTTCGACGGTAAACCGATAACTGCATATATTGCACCTTTTTCAAGCAGGGTCTTTCTTATCGTTCCTTCGGCAGAACCTCTGAACAATACACCATGTGGAAGAACTATCCCCATCGTCCCATTTTCATGCAGATGATAAAAACCATGAAGCAAAAAAGCAAAGTCTGCTTTTGATTTTGGAGCAAGTTTACCATAAGGTTCAAAACGTGCATCACTCATAAATTTTGCATCTGCACTCCATACTGCAGAATATGGAGGATTCATTACAACAGCATTAAAAAGGTATGGTTCATCTGTCGGCCAGTCCTCATCAAGTGTATCTCCATTTTGCAAGCGCATTTGGTTTTGCTCTACGTTATGCAATATAAGATTCATTCGTGCAAGGTTATATGTTGTCGTGTTTAGCTCCTGTCCGTGGTAATGAACCTTCTTTGGATTATTAACGAACTGCCGGATATTAAGCATTAACGAACCTGAACCCATTGCCGGGTCGTAAACATGAAAAGGAGCAACATCTTCTTGCCCAATTGCTGTAATTTCTGAAATTATTTTGCTCACAGCTTGGGGTGTGTAAAACTCGCCTGCTTTCTTGCCTGCTCCTGCAGCAAACTGACCAATAAGATATTCATAAGCATCACCAATTACATCACCATCATGACCAAATAAATTAATTTCGTCGAGTGCTTTTATGACTTCTGTAATAGTTATATTACGTTGCTGAGCGTTAGAACCTAATTTTGAAGATGTTAAATCAACATCATCAAACAACCCTGTGAACTGCTCACCTTGCCTCCCAAGTTCAATAAATGCGTTTTGTAAATCAGATATTTGAAACTCATATTCACTTGCTTTTTTACGCATTGTGCAGAAAAGGTAATGTGGCTCAATGAAGTAGCCTAACTTTTTACGCATTATTTGACGCACATCATTAGCGTCTTCATCGTACCACTCCAGAAGCCCCATAAGTTGCATTTCTCTGTCCGGATACTCGATTACCTTACCATGTTCTTCTTCATAGACAGCACGGAGTTGTTGGTCAGAAAGGAATTTATAAAATACAAGTCCAAGCAGATAGTTTTTATATTCACTGGCATCCATTTTCCCGCGGAGTATATCTGCACTTGCCCATAGTTTTGCGTTTAATTCCGCCATTGTTAATTTCTCCCTTCATGCGTTGCCATTTCCTTTTTTAAAGGAAGTAGTCGCTCATCCATAATTTTTTTCCAGTAGTCACCAATGACAATAATTTTTCGCCTGAAACGTTCGTCAGGAAATACTTTTTCAAATGCATCCTTTGTTAATTCGGATTTTTCAATGAGTGTATTGAGATATGGCACATCGCCATTATTAGGATTATATTCACTTAGACTAATTCTTAAGTCTCCTGCCGGAACACATAAAACGGCAGCGACTTCAGATAGTATGTTATCGATTCTAGTCATGAAATGCTTTCCGATATCATAACTGCTTCCAGGTTCTGTTACATACAGATCCGGTAATATTTCTCCATATGCTTCTTGTACGATTTCGGGCTTGCTTTTTAAGAGTTCATCAAATTTACGCTTATTTTCCTCATTTTTGATGTCTTTTAGTAGTTGGCTGATATAATAGCTGTCAATCGTTTCTTCGTGAGTTGCTCGTTGGTCTGCAGAAAACTCAATATCCAGAAAATCGTCCGGTGGATCACCACCCAGTTCTTCAATTTCTTCTTTTACTTCTGCTTTTATGTTTTCAATATACCCCAAGTCGACGGTAACGATATCTAGTACAGGTTTTAACTCAATATAATCTACTTCAAACTCTTCATAGCTTTCAATTGCTTCCGCAAGCCGTTTTACTGATTGGTACGTTTTAACGGCTTCAATTTTTTTCTTGAGATCGGCTGGGTCTTTCTCAAGCTCAGATTTTGCCATTTGGTAGCATTTATGTGCAATATCAAGATCTTGGCGCACTTTCGCATATGGCTTAGGTATCAAGCTCTCCCAGTCTCGCTCTTCATTTGAAAATAATCTAATTGCGTCTTCTACATTTTTTGACATTGTATGAGGTTTTCGGAAAGTCACAATCATGCCTATGCTTTTACCACGCATAACCCTATTTGTACGAGAAAACGCTTGCAAAAGTCCATGCCATTTAAGCTCTTTGTCAACATACAGAGTTTGAATTGTGGGTGCATCAAATCCGGTCAAAAGTCTGTCCACAACAATAACTAAATCCAACCATTTTCCATCATTTTGATAATGTGTACTTTTGCGAGCGAGGCGGTTGTTTATATTTTGGTTGTATAAATCAACATCCGTATATACATCGCCATACATTGTGCCGTATTCGCGCATTATTTCTTCAATTTCTTCTTGTGCTGCGTTTATTTCGTCTTGGTTTTCGCTCACGGAGTATGTTATGGCAACTCGCGGAAAATCCGGATCATTCAACCTACGCCGTTCATCTAAAGATTTACCTGTGATAAGTTCACCGGATTTTTTAAGTGTTAATAATTTATGATAAATTCTCTTTGCTTGAGCGATTGAGTGAGTTGTTAAAATACCGCTCATGGTCGGAATCCCGTTTACAACTTTAAACTTCTCCAACACAGTTTGATGTCTAAAAATCTTTTTAAGCATTGTTTCTATATACACGTCATTTTCATAATCAGATTTTTCTAAGAGAGCTTCTTTTTGTATTGCGCTCATCATTTCGACTTCTTCTATCGGAGCTTTTGTCAAGTATAACCGTTCTTCTTCTTCCTCGCTCATAAGAGAATGATATTCTACTTGGAAATCAAGAACGGATTTATCATCCATAGCATTTTTAGTAGTATAAGCATGAAGAAGTCCACCATTGGGTAATGGTGTTCCATCTTTACCTATACCATATTGATCATGTGTTGTACGAGCGAATGTGCCATTCTCTTGTTTCTTGTTTTCATCAAATATAGGTGTACCTGTAAAGCCAAACCATGTTGACATGGGGAAGAATTTCTTGATTGTTTTCATTTCCTTGTCTGAAACAGCCCTGTGGCATTCATCTACGATGAAAACAATATGTTCACCTTTTAATTTTTCAAACTTATTCTTTTCTGATTCTATACACTCCCTTATTGCACGACTTAATTTTTGAATTGTTGTAATAATGATAGTGTTATTGTTTTTCTTACTGAGGAGATTATTTACTAGTTCACGTTTTTTATTTATGCCTACAATTAGAGTGTTATCTGTTACATCGCCTGAGGTTAGACCTGTGTTATATTCAGAGGCAAACTTACCGAATTCATTTTTCGTCTGGTTATCTAAGTCTTTGCGATCAACAATCATCACTGTACGGGCAACGCCTGTGTGAGTTTGAGTGAGTAACTTCGTAGCAACAAAACTTGTAATTGTTTTACCTGAACCAGTTGCATGCCAAATGAAACCACCTTCGTGATTAGATGCCTGTTTTTGGATATTTTTTATGGCATGTATTTGGTATGGGCGTAGAACCATCATAAATTTTTGGTTTTTCTTATCATCTACTAATACTGTAAACTTGCTTATAAGATTGTGCGCCATTGGAATGCGAAGAACACACCGGGTAAAATCGAATAAATCTTCAACAGGTGTATTATTTTCTTCGCGCCAATTGAAAAGAAACTTCTTCGCAGGCTTAAAATCATGATTTGAACTTGGTCTGGCGAAATATCTAGTGGCTACCTTGTTGCTAACCACCATTATCTGAACAGTGGAGTAAATACCATCAAAAAATCCCGCTTGTGCATATCTTTCTAATTGGTCAAAGGCTTGGTGATAACCGTCTTTAGCATATTCGCTTTTCAACTCAATATGTATGACGGGTAAACCATTTATAAGTAAAGTGACATCACCGCGCTTAATACGTCCGAATGTTTCGGGAACGATTTGATTGACAACTTCGTAACTCGAAATACCGCCTCCTATATCTTTGTTACTAAAGACAGTTAACGTTACTTTTTTACTGCTGTTGTCCTCACGCTCGATGGCAATTTGAGCAATACCGTTTTCACCACGCAACCATTGGGATGCAAAAAAGGGTGTTTGGGTTAAACGGCTGAACTCATTTTTAACTTGAGTAAACTCGTTATCAGTTAACAACGTCCCCTCAAGTTGGGCAATATTTATCCGGTTAATATGCGCTCTTAGGTTTTCCCAAAGAGCAGCTTCCGTTTTTATATCACTCCGATATGTCCATTGGTTTTCTCGCTCGGTCAATATAGCAATGAAATCCTTTTCTAGTTGTGCTTCTTGGGTCATATATTGCTCCTCCGATTGATTATTATGTGTCACAGTTATCATCAGTTACCATTTCAATTATCTCGTGAATCTCGCAGTCTAACGCATTACAGATACGAGCAAGCATTTCTATGTTCACGCTTTCTCCTTTTGACATCTTTGTGAGTGTAGATTGACTGATGTTGGCAAGGTGTGATAATTCTTTTTTATTCATGTCCTTATCAATCAGCAACTTCCAGAGCTTTTTATAACTAATCTTTCTCAAATCAGATTCCTCATCTCTTTGTCGCATATTATTATCTATTAGGTTTGTATACATGCATAAGAATATCATACAAATGGCGCAAATACAACAACAAATCTTGCAATCTCGAATTTATATAATATACTACTTTTCTTTTCATCCCCTAATTCGCATTCTCAAAGCTTTTTATTATCAGGTTTTAATTCATATAAAACTGTGATACAATACGTTTGTAAACCACAACTACCATTTTATGCCGAACCGGATACGAATAAACGCTTTATAATAGCTCTAATGCTAATCTTGAAAAGTGTAATAATGACGAGGTGAGTAATGAAATATATTGATGAGCCATACTTAGCAATGTCGTTTGGAACTGTATCAACACATGTATTTAAAGCAAAAGTAAGAGACATTTTACAGATATACTATATCGCTGTACGTGGACGAGACGATATTGAAGGTGCAGTTCAAAGGCTGCTTAATCCAAGGCGAATAAACGACATTAAGAACTTTATTTTAAGAGGCAATGTCTTTTTAACCCCTTTTATTATGAACTGGACCGAAAATAAACATAAACCAAAATGCACTGATGGAGTCATTAGAATTCCTATTACACCTAGTGCTGCTCAGGTTATTGATGGTCAACACCGATTGTTTGGGCTATCAAGAGCAATCGAAGAAAAACCTTCTATCGGTGAAATGGAAGTATTAATTATTCTTACACAATATATAAACACAAAAGAAGCAGCACAGATATTTTTGAATATCAATGCTGAGCAGAAGCCAGTTCCTAAAAGTCTTGTTTATGACCTATTTGGAGAAGTGAGAGACAAGGATTTTCATATTGTTAGAGCCACTGAGTTAGCTGATAAACTCCACGTAGAAGAGGATTCAGCTTTTTATCAACTAATAAAAAAACCTGGAGCACCAATAGGGTCAGGAAAGGTTGATTTGTCTGCTGTTGTTGGAGCAATAAAAGATTATCTAGAAGATGATGGAATTTTCCAACAATATAAGTTAAGTGAAATGGAAACACAGTATAGGGTCATTAATAACTATTTTACTGCTTTAAAAAATGCGTACGAGTCTAATGGTGGTTGGCTTAGCATTAAAAATCCCTTTTTGACAAATTCCGGATTTTACGCCTCTATTAAATTCTTATGTGAAGATTTAATTCCAAAGTGTTCATCAGGTAAGTCATTTACAATTGAATCCATCAGTCACCTTATGCAAATTGATTCTGATAAGTTAATTTATAGAGAAGATATAAAAAATCTGTCAGGTAAAGAACAGCGTTCCGTCATATATAATTATCTTAAAAGGTTGTTACTAAGAGAAGTGCCGGATGAAGATGAGTATGAATTTTGATCGTAACAGGACTCAGAAAGAATTTGAGCTGTTGGTAGGTATTAATAGTATTGATGAACTTGCTTCTAAAAAAGATGATTTTATTTCCTACGAGCTAAAGTACACCGATTTGCCGCTGCTAAGTCAATGTTTAAGGGATGATGCAATAGATTACTTTTATAATGGTTTGGTTAGTTTTTGTGAAGGCATTGACTCAGCAGTAAATTATAGATTTTCATGGGCTACAATTAAGCTATACTATTCTGTTTATTATATGCTGCGATCAAGCTTAGCCATAAAGGGGCGAGCAATTTTGCAAAACAAAAGTGTTTTTCTTTTAAAGCTTGCGGAGGGAGAGATCCCACAAAAAAAGAGAAGTACCTCAACAATAAAATACAGCAATACACATGAAGCTACCATTAATCATCACATTAGTATTTCTTCCGAAAATGACTACTTACTATCTAATGAAATAGATGGCAACAATACCTATCACTGGATGAAATCTCTAAGAGAGATCGTAAATTATCGTTGTGTGTCATTTCAGGAACCTTCATATCTAGCATGTTGGCATAAATTTGCGGAAGCTAATAAGCTAGGCAGTCTGTCATCTTTATTTAATAAAATAGAAGCAACTCCAGATATATACTGTTTTCAGGAAGATTATGCAATTGTAAGCATCCCTTTCAAACGCACACTCCTTACATTGGACGAACTGAGACGCAAAGGGTTCTGTAATTGCTTACATGATGTTCGTAAACAGCACATAACAGTAATATTTCCTGAAGTATTAAGTCAAGTCGATTCACTTACTAATTATCCATAGTCACTGTTGTATCAAAGAATGCAAAATCATCCTACCACCAACAAAAGAAATAAAATCATAATTCTACAACTACCACAAATCCGTATGGCAGCACTCTAACAGGGTTCGTTTTTGGGTTCAAATGGGCGACCATTTTTTAAGGAATCATAGCAATTGCAACAGTTTGCGACATGCAAAAAACGCTCATGTACGAAATTTGTACGAAAAAGAACCAACAAATACTCAGCCTTGCAAAAACAGCGATACGTTTCAAGCGTACCGCTGTTTTAATATAAGTATATAAATGTGTTATTACTCTGTTTCTAATTCATCGATACTTTGGTTTGGTAGCATTGGAAATGCAATATAAGGATCATCGATAGCTTCAATTTTCACATGTCCAATTTTATAGTTAAAAGTAAATTTAAAATGTGACAGTATATCAACACCCAATAAATTGCGATAATCT
>Ga0123356_10006782_pt1 | contig 11517 bp, 6 predicted proteins | sample TergutEmb28metaG_2_FD_92546 | JGI IMG/M metagenome (GOLD analysis project Ga0123356, IMG submission 92546) | Embiratermes neotenicus P3 segment gut microbial communities from Petit-Saut dam, French Guiana - Emb289 P3 | ecosystem: Host-associated > Arthropoda: Insects > Digestive system > Gut ... | reverse complement strand
TGTATGCCGGAAGAAAGTTCCTGAAAGCACTCCCCGTTCGACTAATGCCTTACCTTCATTGTCAAGCCCATCCACACCAATAAACTGAATCCCCTCGACCCGAAAATCTTGCGCTGCGATATATGCGCCATGAGCCATTGCGTCATTATGTGCAAAAACTATATCAACTTTCTCAGATTTGATGAGATATTCTTTCATCCGTCGCTCTGCCGTATCGCGCAGCCAGTCGCCATCGATGATATCCACTACTTTAATCTGTGGGTTTTTCGATAGAAATTCCGCAAAACCTTGTGATAACGCCTGCGCCGGAGGTGAATTTTCATTCCCGATGATTTCCAGCACTGTGCCGCCTGTTTCTCCAAGCAAGTTTGCGGTATATTCACCCACAAGTCGGCCAATTTTCATATTATCTGAGCCGATGAATAAAGTGTAGTTAGTGCCCTCTATCTCCCGGTCAAGCACAATTACCGGGATGCTTTGATACGCTTGGTCGATAATCTCACGTAAGCCGGCATCATCGCTGGGCGATATTATTAGTAAGTCGATCCCCATAGCCAAAAGGTGCTCAACATCGTCAACTTGACGTCCGGGATCACCGGCTGCATCGGTAAATACAAGCCGCATATTATCATGTAAGTTGCTTTGTTCACGCATTTCCTCATAAAATGCAATACGCCATGGCTCGATCAAGTTCGTCTGGCTAACACCAATGACGTATTCATATTCCGGCGCAAGACCTGCCTCCTGTTTTTGTGCACAACCAAAACTCACCAACAAAAGTGCTGATAAAAGGATGAGATGGATTTTTCGCATTCGTTTTAACAAAAAAGCTTCCTCCCCGAAACTGATCCAAATGTTTAAAGTTCGTTTTCCCGATACACTGACGGTGACATTCCGGTATGTTTTTTAAATACAGTACTGAAATAGTGCTGGTTTGAGTATCCGACCTCTTTCGAAATCCAAGAGAGCTTGTTTTCAGGATTTGACATCAGTGAAACAGCCTCGCTAATCCGTTTGTTGGTGAGATATCCAACAAAAGTAGTGGAAAATGCTGATTTCATCAGGCGCGAGATATATGGCTGACTGATGTTTAGGGCGCCCGAAATGGTGGAAAGGCTGAGTTCTGCATTTTTGTAGTGCATGTCGATATAATCCTTGATTTCTTCCGGTATAGGTTTCTCCCGCTCATTTGCGTTTTGATCAGATGTTTTTTTTGTTAGACGTTGATTGCGTTCAAACAGAACCAATGCCTCTTTATTTTTTTCCTTCTCATTAAGCTCAGCTTCCAAATCGCTGATTGCCGCGCAAAGATGAGATAAAAGCTCCGTTTCGTCAATCGGTTTCAGAAGATATGCAAAGGCGCGCAACGATACGGTTTGTTGGGCAAACGAAAAATCATCGAACCCGGTGATTACAATGAATTTGCTCTTGATATCCTTTTTTTTTGCTTCGGCGAGAAAGGCGAGGCCATCCATGTGGGGCATGCAAATGTCAAGCAACACAATGTCGGGGCGCTTTTGCTCCAGCAGTTGCAAAGCTTCCATCCCGTCGGCAGCTTGGGAACAGATAAACAGCGGCAGATTAGAGTTTTCAATAAACTTGCACAAGCCGCGTCTTATCTTTGGCTCGTCATCTGTAACCATAATGCTCCACATTTTAGAAACCTCCCAATTGTTAATCAGGCGCATCCTCTAATAAAGGATGCCGAAGTCGGCTGATGGTCTCACCGTTCTTACTCTCGTAAAGCCGAACGCCGCAGTTATGTCCAAAATACATAACTAGCCGCTCGTTGACGTTGAATAAGCCAAACCCGTCGCCTTTTTCCCGATGCTTAAGCTTGTCATTCAGTTGATCCCGTTGTTCTGAAGACATCCCAACGCCGTCGTCATAAACATCAATATACAGCATATCAGACTCGGCATAAACCTTGATAACAATCTGACCGTCTCCGGTTTTTCTTTTGATCCCGTGATAGAGTGCATTTTCAACCAGCGGCTGGACAATCAGCTTGAGAACCGTCAACTCAAGCAGGCTTTCATCCACCTCAAAGGTATAGTTTAGCTTATCCTCATACCGGATTTTCTGGATATACAGATAGCTTTGCACATGAGTCAGTTCATCGGCAAGAGGGATGAATTCTTTTCCGTGGGAAAGTCCAATGCGAAAAAGTTTTGTCAATGCCGCAACCACATCTTCGATATCGGTGGCATTGTATTCTTTCGCCAGCCAATGAATGGTATCAAGCGTATTGTATAAAAAATGCGGGTTGATTTGGGCTTGCAACGCATCGATTTCGACCTTGCGCTTTTGCTGCTGTTCTTCAACAACGAGGGTCAATAGAGCCCTGATCCGATCAATCATTGCGTTAAAACTATTTCCCAGTTCATCAACGTCGTAGGAACTTCCACCCTCGTAGTGTACATTCAAGTTACCGCCCTCTGCTTCCACAATCAAGCTACGCAACCGGGAAATCGGCTTGGTTATCGTGTTGGTGAGAATCAGCGCAGTCAGGATGCCAAACGCCAATGTGAACAACACGATGACTGTTGTCACTTGCTGCAATACGACAACAGCAGCAGGCGGAGCATCGTTTGAGAACATCCCGATAGTTTTCCAGCCGGTATACTGGGATGTCGAATATAAAAATGTCATTTCATCGTTGTCCACCTGTGTGATAAAAGAGGCACTTTCACCGCTAAACCATTGTGGACGAATTCGGTAAACCAACGGATTTGTAGGTGCATAAACTACTTCACCCGTTTCCTCAAGCACAAAAATGACGCCTCTTTGCCCGAGCTGCAGTGTGGATAGTGAATGTTCGATCTCATCAAGGCGCAAGTCGACTGAGATTGCGCCGAGAACATCGCCGGTGTAGGGGTCGACCACAGCGCGGGTGAGCATGGCAACATCGCTGTAGGAATAGATTTTCCAGTTGCGCAGGTTGCGACGAATCGGCTTGGATACAATAGTCTGCCGGTTCTCACCCTGTGTGGCTGCAATATACCACGGCTCCCAGTTGAGAGGGTCTTTGGTGACACGGTAAAACTCATTGGATAGATATCTCCCGTTTTCGCCGGTCAGTAAAATCCCATTGATTTGGGTCAGTTCCCGCATATAGACGTCAAATAACGCCCGCACTTCCGACTCTAGCTTAACCCGGGCATCTTCGTTACTCGTGTGATTCAGCTGCAGATAAGAGAGGATGGTTTTATCAGCAGCCAATGTGGCGAGCTGTACTTCGGTGTAGTGGACATAAGAGTCGACATTGCGCTGCACCTGCTCAAGAAGCTGGAGCGTGTACGTCATGTTTTGTTCCAAAATCGTGCCGGAATAAAACACCGAGCTGATTATGCTCGATATGAGAGTACACGCGATTATTATGATTGAGAAGCTCGCCAGCAAGCGATATCGCAGGGTCGTAAATCGACGGGTCATAGCGGTTACTCCATAATCAATAAGTATCATAATTTTACCCTTTTTATGTATAAAGAGCAACTAAATTATAGATAGTTAAGTATAGTATTTTATAAGTACTGTATCGGATTTTATAAATACTTTATATTATTACTGAGCTATACTGACAATAGGTGTTTTTTATTAGCTGGAGGTGGCAAGAGTGTCGGAAACGCAAAAGCTTTTACAGATGAACAATATCTCAAAAAGTTTTGGTGTGGTGCAAGCGCTGAATGATGTTTCATTTGACTTGAATGCCGGCGAAGTCCACGCGTTGATGGGCGAAAACGGTGCGGGCAAATCCACGCTGATGAATGTGTTATCCGGTGGGCTCGTTTACTTTGAGGGCGAGGTTCTACTGGAAGGTAAACGAGCTGAACTGCGTTCCCCCATCAATGCACAAAGGCTTGGAATAGCAAAAATACATCAGGAGTTACAGCTTGTCCCCTACATGACTGTGGCGCAGAATATCTTTATGGGCCGCGAAAAGAGCAATGTTGGTTGGGTAAACGACACTGCGATGAACCGCGAAGCCAGCGAGTATCTTGCGCAGCTTGAGATTCATATAAAACCTACCACGCTGGTAAAGGATTTGCGCGTCGGTGAGCAGCAAATGGTGGAAATCGTAAAGGCACTCAGTCTGCGTTCTAAAATTTTGATCATGGATGAACCGACATCAGCAATCAGTAAATCGGAGACGGAAAAACTCTTTCAAGTAATAGACAGTTTAAAAAAGCAAGGTGTCGGGATTATTTATATCACTCACCGGATGGAAGAAGTCTTTGTGATATCTGACCGGCTGACCGTTTTGCGCGATGGCATTTATGTCGGAACGGTGGATGCAAAAGATTCAACTGAGGAACAAATCATCTCGATGATGGTCGGTCGCGACATCAAAAAAATGTTCGCTAAATCAAACATGGATGTCAGCGATGAAGTTTTACGTGTTGAGAATCTTCATTATACGCCGCCGCCAAGTAGCTTCCGCCGCAGCTTGAAAAACATATCCCTGAGTATCAATAAAGGCGAAGTGTTAGGTATTGCAGGGTTAATGGGCTCCGGACGCAGCGAATTTTGCGAATGTCTTTTCGGCATCCACCCACACACAACGAAAGGCGATATTTACATTGACGGGAAACAGGTCGCTTTAAAAAGCCCGAGGGATGCGATCAACAAAGGTATTTCTTTTGCCACGGAAGACCGGAAAGGGCAGGGATTGGTCTTACCCCGCTCAATTGGCGAAAATATGTCGCTCCCACTACTAAAGCTGTTCTCCAAGCTGGGCTTCATGCAGACTCAATCCGAACTGGAAAACTGGGAGGACCAGAAGACCCGCTTAAAAATCAAAGCACCCAGCTGCTACGCATTAGCGAGCACATTGTCGGGCGGCAATCAGCAAAAAGTGATTCTCGGCAGATGGCTGCTAACAAAACCGAAACTCCTCCTATTGGATGAACCCACTCGCGGAATCGATGTAGGTGCAAAATCCGAAATCTATAAACTGATAGACGAGCTGGCATCGCAGGGAATTGCGATCCTTGTAATATCATCGGAAATGCCGGAACTGATCGGACTTTCAGACAGAATCGTCACATTCTGCGAAGGGCGTCTGACCGGTGAGTTTAAACGCGGCGAGGTCACGCAGGAACAGCTTCTTTGGGCCGCTACCAGAACAGAAGAGAGGACGGATGCAACAAATGCTGGCTGAGAGAGTAAAGTCGATCGATAAAAGAAAAGTGCTGGATTTTTTAAAGAAGTTCCAAAGCGTTCTTGGACTTGTCATTATCTTGATTATCGCGTCTTTTGTCTGCGTCAGGGACGGTAGAAATATGTTCCTTGATATGCGAAATATCATGAATGTGTTGCGAGCAGTATCGGGGAACGGTATCATTGCCGTGGGCATGACGATGGTAATACTGATTGGCGGTATTGACCTTTCGGTCGGTTCCATTGTCGGGTTAGTCGGCACAGGCACAGCTGCATTGATGATGCACAATCAATGGGGCTTTATTCCGGCTGTGCTTGCAGGACTTGCCATTGGTGCAATATATGGCACATTTAACGGAACCGTCGTAACTAAAATGAGGATGCAGCCATTCTTGGTGACACTTGCCTCCATGAACATGGCGCGGGGCCTTGCGCGAATGTGGTCTAACGGTGCAGGAATCCCGCTGAGCTACGGACCGGGGCTTGCGCCGGTACAGTTTGAGTTTTTACAAGCTAGAATCGGTGGAGTTGTTCCGGTTCCGGCAATTATTTTCGTGTTTGTTGCGATTCTGTTTTCTATCATCCTAAAACGCACCAAGTTCGGGCGGCAGATTTATGCCATTGGCGGCAATGAACGCGCAGCTTTTCTTGCGGGCATCAACGTCCACCGCGTCAAGACTATGGTTTTCATTCTCTGCGGAATGTTGGCGGCACTTTCCGGTATGATCCATGCGGCGCAGATTTCCCAAGGCGGCCCAAACGACGGCATTGGCTACGAGCTCAACGCCATCGCGGCAGTTTGTATCGGTGGCACCAACCTCGCAGGCGGCAGAGGAACCATTACCGGCACCATCATCGGCGCGATTATCCTCGGTCTGCTGGATAACATCATGGGACTTAACGGTGTCAACTCGAATATACAACTGATCGTCAAAGGATTGATCCTGATTTTAGCCGTATTTATGCAAGCAGAGAAAGCAAAAGAATAATGAAAGGTTTTTACTCCTCCGCAAAGAGTGGGGGGAGAAAAAATAAATAAAATTTTGGAGGTAATTATGAAAAAACTTAGCATTGTGTTCGCTCTAGTCCTACTGTTGTCCCTGTTTATAACAGCTTGTGGCGGCGGCACCCCTGACTCGGCACCGACTCCGGCAGAAGCAAATCCGGCACCTGCAGCAACGACTGACGAAGGCACCGCACCGGCTGCACAGAAAGATACATTCGTTATTGGTATGTCACAGGCAAACCTCGGCGAACCGTGGCGTGTCGCCATGAACGACCAACTAGCACTGGCTGCGCAAGATTATCCGATGTTTGAGATCATCTACGCCGATGCAGCGCAGGATAACTCCAAGCAAATTGCGGATATCGAAAATTTTATCCAGATGGGTGTTGATCTGCTGATCGCTTCACCAAACGAAGCCACCCCGCTCACTAATGTCATTAAAAAGGCATACGAAGAAGGGATTCCGGTTATACTGCTTGACCGTAACATCGACGGTGATACATACACCCAGTTTATCGGTGCAGACAACGTACTGATGGGTCGTGAAGCCGGTAAATATATCGCTGACGTTCTGTTTCCGGACGGAGCGAATGTGCTTTTAGTCAAGGGGCTTGAAGGCACTTCCGGCGGAATCTACCGTGACAATGGCATTGAAGAAGGCATAGCTCATAATCCCAATATCACAATCCTTCAAAAATGTAATGCAGATTGGTTGCGTGAAAAAGCGATCACAGAGACTGAATCCATGCTTCAGGCAAACCCGGACGTACAGGTTATCATTGCATTAAATGACCCCATGGCAGAAGGCGCATACATTGCCGCACGGAACATGGGTCGCGAGCAGGATATCGTATTCATCGGTTTTGACGCTCTGCCGACCCCGGATGGTGGCATTAAATCTGTTATGGATGGACGTCTAAGCTTGACATTAGTGTACCCAACCGGCAGTAAAGAAGCCCTTGAAAACGCATATGCATTGTTGGTTGAAGGCAAAACGCTAGAGAAGCATATCACTCTTGGCACCGAGCTTATTACTGTTGATAATGCAGCAGAAGCCTATGTGAGATATGGCGGGCAATAATCGCATATAGCAGCTCGTTGACGACTATCATGTAAATTAAGTAAGTGAGTAAAGGGGTGTAGCAAAACATAAGTTATGCTACACCCCTTTTACTTTGACACAACCACGTTATCATGATAAAATCAGGGGTAGCATCAGCCATCCCAAGCAGCATATTTTAGAGCACATACAAGGATGAAAAATGACATGGGTTTTGCGCATTTGCACGTTCACAGTGAATACAGTCTACTTGATGGAGCGTGTAGAATACGTGATCTTGTTGCCCGCGTTAAGGAACTGGGGCAATCAAGCGTTGCCGTGACAGACCACGGAGTTATGTATGGCGCCGTTGCATTTTATAAAGAAGCAAAAAAAGCCGGAATCAAACCAATAATCGGTTGCGAGGTTTACGTCGCTGCGAGAACTCGTTTCGATAAGGATTATGAACACGACTCAAATCGCTGTCATCTCGTTTTGTTATGCAAAAACGAGACGGGATACAAAAACCTGTGCAAAATTGTCAGCGCATCGTTTACTGAAGGTTTCTATTTCTACCCACGCGTAGATATAGAACTCCTTAAAGAGTATAGCGATGGGCTTATTGCTTTGTCTGCTTGTATATACGGTGAGATCCCAAAGCTGATACTGGATGACCGATACAGCGATGCAAAGGCAAAAGCCTTAGAATACAGGGAAATCTTCGGTGAAGACGGGTTTTACTTAGAACTTCAAAATCACGGCTTCGGTGAGCAGCCAAAAGCAAGTGCCGGACTAATTAGGTTACACGAAGAAACAGGCATCCCCCTTGTGGTAACCAATGATGCTCATTATATTGACCGCGATTCGGCAGACATTCAAGATGTGCTTATGTGCATTCAGACAGGCAAAACAGTTGACGATACGGACAGGGTGCGTTTTGAGTCGCAAGAGCTCTATGTAAAATCCGAAGAAGAAATGCGAACCTTATTCCCTGAACACCCCGAAGCATATGAGAACACTATAAAAATCGCAGAGATGTGTAACTTCGATTTTGATTTTTCACAACACCATCTACCGGAGTTCACACTTCCTGAGGATAAAACCGACGCTGAAAAATATCTAATGGAACTATGTCTTAATGGAGCAGAGAAACTCTACGGCTCTGACAGGACTGATGTTCAAAAACAGCTTGCTTATGAACTTGACATGATTGCAAAGATGGAGTTTACGGACTACTTCCTGATAGTCGCAGACTTTATAGATTATGCTAAAAGCAATGGAATACCCGTCGGACCGGGTCGCGGTAGTGCTGCAGGTAGTGTTGCATCGTACTGCTTGGGTATTACAACGGTCGACCCGATCAAGTATAACCTCTACTTTGAGCGATTTCTAAATCCCGAGCGCATAAGTATGCCGGATATTGACATAGATTTTTGTGAACGAAGACGTAGTGAGGTCATTGATTATGTCAAACAAAAATACGGAGCAGACAGAGTAGCGCAGATCGTTACATTTAATACGCTAAAAGCAAAAAACTCCGTAAGGAGTGTTTCGAAAGCGCTGGCTCTCACGTTCCAGGAAGAAAATGAGCTTGCCAAGGAAATACCTGATCGACTGAATATCACACTTGCGGAAGCTCTTAAGATGTCAAGCCGTCTTAAATCGCTATATAATGAAGATCCACGGGTAAAACGTGTGATCGATACGGCATCGGCACTTGAGGATATGCCAAAGGATTCAGGAACTCATGCTGCAGGAGTAGTTATTACAAAGCAACCGGTGTGTGAGTATGTTCCTCTAACATTGTCAAAAAAGGATGACTCAATAGCAACGCAGTACTCCATGAACACCCTCGAGGAGCTAGGGCTGCTTAAGATGGATTTTCTCGGCTTAAGAAACTTGACGATCATTGAAGATGCCGTGCAGCAGATCCGAAAAAGTGAACCGGATTTTTTGATCGAGACAATACCGGAGAATGATGAAGCTACATTTGAAATGCTGACAAAAGGCAGCACGTCCGGTGTGTTCCAACTGGAGTCGCAGGGAATGACAGGTGTCTGTGTCGGTCTTGGACCAAAAAGCATTGAAGATATCACAGCTATAATTGCACTGTACCGTCCGGGTCCAATGGAATCCATACCGCGTTTTCTGGAAAGTAGCCGTAACCCAAAAAAAATTACGTATAAACATCCATTGCTTGAACCAATACTCTCGGTCACTTATGGTTGCATAGTGTATCAGGAACAGGTCATAGAAATACTTCGTCAGCTTGGCGGGTTTTCGCTCGGTCAGGCAGATATGATACGGCGGGCAATGTCAAAAAAAGTCGTTACAGAAATAGAACGCAATAAAAAGGCGTTTATAGACGGCGACCCGGAGCGGGATATATACGGAGCAGTGGCAAATGGCGTACCTCAAAAAATCGCTTCCAGCATATACGATGAGATATTCGCTTTTGCTAATTATGCATTTAATAAAAGCCACGCTGTAGCGTATGCGATAATATCCTATCAGACAGCCTATCTGAAATGCCATTACCCCCAAATATATATGGCTGCGCTATTGTCATCGGTACTTGGCTCTCCGGAAAAAGTTGCCGAGTACACATCAGAGTGCCGAAATTTGGGGATCGCTCTCTTGCCGCCTAATATCAACGAGTCAGATGCAATGTTTACCGTCTCGGGGAGCGATTTGAGATACGGTCTTGTTGCAGTAAAAAACATAGGACGTGGCTTTATCAATGAAGTGACCGCCGAGCGCAAAGAAAGCGGTAAGTTTAAGAGTTTTGAGGATTTTTGCAAGCGTATGTACGGGGGGGATTTGAACCGGCGTGCACTTGAAAGTCTAATAAAATGCGGTTGTTTCGATGGACTTGGTGCGCACAGGAGGCAGCTGATGATGATATGTCAGTTGGTCATTGACAGCGTAGTTGATCATAACAGGCGCAATGTGGAGGGACAAATAGACTTATTCGGGATGTCAGGCGATGATGACAAGCAGACCTTAGGTGGAGTAGAGCTGCCTGACATTGCAGAGTATTCAAAAGGTGAACTTACGCGAATGGAGCGTGAAGTAACTGGGCTTTATCTGTCGGGGCACCCGATGGACGATTACAGGGACATCGCTAAGCGGTTTGATGCAAAAAGTATTGGCGACATTCTAAATGATTTCTCGCGAACAGACAGAGATTATGACAATACAAAGTATCGAGATAATCAAAAGATAGTTCTCGCAGGTGTCATAGAAACAGTCAAGTCCAAACCGACACGTAACAACTCGCTGATGGCATATATTACACTCGATGATGGGAGCGGGAACATTGAGATGCTTGCATTCCAGAGGGTAATAGATGAATCAGGTGTTTATATGCAGCCAAATTCCTCTGTTCTTGCCTATGGAAAGATATCCGAAAGAGATGAAAAAGAGCCGCAAATCGTCCTTGATACACTTCGTCCTATAGCAGACGCTCTAACTCTGACGCCTGATAAAAATACATCTGCTGATAAGCAGGGACATCAAGAAAAGACGCTTTATGTTAAAATGGATAGTGAAAGCAGTCCGGTGTATGAGCGTCTAAAGCTTGTTCATATGATGTTTCCGGGAAAAGATCAAATGATAATCCATTTTGAGGATACTAAAAAGAATGTTGGAGCAATGTGTATAATCCATGACGCATTTATAAAAGAATTGAAGGAAATGCTTGGTGATGACAGAGTAGTAGTACGGTGAGTCCGCAGAGTAGTGCAGTGAGTCCGTAAGTATAATCGGGGATCACAAGAAACCCGAAACAGCAGGGGTGACGATATGGAGAAGAATCGGGAAATCATCATCATGGTCGACGATGATATAACTAATCTGACAGTTGCTAGAAACAATCTCGCCGGGAGATATAAAGTACTGACAGCACCATCCGGAGAAAAACTATTTCTTCTTTTGGACAAAGTCAAACCGGACTTGATTTTGCTCGATATAGAGATGCCTGTGATGGACGGCTACAAAGTCATGGAACAACTCAAAAATAACGAAGAAACCGCACATATCCCTGTCATATTCCTCACCTCAAAAATAGACCCGGAAAGTGAGGTCAAGGGCCTGGGGATGGGTGCGGTCGATTATATTACAAAGCCGTTTTCCCGCGACTTGCTTATTCAACGTATTGATCTGCACATACTGCTGGAAAAGCAAAAAAGAGAACTACTAAAACACAATCTGTCTCTGGAAACCGAGATAGACAGAAAAGCACAAACGGTCATAGAGTTGCAAAATGCGATATTAAAGACAGTCTCAGAACTTGTTGAATGCCGGGATAATG